>Ga0213863_10000840_pt1 | contig 22838 bp, 13 predicted proteins | sample PICome_8_FD_160128 | JGI IMG/M metagenome (GOLD analysis project Ga0213863, IMG submission 160128) | Coastal seawater microbial communities near Pivers Island, North Carolina, United States - PICO497 | ecosystem: Environmental > Aquatic > Marine > Coastal | place: USA: North Carolina... | reverse complement strand
ACCCGCCAACTCCACCCCGCGTTCTCTTTCCCTCTTACACAACCCTCTTCTCGATCAATTTCCCTCGCATTTGTTCCACGAATCCTTCCGGAAGAGCTTTTTGCTCGAACTCGACCAGTTGTGTTCGTTAGCCTGGGAGATTTCCAGGATGGAATACGAAGACGAAAAAGACGACGAGAAAGAAAACGACGACGAAAATGTGACGCTGACGTTTCACGAAAAGATTGAAGTTTTACACGCGCGATGGAATTTCTTCGACGATTTGTACTCCGAACACACCAAGTGCGAAGATTTGACCGTCTTTCCGGAACTGAACTTACGAGTGGCGAACGTGACGAAAGCGTACGAATTAGAACACGAAGCCGAGGAGTGGCTGTTCGAGGAAGTTGGAGGACTGGTGAAGACAGTTTGGAAAGAAACGAATGATACTGATGGGAGTCGTGAGAGAAAAGGAGGCGACGGCGTAAACGACGTCGACGTTTTGGCGAAGACGAGGAACGAAAATGATTTCGGGAAGAGAGAGTCGATAAAGTTAGTCTTAGCGAAAGCGGCGAGAGGATTACACGCGACGAGAACGATGTTGAAAGCGCACTTGGCGAAAGAAAGCGCGCACGTTTTACCTCTGTTGAAAAAACACTTCTCCGAAGAGGAGCAGGCGAAGATGACGTGGTCGTTTTTAGAAAAGTTTCCCGCGGAGAAAGTGACTGGGATATTAGAGTGGGTGTTTGGAGAGATGATGATGGGAGAGGAAGAGCACAGAGGTGGAGAGTATTTGGAGAGTTTAGAGATGTATTTAAGAGCGCCAAAAGTGAAAACGTGCGCGGAAGCGATGGCGTTGAAATCGAAATTGAAGAAAATGATTGAAGACGTTCGAGCGAACGACGAGGAAGAGTACGAGAGGATGAAAGAGCGAGTCGAAAAAGCGCCGATTTTATCGCTGTTGTTTGAAAAAGAAGGCGGCGGCGAAGAGATGATGATGATGATGAACAACAACAACAACAACAAGACGGCGGCGACACCTCCTCCTCCTCCTCCAAACAACCGAAACAGACGAAACCGACACAAAAAATCCGCCTCTTTGTCCTCGAGACAAAAGCGAGACAAAAAGAACAAGAAGCTTCCAATCGATCACATCTTTCAGTTTCACGATGCCTTACGCGTAGAGTTGAATCGAATGGAGACGGAGATTTTACAACTCCCGACCGATGGCGCGTCGAGTTCCGACGCCAAACTCGTTCGAGAAATTGAAGGTCGATTTGTGTTTTTACAAGGCGTCTACGAGGCGCACTCCAAATCGGAAGACGAGGTAGTCTTTCCTCAGTTAGAGAAGAAGAAAGCTTTAGTGAACGTCAGTCACTCGTACACTCTCGACCACGAGCACGAGTCGGAGTTGTTCGAGGAGATGTTGTCGTTGATTGAAAAATTGAAGAAACACGTCAATCGAGAGATTTTGAAGGAAGAAGAGAGGAGGACGAAGAAGAATAAAACGACGACGCGCAATAGTATCAGAAACAAAAAGAAGAATAGGAAAGGCGACGATATAGAAGAAAAAAACGAAGAATTAGAAGTAGAAGAAGTGGAAGAAGACGATAGCGGCACCATCGTGAGGAAACTCCAAGAGACGTGCGTCGCTTTAAAAGTCTCCTTGGAAACGCACGTGAAAAACGAAGAGGACGAATTATGGCCGTTGTTCGAGGAACACTTCACGATCGAAGAGCAAGAAACGTTGGTTGGATTAATCATCGGCCAAACTGGGGCGGAGGTTTTGAGGGCCATGCTCGATTGGGTTCGCCGATCGCTCGATAGCGAAGAGGCGTTGGTGATGATGGCGAATATGAAACAGGCGACAGAAAATACGAGGTTTGCGAAATGGCTGAATACTTGGATGACTGGAGAGGACCCAGAAGCAGTCAGAGTGCTAGGTTTAAAGAAAAGAGGGGTTTTAACGATTCCAGAGAAAGCGGACTTAGAAGAGAAGGAGCAAAAGAGAAGGAAGATTGATGCCACCGCCACTACCAACGACAACATCGACGACGCGAAGAAGAAGCCGTCGTCGTTCGCTTTGACTGCGAAGAAGCAAGACGAAGAAGAAAAGCGTCGACAAGAACAACACGAACAACGACACCAAATTAATAATAATTGTCGTGAGCCGGACGAGGACGAGATTTCCGACGCGACTACCGCGACGAACACGCACGTTTTGGGCGGCCACGGCGTCAGGCAAGTCAGCGAGTATTTCGACACGTTGCGCAAATCACAATCCGCTGATAAGTTGCTCTCCACGTCCACATCAGTCGAGAACCAATCCGAGGGCGGCGATGACACGTCCAAAGATGCGTCGCACAGTAACCAAACGGACACCGGTATTTTTAAACCCGGTTGGTCGGATATTTTCAAAATGAACCAACGTCAGTTGGAAAGCGCGATACACATTTTGAATCGAGACGATACGCTCGCGCCGAGTAGGAAAGCGTATTTGATGCAAAACTTGTTAGCGAGTCGATGGATTACCGGGAACCAAAAGATTACCGAAGATAAGATGGAGTTGGATGCCATGATGATGGTTGATGGAGGAAACAAAAGTGGGAACAACAACAACGCCACCACTACGAATAACAACAACAACAACAACACCAACGCGATGCGCGCGGTGTCGGCATCCGCCGAAGAGGACGACTCGAACAACACCAACGAGAACAAGAACATCTCACCGTCGTTGAAAGCTGTGCCAAACTTCACGCTTCGCGGTGGCATCGGTTCGGGTGATAAAAAGAAAGGCGCTACCGCGGATCAACCAATCGTCTGTTACGCGTGCCCTCCTCCGTCTAAAACAAACGCCGAAAAGCAAACGGTAAACAAAGCAAAAGAGAGCGGCGGCGGCGGCGGGAACAACACCACCACCAACTACAAACACGAAAACTGCCTCGGATGCAAACACTACCACCGAAAGTGTAAAATCGTTCCAACGTGTTGCAACGTCCCTTTCCCGTGTCGTTTTTGCCACGACGACAACTCCGACCACGCCATGGACCGATACAACACGAAAGAAATGCAGTGCATGAAGTGCGCGTTGATCCAACCCGTCGCCAAGAATTGCAAAAAGTGCAACGTCGAAATGGCCAGATACTTTTGTAAAGTCTGCAATCTTTTCGATGATTTACAAGACGGCAGACACATCTACCACTGTCCGTTTTGCAACGTCTGCCGAAAAGGTAAAGGTCTCGGCCAAGATTTCTTCCACTGCATGAAATGCAACTCGTGCGTCTCTTTAGTCATGGGCCCGCACGAGTGTCTCGGCAAACGCTCGAGCATGGAGAGCGAATGTCCGGTGTGCAAAGACTTCATGTTCGATTCCGAGACGCCGGTGAAAACGTTACCGTGCGGACATTTAATGCACACGTCTTGCTTCGAAACGTACACGAGGCATTACTACACCTGTCCGCTCTGCCGCAAATCTCTGGGCGATTTCACCGTCTACTTTCGAATGCTCGACGCGATTTTAGCGGACGAGAGGCAGAAGAAAAAAGCCGAAGAAGAAGATAAAGAAGATAAAGAAGAAACCAAAGAACAAAAGCAGCAAAAGGTCAAATGCAACGACTGCGCGGAAGTGACGATGGCGGAGTTTCACTTCGTCTACCACGCCTGCGGGAAATGTCGCTCGTACAATACCGTGGTAGAATAGAACGCGATGAATAAGATTATAACAACAGAAAAGAGAACGCACTCGTTTTCACACCACGAAAGCTCTGCCCGTTTGTACTCTTTATATATATTTGTATGCGTGCGTGTAGTGCCGGGAAAATGTCATCGCAATAGGTATTCGCTTCGCCTTCTTTTGCCTTTTCGGTTGAAAATTCAAAATCTTCATAAAGAGAATGAAGCCAAACGTTTCCAAATACTTCTCTCCTGCTGCTGCTCGAGAAGACGTATTAGCAGCAGAAGCAGCGAAAACCATCGATTCTACTTCTGCCAATATTGTTTCATCGTCAAACTCGGAGTTTATTGCATCAAAGTCCTTCATCGAATGTTTCAACAAATGTGAAATCGATTTCCAATCCTTCCTGGAAGCGGCAAAAATCAAGGCGGATTACGAGAAACACGAGAACGGTTTGGAGATGATTTTAAAACACGCAGAAGGACTTATTTTCGAGAAAAAAGAGTTCTTCGAACGAGAGAAGGAAGAGAGACGTAAGCGGCGTCATAAAAGCCGGGTGAATCGCTCTGAGGAAGAGGAAGAGGAAGGCGCAGATGTGTTAGGGTTTAGAGAAGGCTTTGAGGGTGCAGACGAAGAAGCGACTGCGAGAAAGCGTTTAGGACGTTTACTCAAAGACACGTTGGAAGAGTTGCACCGATTACACGTGAACGCGTCGTGCAGATGCTCGACTCGCGCGCCGAGAGTGAAAGAAGCGAGAGATAAACTGACGTCGTACCGAAGGCGCGCCAGAGAGGCGTACAAGACGGTTGACTTTGAGAGGTACGAGACGGATCTGAGAGACCGGTTTGAAAAGAAACGGAAGAGGGAAGATGCGGATGCGTTTGCAAAGTTTCGAAAGAATCCTCCGAAATCGATCGAGGAGATTCGTACGTGTTGCGAGTTGTTCGTGAGAAACGGGCGGTCGCCGCACCATTTGTGCCCGCACTTGTGTTACTATCGCGAGTACGAGCCGGCGAGGCAGTTGTTCGTGTTGAGAATCGCGTGTTGCGAGAAGTTTGGGAGCGCGAAGAAGTTGGAAGGGTGGACGTCCGAGTTAGCTTTGAATAATAGCACGTCTTCTATTAGTAATAGCGCCGCCAATAGTAGGGAGCGACGAGGTAGGAATTCCTCATTTTCGCCTTCGCCGAGGAAAGAGTCGTCGTCGCAACTCTCCTCGTACGCGGTGAACAATTCAAACAGCGTCCTCGGATCTGGGTATAAATCGTTTCCGTGGAAAGTCGAGTTTAAAAGTCCAAGCGGGGAGATATTTGCTACCGCGGAGGATGTTTTGAAAGCCATATCCGGAGAAGACGGTGATACGAATACTACTCATCAAGCCGCGTTAGCGGTGGGAAAGAGTCAACCCCCGGTAACGAATCCGCAAGGCATCTCCTTCCCGCGATCTTCACACGGCGGGTCCGGGAAACGATTGCCCGGAGTCAAAGAGCACGGGTTAGAACAAGACGTGGAGATTTTGAGAGCCGCGTTGTGGAAGGCGTCCGACGACCAAGTGCACGCGTCTTCGCCGGTCAAGTTGAGACGGTTAGAAGCGGAAACGGAAGGGTACGAACGGAGTCCCATGCAATTGGCGCCTCCCGGGAAAGGGTTCGTGGAGAGTTGCGGAGACGTGGTGACGTTGAAAGTTATCGATTACGATAACGATGGTGACGATTCAGACGACGAAGAGGGGAGAATGTTGTTCAGCGAGAGCGAGTACGATACGGACGGAGAAGATTTGGAGAGAAGAGGAGGAAGAAGAAGAAGAAGAGAAGACGCGCATCATAATCATCATCAAGACGCGTTCGATGGCTATTTTTACGAGGACGAAGAAGAAGACGATGATGTCGTCGTCGCTGATGAAATCGTGAACATCAGAAAGGAGGAGAATAAGAAAGAGGAGCAAAAGGAAGAAGAAGAAAAATCGAAAGTCTTGGCGTATGACGACGAGAGCGAGAACAAAAACCCAAGTTCCTTTGAAAAGGTGAAATCAATAAAGAAGGAAAGAAAAGTCCAAGAAGCCACTTTTTATGCCGCCAATAATGGCGACGGACCATCCGCCTTTGAAAAGGAAGAAGATTTTCATCAAAGCGAGGAGAAGAAACTGCGCATGGCGCAACTGAACGAAACGAAAATGATACACTCCTATCACTCGTCGAAGCTTTTGAAACTGGAAAGCGAACCGCCGTTGGTGAGTAAGTTCGACGACGAGGATGCGATTGATGCGTTCTTTCTCAGAAAGGAAGAAGAAGAAGAAGAAGAAGCCGTTCAAAATCCTACGACGAGACAACAATCCTCTGTTATCGGCGGTTCACAAAGACACTTCGTCGTCCCGCCAAGATCTCCGTTCGGTCTCCTCGAGGAAATCTTATGGAGAGACGACTGGAAACTTTTAACCGCGTGCATGATGCTGAACTGCACGACGCGATTGCAAGTCGATCGCGTCTTGTGGGAGTTGTTTACGTTAGCGCCGACGGCGGAAGACGCGGTGAAATTAGGTGAAACAGAGCGTGGGATTGAATTGATTGAAAAATGTTTAGCGACGATTGGATTGCACAGAAAACGTGCGAGAGCGTTCGTGAGGTTATCGAAAGATGTGGTTGAAGCGAGACGAGGTAAAGAGAGCGCTTTGTTACGATTAGGAGGCGAAAGCAAATTAGGAGACAAAGATCAAATCTTGGCGTTGGATAATAACACCACCACTGGATCAGAGAATGACGACGACGATGGCAACGGTAACGGAGAAAGGGATGATGAAGAAGAGGAAGAAGAAAAAGAAGCAACAATTCCACCGCCATCATCGGCGCCACCAACTGGAGGAAAATTCGTCCGCTCCGTTTCTGAATTCCACGGCGTCGGTGCGTACGCTGCGGATGCGCACGCAATGTTCTGCGACGGCATCATCGCCGCGCCGCCGAGAGATCACGCTTTACGATGGTACTATGCTTTCGCGTTGGAACGAGAGAGCGAAAAGTTATCCAAGAACGTTTTGTTTCTAAAGACGACGAACGCGGAAGAAGAGGAAGAAAATGTAGAAAGAGATTAGCGTTGACGTAAAATAATAGCGAATACCTGCGCACGCAACAAACTCGTTAAAATACACGCACCTGAAGAAGGTATTACGTACAACTATACCAACTTGGTACCACTACAGCTACAACTCTACACTATCAGGTAATAATACTACATCTGCAATAACTCTCTGTCTCTCTAGAATCCTTGGAAACACCTATCGTAGTTTGGCAACGTTATCATCTCTTTCGCGATATCATTCAGAGGATGCCAGACCTTCTCGACCGGTACGAGATACATCTCAGGTGCTCGCAACGCGCGTTTTTCTATTTCGGTTCGGTCTTGAATAACCCCACTTTCTTCTTTGTCTTCAATATTGAATAAGTTTCGCCAGTGCGCCTTCTCGTCCTTCACTTGTCGATAAGTCGGAAACGCTCGAGCGCTCCCGATGGAACCAATCGATCCGCGAACTTCAATATCATCCCAAAATGCAATCATCAGCGTCGTTCGCGTCGGTAACGGTGTGCTCTTCTCGTCGGTATATGAATCGTTATTAATGAAAGCGTTCAAGCCTCGTCCAGGAACGACTCCGTGTAACAACTCTCCGTCAAACACGACGCATCGATTGGTTTTCGGATACGCTAACCAACCGTTGATTTCGTTAAAGTTGGTATTCTTTTGATCGCCGTCGCGTTGCGTCGTCACTAAGGTCGGTCCTCCAACGAACGCTGCTGGGTTTTCCGAGGTGGTTGTTCTTTGTCGCTTATTATTCTTGTTCCTTTCATCCTCCATCATCTCACCGTTGGCGGATATGAACACGACCACGGAACAGATTGGATGTCTCAATCCGTTGATACCTTCATCGTCAGAGTCAAAATGCATTTGGTGTCCTTCACAGTGTGCTCGATTATGACACCACCACTCTGCTTTCGTGGCCTCGCGTAAAACTCTCGGAAACGCGCGACCGGCGACGCATTTCGCGTACTCGATGACAACATCCATCGTGCTCGAAAAATTATTAGTACGTTCTTCTTCGTTCTCCCCGACGACGATATCGTGCACGTACGAAAAGAACTGCCTTTGTGAATTCTTCTTCTCACGATTAAAATACTCGTGCTGCATCCAAAACGGCGACTGGACGTCACCGAACTGCTTTTGCATCATTCGCAACGTCGACGTTGGGAACACGTCGTCGAACATCTTCGCGTAAATCATCTCTTTTTGTTGTACATTTTCACCATCATCGTCGTTCGATTTCTTCTTTTGCTCCTTCTCCTCTGCCACATTAACGACGGGGCCTAAATCCACTCTGTCCTTCCCGTACCTCAAAATCTCCTCTCGATTCAAGCAAAACAGGTACTTTTCCTCTTTTAGAAGTTTTGCGATGAATTTTGCCTCCGCGGACGAATACTTCGCATCCTCTTCTTGTTGTTGCATCGAGAGCAACACGAATTGTTTCATCAACCTCTTCCTAAAAGCTTCCTCTTCCTCTTTTTCAGTCTCCTTTTCTGAATCATCGATGGTAGTATTACACGTAATTGAACTCATGGCGAGCATTTTGCACTTGTTCAAGTCCTCTCGCGTCCTCGATAAAGCGAGTAAACGTGGAAGTAATCCTTCTTGAATACTTCTCCAATTCTGTTTCTTTTCTTTCATCATCGTCATCACTAAACGCTTTCCTTCCTTTTCGCATGTATCGAATTCCGAAGATGCAGACGTTTTTTTGGTGGTGGGAGTGTCTTCCGTCATCGAACTCTCTTTATCTTCTTTCTCTTCTTCCTCGCAACGCGTTTGTCATAAGGAGTTCCATCGTGTATCCATTTTTGTGGCGAATTTTCCTCAGTGTAAGAAGAGAAAAACTCGTCTCTTTTTAGTACCTAAACGCATCTTCATGACGTCTGGAAAAGAAGACAGAGGAGGATCAAAATCGAGAGCGACGACGGGAAAGACGAGAAAGAGGAAGACTCGTACTTGTGAACAGAGGGATTCTTTATGGGATTTGATTGTAAATAACGACGATATTTGTTTTAAACATGTGCTTCCGAGATTGAATGGGACTGATGTGAAATTCTTGTTTGGAGTGAATACGGAGACGAGAAAGTTGATTAAGAGATCATCACGCAAGGAGGAGTTAAAAAGGAAGTTTTTGATTGATGAGATGTCGTCGATATCGACTTTGGAAGTAGCGTGGGAGCATTATCCGTGGGGCACGTATACGTATACGCACGATGTGGAAGGAGATTTTTTGGACGAACCATATTTCTGCTGGAAAGTTGCTTGTACGAATAAACTCGAGTTACTCAAGTGGATACGAGAGGAGAAAAAGTGTGAGTGGGATGAAGATACGATTAATGAGGCCGCAGAATAAGGCAATCTGGAAATGGTGAAGTATTGCGTTGCAAATGAGTGTCCTATTGATGAGTGGGCGTGTGCACATGCTGCCTCAGGAGGTCATCTCGAGTGCCTCAAATACTTACACGAAGAAGTCAAAGCGCCTTGGGATTATTGGACTGCCGAATGGGCGGCTCGAAATGGTCATCTCCACATACTCGAATATCTTGTTGAGCGAAAGTATGATAAATATAACGAAAGTGCGTGTTCTTGGGCGGCCGAGAAAGGTCACTTAGACTGTTTGAAGTACTTACACGAAACCGCCAAAGCGCCTTGGGACTCCGAGGCCGTACGAATAGCGCACGAGAACAAACAAACCGAGTGTTTACAATACCTCCTCGACAACAACTGTCCTCTACCACGCGGTTGGCGATACGAAGGCGGAGAACTGCGCGTACCAGAATAGAATAGAATCGCACGCGATGTATAAACACGCCGCTCTTGTAATACTACAATGAAGAGAGAGACAAACAGAGACTGAGTGGAATTTTCTTCTTCAGTTCACACATCGACTCTTTTTTTCTCTGCATTGTAACACGCGCGAAAAGAACAACAACAACAACAACAACAACAATGATCATCCAGGTGCGCTGTTTCACCTGCGGCAAGGTACGTTTCGATCGCGCTCTTTACTTTCTTTCTTTTTATTCTTCTTCTGCCATTCGTCCTCTTCTTCTTCTTTCATCACTTCCCCGCGCAAGAATCATCATCGTTTGGAGCCGCAAAACCGCTCAAATTCTCACGCTTTAAAACTCTCTTTAAAACTCTCTAAAAAGGTGATTGGGAACAAGTGGGACACGTATTTAGACTTATTGCAAGCGGATTACGCGGAGAAAGACGCGTTAGACGCGTTAGAGTTGAAGAGATATTGCTGCAGGAGGATGGTCATGTGTCACGTGGATTTGATCGAGAAATTGCTGAATTATAACACGCTGGAGAGACAAGAGTAACGGAGAGAAAGCGCCGCTCGAAAAGACACTTTGTACTACTATTATAGTATTATTACTACGACAACTACACGTATTATTATTACACCATACAAATGTTATTACTACTACTCTAAACTGCGACGACGAGCTTTTAGTATTATTCATCGATTTTCGCGAAACTCTTGTTTCGTGAGCGTTAATACTAAGAAGGAGAAGGAGCGGAACTTTTTTCCACCACCAAAAACGTTTTATTCTATTCTCTATTTGTTTTTACAAACCCCATTTCTGCTGGTCTTTTATGGAGGCGTCGTACGCTCTCTTTCCGGTTAACTTTTGCCCGGTTTTCGTGACGTACGTGCGCACGCCGGCGCCGGTCGTGTACCATCTCGCTTCTTGTTGATTATTCGCGCCGTTGTTATTTTTACTAGTATTGAACGGATTTTGCATTTGCGCGTCATACGCCTCTCTCTCCCCGATTGTCATGGGCACTTGCGTCTTCCTTTTCCCGTTTGAGTTAAATTGCGCCTGGTAATCGACAAACACGACTTCGTTATTCACCCTCGAGCCGAGGAAGAGTTCCGAGGCTGGAACGTAATGCGGAAGAAGTTTCCGCCACTCTTTGTTTTTGTTATTGTTATTATTAGTACTAGTATTCGCGTTCGGAAGCAAAGGAGGAGGAAGCTTTTGATTTTGCCATTGCTGATGCTCCCGATGCGTGTTGTACTCGCGAACCTCTAAAATTTCATCGTCGTCTATATCGTCTTCGATATCATCATCATCATCTTCGATATCATCATCATCATCATCATCATCTTCTCTTCCTCCTCCTCCTTTTCGTCTGGTCATCTCTTCTAACCCCGACGAAAAGAAGGCAAATTTGCCCCTTTTTCCCGTCGAAGGTTTCGCATTCTCCTTAAAGTTTCCTTCTTTTTCCTCCTCCTCCTCCTCTTCGACGTCCTCCTCTCCCGACGATGATTCAGACGGTGATGATGAAAACGACGACGAAGATTCCTCCTCGTCAAATCCTTCTTTCTTTCCTCCAAATCCAAATCCTCTTCCTCCCCCGCCAAACTCTCGCATCGCTCTCGATTTATCTCCCATGCCGAGAGATAACGATTCAGACAAAGACGATTCAGACATTTCCGACACCATTTTTATCTCATACTATATATATCAGACGTGTGAGAGGAAACGAGACGAACTTTTGTGTCAAGTGTCGAGTGTTTTTGAATTTTTTTTATAAAATCAATTTAGGGTTAAACCCTAATAATTTTCTGTGCTTATCTCCTCTCTCGACACGACGGATGGATCAAATTTTTTCTTCATTTTACACACGCGCGTATCTAGTATATCATCACAGCACCTCTTCTTTCTGTCCGCGTGAAGAAGAAACAACCTTAACTCGAGGATAACTGTTCGAGAGAGACAGAGATGATGATGATGTCAGGGACCACGATGAGTTCTTCTTCTCGTTCGTGTTCTTCTTCTTCTTCTTCATATACTAATGGAAGAAAGATTATCACCCAACAACAGAGGAAGCGATTCTTCAACAACAACAACAAAAACAACAAAGAAACGATGATAAAAGCCTCTTCTTCTGATCAAGATCCTTCAAAATCTATGGCGGATGATACCACACCGAACGTTTCCGTCGGTCCTTCGTGCTCGATCGACGAACCGGAAACGTGCTCGTTAGCGGATTTGGAGATTTTGTACGTGGATGCCCTCTGGAATTACTACAACGACGGCAAGTTTACGCTCTCGGACGGACAATACGATCGCATCCGGGAAGAACTCAATTGGCAAGGGTCTGGGTTTCCAACGTTAAGAAGAGACGAGATTCAGTTCGTACAAGCCGCGATGGCGTATTCTCGAGGGGAGAAGATCATGGGCGACGACGAGTACGAGGACTTGAAGAGGAAAATCAAAAACGAAGCCGGGAAGAGGAAGGACGTGACGGCGTTGCTTTTGTACACCAAAGGGCAGCAGCTGTTAGACGAGGCGCAGTTTGAACTCATGAGCGAAGAGATGATGAAACTTGGCATCGACGTTGGAATGAAAGGCGCCACGTGCACTTTATCCCAAACGCCGACGACGCTCGAAAACGACGCCTCGGCGGTGGCGAAGATGTACGCAGCGTTGGCGTTGGTTCCGTTTTTGGTCGGTTTAGCGCCGACGATTGTCTTTGACGTTCTCGGTTTGCACGTCCCGAATGGCTTAGCGTTAGGTTTCGCGACCACGTTAGCCGCCATCTTGACGTACAAATTAGCCGAGTACACGGAATTGAACAACGCGCAAATTTTAACCGGCCAGTGTCCGTGCTGCGAGGAACCGTTTAAGCAACTGTTTTCGGGTGAAAACGGCGGCGAGACAGAGATGGAACACAAGTGCAAAGTGTGTGGAACCACGTGCTCGCTGAACCGAGAGAAGAAGTTAATCGTGACCAGCGGACCGTTCGCTATTTAATTTTATGATTTCGATGCGTTTTATCGAGAACGAATACGAAGAGGATTAAAAAATGAAATGAAATGAACACACACACACACACACGCGCGAGAGAGAAAGAGAGACAGAAAACTTGAAATAAACGTTGTTTAAACTACTATTCACATCACGCGAACGTTATTGTCTACATCGTCCAGTCGCGCGTGTATTCTATATTTTGTTACGTGTGATTTGAGCAAAATTTTCCCGCCAAAATATCTTCACTTTTTATTCTCATCAAACACATCCTCATCGAACACTTCTTTCTCTGCGCTTTTGCGAAAGACTCTGAAAAGAGTAGCAGTGATAAGAGAGAGTAGTATTCGTGCCACGTTTCATACATGAGAAAGAGCGCGATGACGCTTTTCTTTCCGCTTTCTGGTCTTTCCAGCGGTACTCTTCACACCAAAAGCGCGCACGTCTGCGCTCGAGGAAGAGAATTTCATCATCCTTTCCCGTCGTCTCGTCGTTTACTTCGTTCTCGGTTCGCGAACCAGGAGAAGAGCAAAAGAGATATTGTGACGTCAGCGATATCGTCGTCATCTTTAGACGATATAAAAACGAAAGGGTGGGTGGTGTTCTCGGACGTACACGTCAGTCGAAAAACCAAAGATATTGCCTTGGAGACTTTGAAACACGTCCACGCAATAGCTGCGAACGAAAACAGAGGCATCTTATTTCTCGGGGATTTTTGGCACCACCGAGGCGCGTTACCGGTGGAAACTCTGAACGAAATCATTCGAGAGCTCGCAAAGTGGACGCAACCGACGATCATGCTCGTCGGGAACCACGACCAGGTGAACGTAAATGGAAGCGTGCACGCGCTGGAGGTGTTGCGAATGTGTAATCCGGAGAAGATTTGCGTGTTCGATGAACCGAGAGTGTGGAGAGGCGCGATGTGGTTGCCGTATAGGAAAGATCAAGAGATGATGCGAAGAACTGTGGAGGAGTTGATGGAACGACATTCAAAGAAACGATCGAGTAACGTAGCAGTAGCGGTAGAAGAAGAAATTAAAACGGTGTTTTGCCACGCGGACGTGATGGGTGCGAACGTCAATCAAACGTTTCAAATGAGAAACGGGGTGGATTCGAAAGAAACGTTTAGCGAGGGCATCGAAAGTATCATTTCGGGACACTATCACAAGCCGCATTTCGTGGAGAGAGATTCGCGCGTGCGATACGTCGGGAGTCCGTATCAAATATCGCGAGCGGAGAAAAACCAAGAGAAACATCTGTTATTTTTAAACGATAAATGGCGAGATGAAAGTTTAACCGACGCGGACGTTTTGAAACGCTCGAAAATCGACATTGGACCGAGGTATTTTGACATCGACGAAACGATCGGCGAAAGCATCGAGACGATTGCGGGTGATTTGCGGGCGAACGATATCGTTCGGTGGACGATTCCGTTTGATTCCTCTTTGTCTGCTATGGAAGAAGAAGAAGAAGAGGAGGAAGAAGAAAAGAAGAAGAAATCAAAGAAGAAGAAGACGCTGTCGCGAAGCGTGCCAAAACGAGTCGAAAACGCGCGTCTGAAATACGGGTGTCAAATCGAAGTTCGACGACCTCCGGCGGAGTTGAAATCGACGATTGAGAACGCAGAATCGTTAAGTCCGGTGGATTTGTTCAGTTCGTACGCCAAGAGTATTCAGTTAACTGGAGACGCCAAGGCGTTTTGCGAAGAGATTATCGCAGAAGCCGTGTCGTCGAGAGAAAACGAAGACGGCAGCAAACTCGATACCGGCGACGATTCAAACAAACTCTCCACGTCTGCGCATCTTCGTAAAATCGAATTCGATGAAGTTGAAATCACTGGATTTGGCGCGTTCAAAGATGAAATCACGTATCCTCTCAACGACCGCGGCGTGGTGTGCGTCGTCGGCGATAATCGAGATGACTCTGGGTTTGCAGATTCCAACGGTGCCGGTAAAACGACGCTAGTCACCGCCGTCATGTGGGCGTTGACCGGTAAATCTGACGTTCGCTTAGATACCGGCTCGACGCAAAAATATTTAACCAACAAAGACGTCGTCAACGACGACTCGAGATCGGCTCGAGTTATCGTGCGCGGATCCTTGATCGACGATCGAGAGGGCGACGACGGCGGAAAGAAACCGTTCGTTATTGAAAGAGCAGTCACGCGAACCAAGTTATCGAAATTATCCTTCGTCGTAGACGATACGGACGAAACGAAATTAGACTCCAAGAAAACGCAGGAACACATGGATGAAATTATAGGCGCTTCGGTCTTGGCGCAGACGTGCTTTCACGGCCAACACACGATTGGAAGCTTACTCGAAGCCTCCGACGCGCAACTGAAAAACAGTTTCGGTTCCTTAGTCGAACAATCCGTCTGGCTCAGGTGTAAAAACAAGAGCAAGAAGATTCTGAAAGAACGACGCGAGAAATTGACCATCGCGAAAGCTGAATTGAAATCTCGCGAGAGTTACGTCCAACGAACGAAATCGAGATTTTTAGAAACCGAGAGAGAATATAACCGATGGAAGGAAACGTTCGAGGAAAAAGTGCGAGCGATTACGATCGAGAGAGAAGACGCGTTGGACGCGTTGGCGTTAGATCGAATGCGAAATGCGCGCAAGGCGGTGAAGGAAGTCAAAGATATCGAATCAGTCGCGAACGAAGCGTTGCGCCAAATTCTCGATATTAATACGAATCGAAACGAGTTTCTCGACGACGCCGAAGGTGTCTCCATTCAAAACAGAAAAGCAAAAGAAAACGAACAACGTCATCAACAACTCGATCGAGACGAACAGAACCTGTTGAAACTCTTCAACGACGCGCAACGCAACGAAGCCTCGTCGAGAGCGACGGCGGAGCAAGCGCACAAGAGCGCCGGTCAAGTGTTCAATCTCTCAAAACAGTCCGCAGCAGTGCATCAACACGCCATCGACAAAGAGACTTTAAAGTGCACGTTGTGTCACCAATCCATCGACCCGATTAAACAAAAAGAAACGTTCGAACAGTTAAAACGTGACGCGGAAGTCATGCGATTGAAACACGTCGCGGCGATTGAAGCTTTGAACGACTCGCGAGTCAAATTAGACCAGTTTCAATTATTTAAGAAATCCGAAATCGAGCGAATGTTGAACGAAGAAAGAGCGCTGCAGAATTTGAAGTTCGCTCGAGTTGAAAAAGAGAACAAGAAGATGATGTTGACGAACGAATTGAGACGGTTAGTTTCGTTACTGGTGAACGTTTCGGAACGGTTTTCTCAAATGCTGCCATACGTGCCCGAGGAAGTGTTGGCGTTGGAAAAGAGCTTTGGCGACGATGGCGACGCGTTGCGTTTAGAGAGAAGGAAAAGAAGAGAACAAGAACAAGAACAACAATCGACGAAGTACGCCGCTGCCCCTGCGGGTTTCTCGTCGGAACGGGGAGAGGCGTTATCAGGCATCGTTCCCGGATTGCTGGATTACCGGACGCCGTATACTTCGTCTTCTTCGCGAGGATACGCTTCCTCTCAAAACGACGAAAACAATCCTCCGGGTAAAAACGACGGTTTCATTCAGAACAACGTCGTCGTCGCGAATAACATCACATCGCTCGCGCAACTCCTCCACATCGACCACTCGTCCGGACTCCTCGCCGACGATGCTTCTTTACCTTCCTTTGCGAAAGCGGTGGAATCGAAAGTCGCCGCGGCGGAAACGCTCGTCGCCGGATGCGAGAAATCGTTGAGAGACTACGAGAGAATCAATCAAAAATACCAGCAAGACGTCAACACAAACGACGACGCGAGTTTCAACACCAACAATCCGCACTTTGAAGCGATGAGACAACTCCAAGAACAATTGACGGTAGAAACGGAATCTTTGAACGATTTGAAGGAGAATTCGTACTCGAAGATTGAGTTCGATTTGAACACGGCGAAAATCGCGGATAAATGTTTCAGTCCGACGAGAGGCGTGTCGAATTATTTGTTTGAAAATGTTTTAGCGGAGGTTTCGGAGAGATGTCAAGAGTACGTGTTCGCGTTAACTGGCGGCGCGTTGAGTTTGCAACTGGTGAGTAGTAGTTCTTCTTTTTCGTCGTCCTCGGCGGCGGCGGATAACAATATCATCACGTATAACGATTCAGACGATGATTTCGACGACGACTCGATCGACGAAGTCGCAACAAAAACGACGCAGTTAGAAAAGATTGAGAGAGTCATATTCGCGCGTAAACAGCACTCCGGCGAGCAATACGAACGCTCTTTGCGACAACTTTCAGGCGGCGAACGACGGAGACTGGCCATCGGTTTAGCCTTGGCGTACGCCGACGTCTCCGCTCGCCGATTAAACGTGCAATCAAACTTATTGATACTGGACGAAGCGTTGCAACATTTAGATTCCGAAGGCATCGAAAGAGTCGTCTCGGTGTTGCGCGCGATTGAATCCGAATATAGTAGTAGCTCTTCGAGTGGCTGCGACGATGTGAATAACGTCCTCTTGAAGAAGACGGTTTTATTAACCACCCAAGCGGATTCAGAAACGGAGAAAATGTTTGACGGCGTCGACGCGGTCGTGAAGAACAAGAACCGCTCGGAAGTTTTAATCGGACGAGGCGAATAATATAGAATTTATTTTCATCGAAGAGTAGTTAAAGGCGTTAAAAGCGATGTGCGTGTGTGTATTATGTGTTGTTGTATATTTATACCTACTAGTACTAAAAGATTGTACCATAACGTACGTCTTCTAAATTTTAACCTTTACGTTGCATGTTCAGCAGCGCTTCTAACTCCCTCTTAATCTCCTCCTCGTCTTTTTCCTCCTCGTCGTCTTCGTTTTCGTGATGATGCGCGACGAACGGATGCGAAGTCTTGTTAAACGTCGTCCCTCGCTTCCTATCGTACGTACACTGCAACGATTTCCGTTGCGCTTCGAACAGTCTGCTTTTCAGGATTGTGTCGTCGTTTTCTTCTTTTAATTCTTCTTCTTTATTATCATCGCTACTGCTAAAGTTACTCCTACTCGTTTCCGTCGTCGTCGTTTCGAGAACAAACTCAACTCCCGTGGACTGTCTCGTATTCAACTCCAACCGTTCCAACCGTTCTTTAATCTCCTCCTCCGCGTACATTTTCCTCTTATTCATTAAATCCTCCTCTACTACTTCATCCTCTTCTGCGTCTGAATCGAAGAGTTCCGGCGGTGGTGAGGCCCAAGGAGTATCCGGTTCGTCGATGATATCTTTCGCCGATTTCGTGCGTTCGTTTTCTCGTAAATTGTCGTCGTCCCATTGGATGTGTTTTTTGTTCGGGTCTTTGTTCTTCATAAAGTTTTCGTTCGGGACGCCGAATAACGAGCCTCGCGGGACTGGCATTATTATTACGGTGTGTTCTGTTTCTCTCTTCTTTTTGTCTTCTTCTGTTCTTAACTTCTTAATGTAGTAACAGTAGTGAGGCACAAACTGACGCACAAAAATGTGAGGAAGCTGCGCCTTTTCCAATTTTGAGAGATTTTTATTTTAGGGTGTCCAACCCTAAGAGCTCAGTGAGCAAGAAAGAAGGCGACAAAAAGACGACAAAAAGACTCGTCACTTTTGTTTGCAAAAAGCGTCGTTTGGTCTCCCTCGTGGGGGTCGGATCTCTCTCTTAAACACAAAGACACGTCGTCGTCGTCGTTTGAAGACGCGTTATTATTATAATAATATAGTAGGAGTGTAGTGCTCTGCTACTGCCTTGGTATTCTTTAAGCTCTCTTATTACGCACGTATAATACACGCGTTCATCTTGGATAATATTATGATGACGACGAAAGGCATTTTAATGAGCGAGAAAAAGGAAAAGACGGCGAAAAGTCACCTTCGAGATGTTGAGAACAACAACAACAACAACAAAGACGATGAAGACGACAAAGAGGATTCGTTGATGAAAAACATCACCCTGAACGACCTGACAAAGTTAGCGTTGGACTCGGAATCCGAAGCCGCCAAGAAGTTTGGCTGCGGGACGACCAGGTTTAAGACGATGTGAGTAGTGTGATACGATGACCCTTATCCATTTCTTCTGTTTATTAATTTCTTTTACAACGAGTAGTGTATCTGTTTACTAACTCTTCATCTCTCTTCATCTCTCTTCATCAAAACAGATGTCGAAAATTCGGAATCATTCGATGGCCGCACCGGAAGCTACACTCTCTCCTCGAGATGTATAAAAGCTTAGCCGGGTACTACCAGGTAAAAATTGATTTTGACTTTTCATTTTACTATTAGGTGGTTGACTTTTGCCTTTTTTCAATCAAAATCCTTTCGCGTAAACATACGAAAGCGCACGTAATACACTGACATCACTCCAACTCTAAAACAATAATAGGAACTGTGCGAAAAAGCAACTGTGGACCCCGAAAACGAATCCACGATGGAGGTCTTACAATCCACGAAAAAAGATCTCGACCGGTTGCGAGAATACGCGTTTCAAGTGGTGAGTGACTTTTGTCTTTTCAACACTCAAAATTCTTTTTTTGTCTGTGTGTGAAGAAAAACAGAAAAAAAGCGACCCTTCGACTTCCCCCTTTTTTTTTTCTTTTTTTCGAAAAAATAAAAGGGCGACACCGAATTTCGGCCAACTTTTTTCCGGTCAGCCAAAAAAGTTGGCCGAAATCGGTCAATTTTTTTTAATAAGATTTTTGAAGAATTTAGGGTAACAAAAAAGTTGGCCGAAATCGGTTAATTTTTTTTTTACAGCCTCCCCAAAAAACAGAAAATACCACCTTCAAAAGTGGTGCAGTTTTATAAGACTTTCATATTTGCGCTTGAAGTTCTTCGTATCAAAAGGCGTATTTATCCATAAAATTACGTCAGAAGGTTGGCAAACTATACGCGAAGGTCGTGCTCGATTATGGGAGCCGTAAAGTCTCTCCATGGTTGTCTCTCAAGTCTCAAGTCTCAAGTCTCTCCACGGCCCTAAAAAAAAAATTAACCGATTTCGGCCAACTTTTTGGGGTTTAGGGTTTCAAAAAGTTGGCCAAAATTAACCGATTTCGGCCAACTTTTATAGGGGCAAAATGGCAAAATTGACCGGAAAAAAGTTGGCCGAAATTCGGTGTTGCCGAAAATAAAAATTCTGACTTTTTTTCTTCTCTAAAAATTTAAGGAACGAAACGTCTTTTTGTTAAACGAATACCACCACTCGAAGCCGAAGAAAGCGAAACCGTGGCCGGAGGACATCTTGAGAATTCGAGCGACGATTTATAAACAAAGACACGTGCACTCGAAACATATTAAGAGGAAGAGCAAAAATTCGTCGTCGGCGTCTCAAAATCTTTTGGAGGAGGAAAAGGAGATGGCGCCGACGGCCAATCCGTGTTCGATGACTACGAGTATGACAACCACGAATAATATGAGCGCGAATAATGATACTACGTGTAACACGACGACGTACTCGTCCGAGGAGAGCGTGGAAATGTCCGGTGCTGATACTGCATTTAACCATCATCAAATGGTGGACGTGTCCTGCGGAACGAGAACGCTCACCAGCGACGCGGAGACGAACACGTATTTGAACAACTCGTACGCTTTTATCAACAACGAAATGTCGTCGGGGTACATCGAAAACGAGGACGATCATTGCGACGACGAAGATCAATACCAAACTCATCGCGGTCATCCATCGTTGCCACCGTCTTTTAAAAACACTAATACTAAGACGAAGATGATGTACACGACGACGTCGGCGGCGAACAGCGAGTACTCCTCCGGATACGGCGTTGACTTTTTCAACGTAACCGCTCCGACTTTCATCAATAACGACAACAACGAGAATGGACAAAATTCGGTGGGAGGAAGAAAGAGGAAGAAACCAACATCCTCTCTCAGCGCTGCTCGATCCAAACTCAGCAAAAGAGCGGCAGCAAATAATAATTTTAAGAAGGGAGGAGAAACGGAAGAAGAGCAGCCAACCGCGCTGGCCTTCTCGATGCCGCACATGTTAAACATGGACGCTATTTTCGGTATCGATGGAAGCGTCGAAAGAGACGACGAAGATACCGCGTTGAGTCCAAACAGTTATGGAATCACCATCGCGTCCTTTAAAGAGACGAAGAGGATGTGAGATACTAATACAATACTGAATAATAAGAATAATAAGAATAATAATAAGAATAATAAGAATAATAAGAAGGAGACTAATAAAAGATACTCGAAAGAAGGAGACGCTTTGAGTTCCAAATTTTTCGCGCCGCATGATGCAAATATACCATCATTTAGCATAGCAAAGACATCACCCAAGCTAGCTCGTCGTAGCGCACGCATAGGACATCATTACGAGAAAAGGGAACAACAATAATATCATGGGCCTTGCTGTATCACATTTTTAATGACCATACTACTGGTAATGTATATATTTTTTATTGAAAATACTCGCGCAAAATCTCTCTCGTTCTAATGTGTTTCTTCTCTTTTTTTCTTTTCATTATTAAATTCGTATTAATAAAAAAGTTCTCCTTCTTCTTCAGTCTCTTAAATCAAAGGCACGACGGCGTCGGTTTGCCCGCCGCCTTCCTTCTTAATCCCGTCTTGCTGCGATGGTTGGGACGCCGGCGTTGCGTCTGAAGCTACTACTGTTGTTGGTTGCGGCGGGTACGTGTTGTACGACGCGTCTGTCGTATTCCCGTTACCCGCTCCTAATCCGGTACCATTCTCTTCCTGCTTTACCTGCACGCTAGGCCCTCCTCCTCCCATTACTGTTGCTAAATTTCCGCCACCACCACCCCCTTGTTGTTTTTGTTGCTCTTGTCCCAGCGCCGCGGCGGCGGCGGCGGCGGCAATCGCCGCCGCGTTGTTTCCGCCAGCGCTCCCATCTTCTCTCGGTACGATATCCACCAGGAAATCAAAAATATCCGTCCTCGTAATCGCGCTCGCGATGTCGTTTCTCTGCAACGTCCTCCTTTTGTTTTCCTCGGAATGAATCCAAGATCTCAAAGTTAACTCCAAGATGAACATCTCGCACGCTTTCGCGAACAACACCGGCGCCTCCGAGGAAATCATCCGCACGTCCTCGTCCGTTTTCATGATTTTCTTAATCCTTGCCAGTGGTAACTGATGGTTCTTAAAATCCGTCGCCGTTTCAACCTCGGTCATTTGTTGCTGCCAAAACAACCGCAACTGTTGTTGGTGTTGTTGTTGTAGTTGTTGCTGCAGCGGCGTTTGATGTTGCATCTGATTTTGCGGAGCTTGTTGTTGTTGTTGTTGTTGTTGCTGCTGCTGCTGCACTTGGGGAGGCGGAATGTGGTGATGCATTTGATGATGATACGGATGGTATTGCTGCGGAGGATACCCTCCGGGCGGTACCATTCCCCCTCCTCCGCCGCCGCCGCTCTGTTGATGTTGTTGTTGGCTACTGCTGTTATAGTTATAGTTATTATCTTTGTTGTTGTTGTTATTGCTCGCGTTGTTTGTGTTCAAGAATACGTTCCCGGCGGCAAAGTTCGAATCGCCTTGCGTTCCTTGTCCGTAGTGTTGTTGTTGTTGTTGTTGTCCTCCGTAAGGAGGAGGATGGAACGAATTGTGTTGCATTCCAGCGGCAGAGGACGTCGGGTTGAAACTTCCACTCGCGAGAACGATGGGCATCCCGTCTTGATCACCGTTCGTACCGTTACCACTCGCCGCGTTCGCTGTTTTGGCGAATCCTGAATCGCCTTTTGCCATCATTCTATTTGTTCTTCTTAAACTTCTTAAACTTCTCGATTTCGTCTTTGGGGGGTTTGTTGTGCAACGCAGATATAATCGAGGTTAAAATCTGTTCCGAATGTCTCTTCTTTGTCTTCTTCTTAAAAAACGAAGCCGATATTTTGGAAAACCACTTTCACGTAAAAGGAAAACGTTTATGGTGTGAGTATAAAGTCTCTGTCCGTGTGCTTGTATCTGTTCTCTTTCTGATGATGAGTGTAATATATACTACTACTCGAGACGAAATTGTACTTAAGAAAGAGAGAGAGAGAGAGAAATTTGTGGTGAAAATATCAAGTGTGTTTTTCTTTGGGTTTTCCTCTGTTGTTGTTCTTTTTTTTTATAAACCACATTAGAGAAGGAGTTTTTATCATGAGAAGTGTTTGTGCGATACAATCTTTCGTTTATATATGCATAAGTATGCGAAGCTTTGATTAAAACCACTCAGTTTCCGGATGATGTAATCCTCCGTGCTCGTCAATTCGCCAATTGCGTGGTATTGGACAGTTGTTGTCGAGGAGGTAGTGTACACATTTGAATTGCACGTTGTCGAACGCTTTTCGTACGGCCCGAGAGGAGGTCCAACGCACTTTGGCGGTTTCGTGCAAGTACTTCAAACAGTCCAAGTGGCCGTTCTTGGCCGCATCCTCGCACGCCCATTCGGT
>Ga0213863_10000839_pt1 | contig 22839 bp, 25 predicted proteins | sample PICome_8_FD_160128 | JGI IMG/M metagenome (GOLD analysis project Ga0213863, IMG submission 160128) | Coastal seawater microbial communities near Pivers Island, North Carolina, United States - PICO497 | ecosystem: Environmental > Aquatic > Marine > Coastal | place: USA: North Carolina... | reverse complement strand
TTTCAAGGAGCAGTATTTTGTGGCGGGTTTTCATACGGAGATGTTCTTGGGGCTGGCAGGGGGTGGGCTAACAAAATATTGCATAACGATATTTTAAGGACTAGTTTTTCTGATTATTTTAATAATCTTGATAAATTTGCGCTTGGAATCTGCAACGGCTGCCAAACTCTGTCAAATTTAAAAAGCATAATCCCAGGATCAGAAAACTGGCCAAGTTTCATACAAAACAAAAGCGAGAGATTTGAATCACGTATTACTATGGTTGCAGTAGAAAAATCTAATTCTATTTTCTTAACTGATATGAATGGCTCAAAACTTCCAATAGTTATATCTCACGGAGAAGGTAGAGCAAATCTCTCGGAAAATGAATATATAAAACTTCATGACAATAATAAGATATGCATGAATTATATTGATGATTATGGAAGCATCACAGAAAACTACCCATGTAATCCTAATGGCTCTTATAAAGGCATAGCTGGAGTTTCGTCGAGTTCTGGTAATGTTACTTTAATGATGCCTCATCCTGAAAGATTGATGAATATTAAGCAGTTTCCTACTAGAGATAGTGAAATAATATCGCCATGGTCGAAATTTTTCTATAATGCTAGAATGCATCTAAAATAAAATTAATATAGTAGCGTCTAAATGAAAAACAACTCAAAAATAACAATAACTTCTCCAGCAAGATTACATCTTGGTTTTATGGATTTAAATGGTTCGCTCGGAAGAAAATTTGGAAGTGTTGGACTTGCTATCGATAGCATTGAAACTTCAGTAACTGTTTCAAAAAACTCAATGCAAAATGAAAATAAAATAGATGATTTAAATAAAAGAGCATACGTGTATGCTAATTTGATTTTAAAAGCTTACGAGGTTGATGAGTCTGTAACTATTGATGTTCATAAAAAAATACCAGAACACGCTGGCTTAGGTTCCGGTACACAACTAGCGTTAACTATAGGCGTAGCTGTATCAAAATTATTTGATCTTAACTTAAATTTAATGGATATAGGAAAAGTTTTAGACAGAGGTAATAGATCTGGAATAGGAATCGGTGCATTTGAAGATGGTGGATTTTTGATTGATGGTGGAAAAGGTAAATCAGAAGAACTGCCTCCTATAACTGTTAGACAAGATTTCCCAGAAAATTGGCGAATAATTCTTTTAGTTAATAGCAGAGAAAAAGGTATACACGGACAAAAAGAATATAATGCATTTAAGACTTTAAAACCTTTTCCAGAAAATTTATCAGAAAAACTTTGCCGTTTAGTAAATATGGTTATATTGCCTAGCTTAATTGAGAAAAATTTTAATGATTTTTCTAGAGCTATTGGTAAACTACAGAAAATTGTTGGTACTCATTTTTCTCCGATTCAGGGAGGTGTTTATTCAAATCCTGATATCGCAAATATAATGAGTTATGTGGAAAAAAAAGGTTTTATGGGGGTTGGTCAAAGCTCATGGGGTCCAACAGGATTTATTTTAACTGATAGCGATACAGCAGCACATAAGTTGACAAAAGATATTAGGCAAAATTTTTTATGCAAAGATTTGCAAATAGAAATTATTCAAGGAAGAAATAAAGGCTCTTGCATTGAATTTAATAATAGTAACAAAGAAGAGCAAAATATAAATTTAAATATAAATAAGGAATAAATTATGAGTAAGCCACTAATTATGCATATGATAACAACTGCAAAAAATTTAAGTCCATTCGATGTGAATATGGCATATGACGCTGGATGGGACAAATGTGTCCCTTACACATCTATAGAAATTGATGATGTAGAGGGACTTGTTCAAGATGCAATTTTTTCAAGGCCTCCAGGTATAAATAAAACAGGAATATTTGTAGGTGGCAGGGATCCTCACAAGGCTATTGAAATGCTTAATATATGTAAAAAATCACTAGTCCCACCATTTACCCTTTCTGGTTTTGCCGACCCAAGTGGAGCTTTTACTACAGCAGCAGGCATGATCGCAAAAGTAGAAGATGCTTTAAAATCTAAGTTTAATAAAGGTTTTGAAGGTCAAAAAGTAGTTGTTTTTGGTGGCACTGGTCCTGTTGGATGTATTGCAGGTATATTGGCAGCATCTGCTGGAGCCGAAGTAATAATAATGGGCAGAAAAAAAGAAAAATGTGAAGAACTTGCAAAATTTTGTAAGGATACTTATTTGAATTCTTCTGCTGTTATTTCTGGAGCATCCAATGATGAATTTGACTCTCAGATCGAAAATATCGATGTAGTTCTTGCAAGTGGCGCTGCTGGAATACAACTTGTGTCCGAAAAACAACTCAAAGTTGCTTCAAATTTAAAGGTCGCTGCAGATGTTAATGCGGTTCCTCCGTCGGGAGTAGCTGGTTTAGACGCAATGCAAGATTGTAAGGAATTAACAGCATCAATATCAGGAGCAGTAGGAATTGGTGCACTAGCAATAGGCCAAGTTAAATACCAAGCGCAAAGCAAGCTTCTAAAGAAAATGGCTGGAGCAGAAAAGCCTGTATTTTTAGACTTTCACGATGCCTTGGAATTAGCAAGAGAGTATGTTTCCTCAAAATAATATTGTTCTAATTGGTAACTCAGTAGTTGAGCAAAGTAAATCAATAGCTCATTTAAAAAAAAGAGTTATAAATATAGATTCGTATAATGATGAGGATTTGATAGGGGAGGCATACAAGAATCCTAATCCATATGGTTTGGTAAACGATGATGTACTATCAATTCTAAAAGATTTGAATTTAAAAAAAAGTGAAACGCTTATAATAGTTTCTTCAGGTTATGAAAGAGGAAAAAATTTTCATAAAGAATTGCAGTCATATGGAAAAATTATTGGCAATAGCTCTAAAACAATTAAAAACTTACAAGATCATAAATCGCTGATATTAAAACTACAAAGAAACAATATAAAAACGCCAGAGATTTTTTCAGATATCAAAGGTATTCATAAGTCTGTATTAATTAAAAATTCTTATATGTCAGGTGGGTTAGGTATTAAGAAATTAAAAGATGATTCAGAAGAATGTTCTAAAGATGAGTATTATCAAAAATACATAGAAGGACCAGTTTTTTCAATTTTGTTTATTTCAGATAATAAAAAAAATTATAAAATTATTGGAGTAAACAAAATTTATAATAAAAAAACTATGTTTTCTGATTTTTGCTTTTCTGGAGCATTATCAAATGTTGAAATTAATGAAGACCAAACTCAATGTTTGAAAAATATGATAAATTTTTTTATAAATGATTATGGTCTCGTCGGAATTAATGGAATAGATTTTATAATAAATAAAGATATTTATTTTTTAGAGATTAATCCAAGAATTACTCAAACATGTTTTTTATATGATAAAGCTTTTAATGACGGTTTTATTGATGCCCACATAAATGCAAGCCTTAACGATATATTGTTTGTCGATAAAAAAAGGTGTTCTCATATAGCGTGTTTTGAAAATTTATTTGCATATTCTTCTTTTGTAATAAAAACTGATTTAAAAGAATTCAGTTTTGTATCCAATATCCCTAAAATAAATAATCACATTGAAGTTGGAGAACCAATATGTACAATTAACTCAATATCAGATGATGAAAAAAAAGCAAAAAAATTATTGTTAGATAATATATCATTGGTAAAAGATAAACTAATAACCGCAGAGATAATTTAATATGATTAGTGTAAACGAAAAAGCACATGTGCTAGTAAATGATTTAATTAAAAACAAAGACTATTACAGAGTAAAAGTTGACAAGGGTTACAACGGATGCACTATCGTAGACGCAGGGGTTAATGCCCTTGGTAACATGGAGGCTGGCAGATTAATTAGTGAGATTTGTTTAGGAGGGATAGGCAGAGTTCATATTCTAAATACATTACAAAATAATGATTGGCCTTTAACAGTTCATGTTAATACAAATGATCCTGTTATAGCTTGTTTAGGGTCACAGTACGCAGGATGGAGCTTATCTTCAAAGGAGGAGGGTTCTAAATTTAATGCATTAGGTTCTGGTCCTGCAAGAGCATTAGCTCAAAAAGAGCCGCTTTTTAAAGATATTAATTATTCTGATAAAAGCGAAAAAACTTGTATTGTAATGGAGGTGGATTCTTTTCCGCCAAATGATGTTATAGAAAAAATTTCAAACGACACCCAAGTAGATACAAGTAATTTAACAATTATAATAACCCCAACATCTAGTATTGCTGGAAATATTCAAGTGGTATCAAGAGTTCTGGAAGTGGCATTACACAAAGCTCATGAATTAAAATTTCCAATGAATGAAATAATAGAAGGTTTTGGAAGTTCTCCAATACCACCAACATCGCCAGATTTTTTAACAGCAATGGGTAGAACAAACGATGCGATCATTTTTGCTGGAATAACGCAGTTATTGGTTAATACTTCAGATGAAAAAGCTGAAGATTTATGTAAAAAAATGCCGAGTTCAACATCTAACGATTATGGAAAGCCATTCGCTAATATATTCAAAGATTATGAATATGATTTTTTTAAGATTGATGCGAATTTATTTAGTCCAAGTAAGGTTATAATATCTAACATGAAAACAGGTAATACATTTGTATCAGGTGAAATAGATAACGAACTCATGAAAAAATCATTTGGTTTATAATAATGTTCTTAATCTTTACCGAAGATGATGGGTGGCATACTAATCAATTAATAAAAGCATTTGAAAGTAACAATAAAAAAGTTGTTACTGCTAAAATTAATGAATCTTCAATTATTGTAGATGATAAACCAAGAATTATTTTTGAAGGAAAAGAAATTTTTCTAAAAAATATAGATGGTGCTTTTGTTCGCGGTATACCAGGTGGAACACTAGAAGAAGTTTGTTTCCATTTAGATATTCTTCATTTTCTAGAATTGCATAAAATTAACGTTTATAACAACACTGTGTGCATTGAAAAAAGTGTTGATAAGGTAAGAACATCATGTATTTTAAATGCTCATAAAATACCAACTCCAAAAACTTTTATAACAAGTAATGTTAAAGATCTAAAAAAACTAAGAGAAAAATTTTCAGGAATGCTATGTGTTTGTAAGCCAATATTTGGTTCGCAAGGAAAAGGTTTGGAGATATTAGACGATAATAATATCCACCCTGATTATGAAAATCTCAATAACGTATATTATCTTCAAGAATATTTGGAGCACCCTGAAGGAAAATTTGCGGATTGGAGATTATTTGTAATTAATGAAACTGTTGTTGCGTCGATGAAAAGAGAAGGCAAATCTTGGATAAATAATGTTGCAAATGGCGCTACTTGTAAGCCTTTTAAGCCTAATGATGAGATGATTAAGCTTGCTATAGATTCATCGTTAGCTTTAGGTATGAATTATTCTGGAGTTGACATTATGTTAAGTAAAGATGGCTATACGGTTACAGAAGTTAACAGTATTCCTGCTTGGAAAGGTCTTCAATCAGTATATAGCAACAAAAATATAGCTGAAGAGATGATAGCTGATTTCATACGAGTTTGTGGTGAATAAATGTCTTTATTAACTGAAAATCAGATAAAAATGGCTTTTGAGTACGCGTGCAAACTGGACGTATTCTCCATTAAACCAGGGAATGTTTTCATTGATAAGCCTGCGTATGGAATGACACATAAGGATTTTTTGCAAAGCTCTATGGCTTGTTCTGATATTATATGCGAGCACAACAAGGATATTGGGGCTAAAATTTTAGAATGCGTTAAAGCATCAGTGGATGTAGTGGGTTGTAACACTAACTTGGGAATAATACTGTTATGTGTGCCTATAGTTGAAGCTATATATTTGGATAAAGAGCTTAAATTTAAGCAAAATAATCTAAAGAAGATTATTGATAGTATTGATGTTAAGCAAACTAAAAGCATATATAAGGCTATAAATATTGCTAAAGCTGGAGGCATGGGCTCGAAAGATAAATTTGATTTAAACCACAATAAAGCGCCAGATTTTACATTCAAAGAGGCGATGAATTTTGCTAGCTCATACGATTATATAGCAAGCGAATATAATACAAATTTTAATAATATTATCAATGAAATATCTATAAATTGGAGAAACTACTTTAAGTTTATGAATAATGCAGAATGCGCTACAACAGCTACGTTTTTAAAATTAATTAGTTCAAATCCAGACTCTTTGATAGCCAGGAAACATGATATAGACAAGGCTAAAGAGGTTTCGCTTAAATTTAAGCCCTTAGCAGAGGAATATTGTTCATTAAAAAATCCAAATATCTTAAATAATAAGTTGTTATTACTGGATGCAGAGCTTAAGATACAAGGGTTAAACCCAGGAACAACAGCAGATGTTGTAGTGGCAAGTATCTTTATTAACCGCTTGGGTTTATAATACATAACTTAGCTATTCGCAGAAATTAATTGCGTAAGCTAGTTTGTTAGTTAAATTATTATAATAATAGGAGTTATATCATGGCAATAAATAAAGTTTTAGTAGGGGAATCGTTAGTTAACGACAATGACCCAACAGGAACAATGGCAGAGATTGCTCACATCGATTTATTAATCGGTCCACGCGGCTCAGCAGTTGAAACAGCATTTTGTAATGGTCTTTGTAACAACAAAGACGGTTTCACATCATTATTAGCAGTAGTTGGTCCAAACTTAGTTTGTAAACCAAATACAATGATGTTTAATAAAGTTACAATTAAAGGCGCTAAACAAGCTGTACAAATGTTTGGACCAGCTCAAAAAGCTGTAGCTATGGCTGTAGCTGATAGTGTTGAAGCTGGAATCATCCCTAAAGGTGAAGCAGACGATTTATATATCTGTGTTGGAGTATTTATCCATTGGGAAGCTAATAGCGACGAAGCTATTTACGAAAATAACTATAAAGCTACAAAAGGCGCTATTGAAGCAGCAGTCAATGGTTTCCCATCAGTAGATGAAATGTTATCTAAAAAAGACAGCACAGATCATCCTTTCCAAGGATTCTAGTACTATCTTGTAATATTTGCGTCAGCCAATCTTTTGGTTGGCGCAGTTTTACGAGCAGTTATTTAATAAACCAAACCTTCAAAATATTAAATGTCATCTAAAGATAAGAAAATTAAAACAGAAGGCTTAACCACTCAAGAATATTCTCTTAAATACGCATTACCACTTGAATCACTAATACACCAAAATAACTCAGTAGAAGAAAATACAGAGCTACATAGCTTTGAAAAAAAAATACCAAATGACGAACAAAGAACTATTTTAAAAGCTTACTACGATTTAAATCTTCTAAATACTCTTGACAATGAAGTAATGATATTTGAAGAAGTAAGAAAACTAGATTATTTATATTGGGTGCGCGAGAAGGTTCAAGATTTGGGATTTTTATTTAAAGAATCTAATGAGTACAAAGATGATTCACATAAAATAATTACAAGCAATTATCTTGTAACAAATAAAAAGAATTTAAATCTTATAGACATACAAAATTATGAAATAAAAAACTTCTCTTTATACTTATCTATTGTATTAATGTGTAAAGGTTATATATCTAAAGGTTATATTTTTTTAAAAGATATAGATGAAAACGTATTTGATATTATAAAAAATCATTTGGATAACTTTGATACTGAAATAGTAAAACTAGATATAACTAACGAAAATTTCATAGCAAGATTAAAAACAAGTAACGATTGCGAGAATCTAAAGAATTATATTAATGAGTATATAGAAGAAATACCTTGTCTTTATGAAAAATTTTATATGAAAACACCAAAAGCAAGTATAACAAAAAAGCTTGTATTTGATTCAGCTCACTATATAACTGATCACGATGGAAAATGTAAAAATTTACATGGTGGTAGATATGATATAGAAATTACAATTCAAGATAGAATTGACCCCATGACTGGTTTTGTTATTGACTATACTTTAATAAAAAACATAACTAAAAACCTTGTAATAAATAAATTTGACCATAAAACATTAAATCTAACCTGCCCAGAACTTTCTTGGAGGTCAAGTACAGAGTTTTTGTCTATCGTGATTTGGGAAATATTAATAGAATATCTTCCAAACTTAAAAAAAATTAAAATATACGAAACAGAAACCTCGTATTGTGAATACAAAGGTAATAGCTTAAGAGAATTTATAAAATATGGTCCTAGTGAAATTTTAGGATACTTTAAAAATCTTGATAGAAGACAGAGTTGCGAAGAAGAAAATATTATCGGATAAAAAAATGTTATGAATCATAAGTGGCTTTCTGAAAATTATAATTATGCCAAGAATTTAATTGATAAAGAAAAGTTTCCTAACTGTTTAATTTTTACAGGAAATAAATCAATAGGTAAGAAAGATTTAGCGGATGAGGTTGCAAAATACTATCTGGGCGGCAATTCTGGCTATCCCATTAGTGAAAATGTTAATTATAAAATAATCAGAGTCGATGAAGGATCAAAAAATATTAAAGTCGAGCAGGTGAGAGATCTTCTTGAAAAAATATATTTAAAAACTGATAAAAGAGTAGTTTGCATTCAAGATGCTGAAAAATTAAATGTGAGTTCATCTAATTCTTTATTAAAAATTATTGAAGAACCACCCTTGGGAACAAAATTTATTTTTACTACATCTAAATTATCTTCAATAATTCCGACTATTTTGAGTAGAAGTACAATTCTCAAATGTAACAATCCGCGCCCTGATGATATTAATAATTATTTAAGTTATTTGGATGAGATTGATATTGACAATTATTATGTTCTTTCAAACTTAAATAATCAGAATGTTAATTCAAAATTTTATGAAGAAAAATTTTCTTTAATTAATGATTTTTTCTATGATTTAGAAGATGTTATTTCTTCATCAGAAAATATAATCAATTTTTCAAAAAAGTTTTCAGTTTATAAAATTGAGCATATTATTAATATGTTATTATTTATAATTATTAACTTTCAAAAATCTAATGTATTAGAAAATAATTCTAAGTTTTATAGTAATAATAATAATATTATTAAAGATTATAATTCGAAGAAATTAGACTTTATTTATGATAAATTAATTAATATTAAAAAGAATATAGATATTATACAAAACAATGAAACCATTTTATTTTCAATCTGTGTATTATTTAAAAAGCTTTCAAAAGTTAGTTAATATTACTTTATTATTATCTTTATGCTTTAGTGAATTAGCATATTCTTTAGAAATTTTTGATGTTGAAAAAAACTCAACAGTAGTTGGAGAATTAAAAACTATTCTGGTTTCAGAAGATGAAACTGTCGCAGATTTAGCAATTCGTTATGAAACTGGTTTTCAAGATCTGCTGATTGCTAACCCTAATTCCCATCACTGGAATCCTAAAGCTAATTCAAAATACTTGATTCCTTCAATGTATATTCTTCCTCAAGAGAGCTATAACGGCATAATACTAAATCTTGCAGAATTACGATTATATTTCTATATTAGAGGCTCTGACCTATATGAAAATATAAAAGTGCTGACTTATCCCGTAGGAATTGGAAGGTTAGATTGGAAAACACCTTTGGGGGAAACTTTCATAGAAAGTAAGGTTGAAAGTCCGACTTGGTACCCCCCAAAATCAATTATTTTAGAGCATGAGGAAAGAGGTGAAATATTACCCAGAGTAGTCAAGGCTGGGCCTGATAACCCCCTTGGTAAATATGTAATGAAATTAAATGTAGATGGTGGTTATTTACTTCATGGAACAAACAAAAAGCACGGTATTGGAATGATGGTATCGCATGGATGTATTAGGCTTAGAAACGAAGATATTGAAACGATTTTTTATAATGCTCCAGTTGGGACCAAGGTAAAAATTATAAACCAGCCAATTAAGCTAGGAGTTTACAAAAACTTCCTTTACATGGAAGTTCATGCTTTTAATAAAAAAGAGGTATATTCCAATAATCAAAAGAATACTCTTACCACTGATAATATCCATATGCCAGTGGAATTGGTAATGGATTTTAGTGAACAAAATCCAGGTTTTTCAATTAATTGGAAGAAAGTATTCAAAACTTTCGAGGAATCAAATGGCATTCCTACAATTATTGGCAAAAAGTCTTATAATTAATATAAGGCTTTGAAAAAGGAAAATTTATGAAATTTAATTTATTAGCAGTATTTTTTATTTTTTTTACTTATCAAACAGAAGTTTTTGCGGAACTGGAAAGGTGCGAAGCTTCAGACACCTCAAAATGGACTAATTGTTTTGGCCCTGCGATTTTTGATGGTGATACGTACGTTGGTTCATTTAAAAATGGGGTGCCACATGGTAAAGGCACCTACACATATTCTGACGGAGCAACTTATGTTGGGGGTTTCTTAAATGGAAAGGAGTCTGGAGAAGGTGTTTTTAACTGCTGGGTTCATGGGGCAACCTATGTTGGTAGTTTTAAAAATGGCAAGAAACATGGTTTTGGAGTTTATAATTATCCAAATGGTGACCTTTACGAAGGTTATTGGCGTGATGGTAAGAAAAACGGCGAGGGTGCTTATACTTACAAAGATGGCAAGATAAACTTAGGGATATTTAAAGACGATAAATTTGTCAAAGAATCGGAATAAACTCTAGAAATCCATTTCTAGAGCGATTCTCAACTAAATTAAGCTTCAGACTCTTTATCTTTTTTAGCTTCGACTTCTTCAGAATCACTATCTTTTTTGACTTTTGATTCTTTTTTCATTTCTGAGTGAGAAGCTTCTGAATCATGATCATGGTCATCATCATGAGATGCGCCAGCATTGCAATGACCAGCAAAAGAGGTTGCTGAAAACAAATATGCAACTAGTAGTAAATATTTCATAATATATCTCCATAAAGTTTTATGTCTTAAATTTAACTATTTTTTAAGATAAATTCTACTTGTGCCATATCTGTACATATAAACTTATACTTAATTTATACACATTGGTGGACAGATTAACTACTTTTGTTATATTAATAAACAAATTTCACATCACATAAGGGAGTAATCATGACTGATATTAACTACGAAGAATCAATAGGGCAATGGCATAGAGATAGAAACCTTATAGATGGAAGTACCGATAAAGATCAATATATGAAACTAATTCAAGAAGCAGGCGAGCTTTCAGACAGTTTATGCAAAGGCAAAGATATTAGGGATGATATTGGAGATATGATGGTGGTTTTAATTAATATAATGGTTAGAAATAACCTAACTATGAAGGAATGTTTATCTGTTGCATATGATGATATCAAGGATCGTAAGGGAAAAATGGTTGATGGTATATTCATAAAAGAAGGTGATAATTAATATTTTCTATTTTTTGCTATGAAAAATAAATCGATCATAACTTATTTGCTCTTTTTTTCTATGCAATCATCTGCTTCAGAAAATATGATGGTAAACCTTAAATGTGAGAGCGGAGCATATCCCGGGCATGTTAAGAGATGGAGTTATAACCAAAAAAACTTAATCGAATTATATCCAAACGGATATAAAAGAGTTTATGACATCAAAACTATTAATGTAAAATATATATTAGCAGAGGAAGATGCTAAAAGAGGAATGTATTACGTATCTATTAACTTTGGTGATAATGACATTAATATTATTGTTGAAACTCCTTTAACATATTATGTTGATAAATTATGTTTCAGACTAAAATAGTTAAAAACAATATAATTGCAATCTGCTTATTTTTGACTACTTCTCAAGTTTTTGCATTAGAAGATGGTGAGGATATTCTATATGGAGTCAAAACTAGCAGCCATCCACATCTTCAAGATTTCGGAACCATTACCCCCTCGGATGGAAATTTTACCGCCATTAAGCAAGTTGAACCTTCTGGTACTTGTGCATTTACTTTAGCCTGTTTAGGCTGGGCACTAGGCGATATGGGTGCTGAACCAGATCCTATTAATGGCTATGTTTTTACAACCCAAAGTAAGCCAAACAGTGGGCCAATAGATACATTAGCAATTAAAAAAAGTGATGGTACTACAAAATGGCTAGGTACTGGTATTCATGACCGTATTATGGGTTATGATTCCAAAGAGAATTTGCTAATTCTAAGAAGATCTGATGGAAGTAGTAATAAAGTAGTTTCTTACAACATGACAGATAGTTCAGTCGCAACAATATCTTCTTCTTTTGCAGCAGGAAAAAATTCTTGGCAAGCTGGGGGTACTGGAGCAGTTGATACCTATGGTAGAACGGCATATGTTTTTAATGGCACAACATTATATAAAATAAATTTAGATGATGGTACAGAAAGCTCGGTAACTCTCTCCTCAACTCCAACAAGTGTGGCTTGGGATAATAAAGGGCAAAAACTTTACGTCGTTTATAGTAATAAAATTGGAACTATTAATACATCGACTGGAGTTATTAGTCAGATAAGTTCTGACAATGCGGTTAATGGCATGGCAAATTATGTCCAGACTATCGCTCCAAATGACCAAAGATATTATATAAATACTGCGGATTCTAAAATAAGTGTATATTCGTTGACTGATGGATCTTTGCTTGGCTCATTTGACAGTATTTTACGAATTATGCCAGTAGGCGCTACAATTTTAGGAGATGAAACAACTGACCAAACTATTTCTACTGATATTGCAGATCCTTCAAGCTTACTAATTAAGCTTGGTAATAATACTGTTACTTACACAGGAACAAGTGTTAGCTCGGGAGTCACATCTATTGATGATGGAAAGCTAGTTGTTAATGGCTCTCTAGAAAATTCGACATCAAAAATAGCTGTTGGTGCAACTTTAGAAGGTACTGGTACCATCGGGGGTATTGATAGTAGTGGTACGGTTGCTCCTGGTAATTCTATTGGGACATTAAATGTTAGTGGTGATGTAACTTTAAGATCCTCAAGTGTTTTGGTTATTGAAGTTGATGCAAATGGTAATAGCGACAAGATAGTTGCTACAGGTTCTGTTTCTGCAGCTGGTACAATTAAAATTATTCCGGAAGCTGGAAGTAATTATGACGGTGCCTCATATACATTTATAACAGGCTCAAGTATATCTGGAACATTTTCTACAACACAAATCGAAACTTGTTCTGGAACTGGAGAAATCACTTATGGCGCATCATCTATAACTGTAACTTTAAGTAATTGTTCAACTTCTTCAGTAACGAAAAATTATTCTGCCGTTTCATCTTACTTTAATGATTTAAATTCAAGTGGCGATATGGCAACTATAAAAAGTGCTATAAATGGTCTTAGTGGTGATTCATATACAGGAGCTATTAAAGCACTAGATTACAATACTGTTGGAGCTATAAACAAAGTAAGTTTAAAACATAGTGACTTTGCAAAAAATATTATTAGCCAAAGAGTTGCAATATCTAGCTTTAATAACTCGCCAACAATGAATAAAGTAAGTTACATAGATCAGTCAAATGATAAAAGTTTATTTAATTTTAAACAAACGTTTTCTAACTTGAAAGGTGCTGATGGCTGGTGGTCAAAATTTTACGGTGGAACTACTAATAGAGACACTGATAAGTTTATAGGAAATAATGGTTACGATGATGATTACTATGGAATGGTTTTTGGGCTTGACGGAAAGCAAGGCAATGAAATAACTGGCATCACATTATCAGTACAAGAAGGAAATATTCAAGGTAATAATGCTGAAGGAGATACAGATTATACTTCTTTTAATTTATCACCATATTTCGCATTAAAAAATAATGATGGGTCAGGATACGTAATCCAAACTAATGTCCTAGTAATGGATGTAAGTTCTGAACGTTTTTTAAGATTTGGATCAATTAATCGAACAGCAAAAGGCGATTATACTAATTATTCCATTGGAGCTAATCTTGATTACTCTTTCAAAAAGCTATCTTTTTCAACATTAGATGTTGATTCAAAAATTAATATTTCGTATCAGTTTAATCATCAAGAATCTTTTACCGAGAAAGGTGCTGATAGTTTAAATATTCACGTTAAGAAAAATAATTACCAGTTTGCATCGATTGGTTTTTCTGAACTGATCACGACCCAAAAAAATAAAGCATTCAAACCATTTGTTTCGATTTCTGGCTCTTATAATACATATCTTAGTGATACCGATTCTAAACAGAATTTTCAAAGCCAGGCATCAAGTTATATCACAAAAATTGATAAAAACAATTGGATGAGTGGCTCTATAAAAACTGGTTTTGTTAAACAATCTGATAATAAAGAATCCTATATTGTCGTTGGCTATACCCGATCTTATAAGGAAAAAGACCTATACTTGCAACTTGGTATAGATGTAAAATTCTAACCTTGGTTGTGAACAAAGCATTAACTAATAGATAAAGGGAAATATATTATGAATTTAAAATTACTAGCAGCATATCTAATCTTATTTAGTACAAATGTATTTGCAGAGGTAAGAAATGTTAATAATCAAGAGATTGTATCTTTAATGAAAAATGGTGTCCCTATAATTGATATAAGAAGGGCAGATGAATGGTATGACACGGGTGTGATAAATCAAAGTAACTTACTTACTTTTTTCGATAAAAAAGGTAATCATAATGCTGAAGAATGGCTCCTTAAGTTAATGAAAATTACAAAAGAAGGTGACCCAGTAATAATTATTTGTAGAAGTGGCAAAAGAAGCGGAATAGTTTCTAAATTTCTTGATGAGCAAGCTGATTTTACAAGTGTCTATAATGCTTCAGGTGGGATGCTATCTTGGATAAACTCAAATAATAAGACCATAAAGCCAAACTAAATTTTGTCAGCGCCTTTTTTTATCAAAGCAGAAATATAATTACTTATAAAGTTAGGCAATGTTTGCAATCCTTTCATAACTAAATACATTGGCAGTGGAAAGCTAATTTCAAATTTATTAGAATCCATTCCTTTTGCAATAATACTAGCCGCTGAATCTGCGCTAATAATTAGAGGCATAGGAAAACTATTTTTATCTGTCAGAGGAGTTTTTACAAAACCAGGCGTTATAACTTTAACGTCAACAATACCTTTTAGCTCAATATGAAGAGAAGAAGCAAGATTATAGAGAGCAGCTTTGGTCATAGAGTAGGGTTGGCTATATGGCAAACCTTTATATGCAACTAGACTTGAGCAGATAATTAATTGACTTGAGTCATTTGTATTTTTTAAAAATTCTTTAGTGATGGAAAGTATATGTAATAAACCTAAAATATTTACATTAATAACATTCTCATAATCAGTGGTATCATCTGGGCTATAAGTTGCCGACATAAATACTATACTTATGGAGTCAATTTCTTTTTCAATAATATCTCTAGAGATTTCTAAGCATTGATCTTTATCTGACAAGTCTAATGGAATTATTTCGTGATCGTTAATAAGTTCATTATTTAGCTGATTAAGTTTTTCTTCATTTCTAGATGATAGAATTAAATTATAGCCTTTAGCATCTAATTTTTTTGCAAGCTCTTTTCCAATCCCTGAGCTCGATCCTATAATCCAAAATTTTTTCATTTTTAATTTTTCTGAAGTGTAAATTGAAAAACATTTGTTCTTTCGTTTATAAAGCTAGAAGAACATGATGTTAGATAATATTCCCATATTCTTATAAATTTTTCATCAAAATTTAATTTTTCAATTGATTTAATATTTTTTTTAAAAGTATCGTACCATATATCTAAAGTTTTTGAATACGAATCACCAAAAGAAAATTCATCAATAACTTTAAAACCATTATTTTTAGCATACTTAATAAAAACGCTAGGTGATGGAAGCATACCGCCAGGGAAAATAAATGTTCTTATAGCATCAGTACTGTTTCTGTAAGCGTCAAATAGTTTATCATCTATCGTGATAGTTTGTACTACAGCCTTGCCATTTTTAACTAACAGATTATTAATTTTTTGAAAGTATGTATTCCAATATTCTTGCCCGACTGCCTCAAACATCTCTATTGATACAATAGAGTTATATTTTTTAGTAATGTTTCTATAATCATCATATATGATGTTAACATTAGAATTATTTTTATGCGTCAAACTTGAGTAGGCATACTGTTCTTTGGATATTGTAATGCTATCTAAGCTGTCAAAATCATTTTTAGAGTTAGTTAAAAAACCTCCCCAGCCAGTGCCAATTTCAAGTAACTTATTATTGCTTGTAGTCTTTAAAATATCACCAATACGATTATATTTATTTATCTGGGCCTCATATAAATCTTCAGTATTTTCTGAAAATAAAGCAGAAGAGTATGTTAAAGATTTATCAAGCCATATTTCGTAAAATTTATTCCCAAGATCGTAATGTGCTTCAATATTTTTTTTACTACCTTTTATTGTATTTTTATTAAAAATATATTTTATGTTTGAAAAAAACCTTGTAATGAACTTCCCGAATAATAACTTACTAAGGTTTTTATCGTTTATTATTACAAAAGTAAAAAGACTTTTTAGATTTGTTGATGACCAATTACCATCTCTATAGTCAGAAGCAAAACCAACATCACCATTTTTTATCATATTATTTATTATAGACCAATCATTTATTTTAATATCTGCGATTACTTCTGAAGTTTTTTTTATTTCAATAATATTATTATCCGGATCAGTAATTTTGATTGAACCTTTTTCACAATTTCTTAAAGTTGTGAGAAATAAGTTAATTTTTATTTTATCTATATAATTCATTTTAAGTTATTCTTTTAGCATTTTGTTTTGGTTTTTTATAAAATTTCACTTTTTTAAAAAATAACTTTACTGCTTGAAAGTGTATTAAATATATCACTCTTGAAACTAGATATGCAGTCTTCAATATATTCGCTAAAAGTGAATAATTATTTTCTACAATTATTTTTTTTCCACTAACTGATGTTTCTAAAATGTTTTCTCCTTCGTCATTATAGTAATCTATATTAAATTTGATGCAATCATCATTATTCTTGTATTTAATTTTATAGATTCCTTCGCGCGGAAGAAAAGGGGATACGTGAAATATTTTTTCAATGTTGTAGTTTTGTTCATATTTTTTACTATCTTTTATTGCGTAATTTATATAATAGTGGTTTTCTGAAAAAGTATTATTAACTTTTAGAATAGTTGAGATTAAATTTTTACCTAAATAGCAGAACATAAAAGATACTGGGTTAAATGCATACCCCAATATTTTAGGCATTGTTATAAGTTCTACTGAATCAATATTATAATTATATTTTTCTTTATTAATTTTTTTGCACCATGATAATAAATCTTGGTTTCCGTTAGCATAATCTCTCTCATATATTGATAATAGGTTAAATCTGTTCGCACTAAAGAAAGTTGCTTTTTTATTTTCTAATGGAAATTTTATACTTATGTAATTACAGCTATATAAAAATTTATTGGCTGTTGGCCAATTTCTTTTGTGAAATACTAGAGCTTTAATAAATTTCATTTAAATATCTATTTCTTTTAATTTCTTAACTGCCTTAATTGAAGATACCACTCCGTCTTCATGGAATCCATATTTGTTATAAGCTCCACAAAAAAAACTATTATTAATTCCTTGAACTTGCGGTATTTTCATTTGAGAATTTCGAGCAGATATATCAAAAATAGGGTGCTCCAAGATATGTTTATTGAAAATCATATCATTATCAATATGATCTCCTGGATTTAGCGAAACATAAATAGGGTGCCTTTCATCAATATTTTGAAGTGAATTCATCCAGTAAGACATTATTGGTTCACCATTATTAGTATTCTTATAAACCCAGCTAGCCCAACATTTTCGATTTTTTGGCATTACGGAAGTGTCTTTATGAAGAACAACCTCATTGCGTGAATATTTTATGCCTGCTAATGCTTCAATTTGTTTATCTGCTAAATTCTTGCCAATCTCCAAAGCTTCGTTTGGGTGATTAGCATATATTACATAATCATAGTCATAGGTATCATTTAAGCTATTTATCCTGATACCGTTATTTTCAGTGTTAATTACCTCTTTTACCTCAGTATTTAGCTTAAAATCGGCATTTAAGTGGCCTTTTAGCTTACTTACATACGATTGACTGCCATTTTTAATGAAATACCATTGAGGTTGATTACTTAAGCTTAAAAGACCATGGTTATTCATGAAATTAACATATGATAAGTATGGAAAATCAAGAATCTGTGATGGCTTACAACTCCATATAGAGCTTCCCATTGGAACTATGTAATTTTCTATGAAGAACTTATTGAAACTATTATTCTCCAGGAATTGATTTAGAGTAATATTATCTAAATTATTCTTAATACTTTTTAGAGATTTCAATGATAAAGTATTAAATCTATTGATATTATATAGTAGATTATAGTACTTATATCCAAACAAGTTTCTTCTATTAGAAAAATAACTGCTTACGTCGGAATACTTTATCTCAGGATCTTTTGAATTATTACTTGTCACCGCAAATGACATATCACTCTTATCGATATCTATATTGAGCGTATTTAGCATTTTTGTGAAGTTAGGGTAGTTCTGCTTATTAAATACTATGAACCCTGTGTCTACATTGATTTGGATATTTTTTTGATATTCAATATTTAGTGTTCTTGTATGACCACCAAGATAGTTTTCCTTTTCAAATAACGTTATTTCATAGTCTTTATGAAGTAAATAGGCAGCATACAGACCTGATATACCAGAACCTATAATTGCTATTTTTTTCATTGCCTATCCATAAGACTTCGTATAATCATTATTATGTTAAATTATATAAACTAACCGTAAGTATTACTTAAAGAACCGATAGATTCAATATCAATAGTTACTTTAGAGCCCTTCTCCATAGGACCAAGTCCAAGCGATGTTCCAACACAAATAACATCTCCAGCATATAGAGTCATGTTTTGAGATAGATACATAACAATTTCATTAGTTGAGAACATCATGTCACTTACAGGATAATCTTGCTTAACATCTGAGTCATTGATAATGGTTTTAATATTTAAATCCTTGGCATCAAGACCAGTTGCAATACATGGTCCAAAGACCCCAAAATTATCAAAACCTTTACATCTGGTCCATTGGTCAAAATTAGGATCATTTTTAAGCAAACCAAATGCTGTGACATCATTAATACAGGTATATCCAAAAATAGCGTTTTGGGCATCGGAAGTATTATCTAGATCCTTAATAGTACTACCAATAACAATGCCTAATTCACCTTCAAAGAAAACATCGCCGTCATAATTAGATGGATGCTCAATGTGGTCATTTGGCCCTGCAAATGAAGTCGGAGACTTGAAAATATACAAAGGTTTCTCTGGATAACTTAAGCCTTTCTCATCAGCTAGGGCTTTATAGTTATTCCATAAAGCAATCATTTTAGAGGGTTTACAAGGTGATAACATTTTAACATCATTAACAGATATAACTTCCCCGGTATCTTTTGGCTGCGTGAACATATCACCATTGAACACCATTATAGAAGCACCATCTGAAGATAACTTCCCGAACTTTATATCACCGTTGTGATCGAATCTTGACCATTTTTCCATAAATCCTCCTTAAATATTAATTCTTCTAGTTTTTTAACAGGTTCTTTCTCATAATTTAATTCATGACACATATAAGCTCTAGTATGTTTTGAGCCTATATAACCCTTAAATATACATGATAAATGTTTAGTAAAATCAGTAATTTTAACTTCTTCTTTAAAGTTTTTTATTATGTATTGGAAATACTCTTCTAATATGTTTTCTTTGTCTAATATCTTTTCATTATGAATCAAAACATCTATTTCGTTAAGTAAAAATGGATTGTTACAAACTGCTCTACCAATCATCACACCATCAACATTTTCTAAATGCTTAACAACCTCTGTGGGCTTATCAATTTCACCATTTATAATAATTCTTAGGTTTGGATAATTTTGTTTTATTATATAAACTCTTTCGTAATTTATTGGCGGAATTGATCTATTTTTTCTAGGATTTATACCTTTCTTTAAAATAGCTTTACGCGCATGCAAATGAAATGTTTTAACACCCTCATTGGAAACAACATTAATAAAATGTTCTAAATGACTAATATCATCAATATTATCTATCCCTAAACGGGTTTTTATAGTTACTGGAAGACTTGTTACTTTTGTAATTTCACGAACGCATGATGCTACTAATTTAGGCTGATCAAATAGACAAGCTCCAAAGTTACCTGATTGCGCCCTTTTGCTTGGGCAACCAATATTTAGGTTAATTTCATTGTATCCATAAGACTCGACAATTTTTGCGCATTCAGCTAGTTGCTTTGGGTTGTCACCTCCTAATTGAAAACCTACAGGCTCATCATTTACATGTTCTAATTTATTTAGCTTTTTTGATTTGTTATGAAGAATAGCGTTTGAAGCTACCATTTCTGTATAAAGCATAGTTCTTTTTGATATTAGCCTCAATAAATATCTAAAATGCATATCAGTGTGCCCCATCATTGGTGCTACACATAATTTATACGGATTGTTGTTCGTCATAGTCATAATGCTTTTTGTAGTTTATTATAATATCCTTTAAGGAAAAACATATAATCATGGATTCTTCAGCTTTAGTAATAAATAATTTAACTAAAACATATTCCAATGGGCATAAAGCTCTTCATGGAATCGATTTAGAGATTCAACACGGTGATTTTTTCGCTCTTCTTGGGCCTAATGGTGCTGGCAAATCAACGACTATCGGAATAATAACATCGCTAATTAAAAAAACTAGCGGTGATATTAGTATATATGGAATTGACATTGATAAAAATTTTGTTAAAGCAAAAACTTATATTGGATTAGTTCCACAAGAAATAAATTTTAATACCTTTGAACCAATAAGCGAGATTATCACCAATCAAGCTGGGTATTACGGGTTGTCTAGAAAGATTGCTATACCTGAATCAGAAAAACTTTTAAAAAAATTAGGGCTATGGGAAAAAAGAGATCAATTCTCTAGAAATCTTTCAGGAGGAATGCAAAGGAGGCTGATGGTTGCAAGAGCTTTAATTCATCAACCTAAGTTACTTATATTAGATGAACCAACTGCTGGAGCTGATGTTGAGGTTAGAAGGCTAATGTGGGATTACCTAAAACTTTTAAACGATAATGGAACAACAATAATTTTAACAACACATTATTTAGAAGAAGCAGAAAATTTATGTAAAAACATAGCAATTATTGATGATGGAAAAATATTAGAAAATTCAAGTATGAAAAATTTTCTCGGTCAGCTTAAAAATGAAAAATTTATCTTATATACCGAGAATTTAATTTCTGAAGATTTTTCATTAGATAATAAATATTTTAAAGTTCTAGACGAGAATACAATTGAGGTTTCAGTGTCGACTGAATCCAATATTAATTCCTTAATACAAGAATTATCTTCCCAAGGAATAAAAGTTAAATCCTTAAAAAATAAAACAAGTAGGTTGGAAGAGTTATTTATGAGGTTAGTAGATAAAAATGATAAATAATAATTTTAGAATTCAAATAACAGCTTATAACACTATAGTTAGAAAAGAGGTTCTAAGATTTTCTAGAATTTGGAAACAAACACTAATCCCTCCAGTAATAACAAATATTTTATATTTTATAATTTTTGGAAATTTAATTGGAGAGAGAATTGGTCAAATAGAATCTTTTAGTTACACTGATTTTATTTTTCCTGGGTTGCTTTTAATGTCAGTTATAACTCATTCTTATACAAATACTGTTTCATCATTATACATCTCAAAATATCATAGATATATTGAGGAGCTTTTGGTCTCTCCAATTCAAAATTATACGATACTTGCAGGATTTATTACTGGCGGCGTAATTCGCGGACTATCTGTTGGCGTTGTTGTAATAATTGCAGCGCAGTTTTTTGTGACATTTACAGTGCACAATCTATTCCTTATGATGATAGTAATAATACTATCATCAACTTTATTCTCTATGTGTGGCTTTTTAAATGGCTTGTTTGCAAGTGATTGGGATGATATTAACGTTATTCCTACATTTATTATGACCCCTCTAACTTATTTAGGAGGTATATTTTTCTCAATATCTATGTTGCCAGGAATTTGGCAAGATATTGCTTTAATAAATCCTATTTTATATCTAATAAACGCTTTAAGGTTTTCTATGTTAGGTATCACAGATGTAAGTATCGCTATAGCATTTTTAATAATCTTATTATTTAATATTGTTTTGGCTGCTTTGTGTATATATTTTCTAAAGATTGGAAAAGGGTTAAGAACATAATAGTTGATATGGATAAAAAAGAAAAAATTTTAAATGAAATATGGTCAGAGTTTAATTTAAGTCTTAAAAAAGGCGGTCATCCATTTCATATTTTCTCAATATCCACAATAAATAACAATAAACCAGACGCAAGAAATGTTGTTCTAAGAAATGTAGAAAAAGAAAAAAGATTAATAAGTTTCCATACCGACTTAAGATCAAAAAAAATTAACCAAATAAAAAATGATAGCAATGTATGTGCTTTGTTCTATGATAAAGATAAAAAAATTCAAATTAGATTGCGTGGAATTATTTCTATTGAAAAAAGTAAAGAAACTATATTAAAAAAATGGAATGCATTAAAACCTATGAGTAAAAAATGCTACATAAACAAATGTGCTCCGGGCGAAGTTATAAAAAACTCAAAAGATTATTTATTCTCTAAGGAAAATATTCCTGATATAGAATCTGGAAAAATTAATTTTTCTATAATTAATATAAAAATTGACGAAATAGACTGGTTGAATTTGAGTCATAAAGGCCATGAAAGAATGATAATTTCTTTTTTTAAAAAAGAAACTCATTTTAATTGGGTAGCTCCTTAAATAAATTTAAAATTACCATGAAAGAACTAAATAATATTTTAACTAGAACATCATTCTCAAAACTTAAAATCCCATACCAAAGTAACGAGC
>Ga0213863_10000837_pt1 | contig 22844 bp, 18 predicted proteins | sample PICome_8_FD_160128 | JGI IMG/M metagenome (GOLD analysis project Ga0213863, IMG submission 160128) | Coastal seawater microbial communities near Pivers Island, North Carolina, United States - PICO497 | ecosystem: Environmental > Aquatic > Marine > Coastal | place: USA: North Carolina... | reverse complement strand
CTAAACTGGGTTTGCAGGTTATATTTGTTGTCATGCTGCGGATGAATTTGTTCAGAGTTATAAGGTTTATGCCTTCGGTCAGCCAGCTCTTGTTACTGTTGCTGATGTCAGGTTGCTCACTGATGTCTTCCTCAAATTGGCCGTCCAGTTCCTGTCCAGCCCCCCCAAAGCCCGAAAAGATTGAACAGCAATGCCCGGCTCCCCAAGTAGTTGAGCGGGTTGTAACTAAGTTGGTGCCGGCAAAACTCCCGCCAATGGCCACCACTGCTGGCAAGATGCATCTGCCTATAATTGGGGCTGTAGAATGGGCAAGAGTGGGTGAACCAAAAATTCTTTTTGAAACCCGCATTGATACCGGCGCTGATACTACTTCCATTCATGCAGAGAATATTCAGCTCATTGAAAAAGATGGCCGTCGCTACGTGCGTTTTATGCTTGTGGACGCTCAAACTGGTGAGCGGTATGAGCAAGAGCTGCGTCTGCGACGGCGAGTGCTAATCAAGCAAAATGGCGGCCCCCATGATCGCCGCTACGTGGTGAGGATGTGGGTTACTCTGGGAGATACCCGCTCACGGATCGACGTTAATCTCACCGATCGAACAGGGTTTGAATATCCTCTGCTGATAGGCCGAAACTTTTTAACTGATAGCCTGATTGTGGATGTCAGTCGCCATCATACCCTCGATAAGTAATCCGGATTAGCGGAGATAGATGCACCAGATGGTTAGTTCAAGGCTCCAGGTCAGTATAATCGCATTGAGCTTGATTGGGCTGGGGTTGGGGCTGTGTCTTTGCAAGGCGATTAATCTGGGTTTTCCCCTTGCTCCGGGTGAGTACAGAGATGTCTGGACTCTGGAGTCCAAAGTCAGTTTTAAGCCGTCTAAAAATAATCCTTTGGAGGTGGAGCTCCTGTTGCCTGAGATGCTGGCGGGCTGGTCCAATGTGGACGAGTATTTTGCCTCTTCAGGATTTGGGTTTTCTGTTATTAACCCGTCGAAAGAGAATGGCTTTGCTGACCGTCGTGCCCGCTGGACTCGACAGAGTCTGGATCGCCCCACCACCCTCTATTACAAATTGCAGATGTTTCGTGCTAATCAGTCCAGCAAGCTACCAGCCATGCCGGTGAGTCCTGTTACTCCGCCACTGTTGGAAAAAGATAAAGAGGCAGCCCTATCTCGATTGGTGGGGCGACTGTCAGAACAATCCTCTGACCGAGAGAGCTTTACCATCCTGCTAATGCAGGAATTTTTGCGTCAATCACCGGATCAGGACAGCCTGTTTTTGCTGGGCTCCTATCAAGAGGATAGCCTAGTCGTGATGATGGATGCGCTTGCCTACAAAGGCATTCCTGCCCATCAGATTCGTGGCATCCTGTTGGAGGATGGTCGATGCCGTCAAACCCTGAGCTCTTTGATTGAGATTCACAATGGTGTGGACTGGGTGGTGTTTGATCCCAAAACGGCAACCATTGGTCTGCCGGATGATTTCTTTATCTGGCAGCGGGGCGATGACGCTGTGCTCAATGTTCTGGGTGGTCGTGATTCAAGCCTTGAGTTTGCCCTTGTGAGTAATAGCCTGCCGGTTAAAACGGTGGTCAGTATGGGTCAGCGCTCTGAGCAGATGGACTTGTTGGACTTTTCGGTCTACGCATTGCCAGTAGAACAGCAGGGCATTTTTAAAGGACTGCTGCTGATTCCAGTGGCTGCGCTGGTGGTTGTGCTGATGCGTTTATTGGTGGGTATCCGCACCTCCGGCACTTTTATGCCGGTGCTCATTGCGCTGGCCTTTATTCAAACGACGCTTTTGGTTGGGTTGATTATCTTTCTTGGATTGGTGGGTGTGGGACTGTGGATTCGCTCCTATCTCAGCCGGCTTAATTTACTGCTAGTCTCACGCGTAGCCGCGGTGATTATTGTGGTGATTCTGCTGATGGCGGTGCTAGCCGTGGCCAGTTATCGGTTGGGGTTGGATCAGGCGCTGACCGTAACTTTCTTTCCCACGGTGATTATCGCCTGGACTATCGAGCGTATGTCGATACTCTGGGAAGAAGAGGGGGGTCACGAGGTGCTGGTGCAGGGTAGTGGTAGTCTGTTGGTGGCGGTTTTGGCTTATATTGCGATGTCCAGCAAGATAGTTTCGCATCTAACCTTTAACTTTCCAGAGTTGATGCTGAGTTTGCTGGGGTTGATTTTATTGTTGGGCAAATACACAGGCTTTCGGCTCTCCGAACTCTATCGCTTTCGGGATCTTGCTGCCCGGAAAGAGCCCTTTTCGTAGCCGTGATCAATCTCATATCTCCACCAAAACTTCGCCAGCTGGGCATTCTGGGAATGAACCGTCGCAATATTGGGTTAATTGGCACCTATAACCAGCGCGGCAATTACAGCATGGCTGACAATAAGCTGGCCACCAAGGAGGCTGCGCTTAGTCGCGGTTTTCCGGTACCTGAGCTCTATGGCACCATTGAGCACCAATTCCAGGTGCGGGCGCTGGATAAACAAATAGAGTCTTTGCCCAGTTTTGTGATCAAGCCAGCTCAGGGCAGTGGGGGTAAAGGGATCCTGGTAATCACCGGTCGAGATGGCGAATTGTTTGTAAAATCCAGCGGCGTGCAAATTACCGGCCGGGAAGTAAAGCGCCATGCGTCGAATATTCTCGCTGGTCTCTATAGCCTTGGCGGTCGCAACGATGTGGCAATGCTGGAGGCCTTAATTGATTTTGACCCTGTTCTCAAAGACTACAGTTTTGAGGGGGTGCCCGATATTCGCATTATTGTATTTCGCGGTGTGCCAGTGATGGCCATGATGCGCTGTGCGACAAGGGCATCTGATGGCAAGGCAAATTTGCATCAGGGCGCGGTTGGGGTGGGTATAGATATAGGCTCAGGCCAGACCATAGCTGCGGTGCAGCACAGCGCAGTGATCGCCCAGCACCCAGATACTGGTATAGGTTTTCATCAGTTGGCGGTGCCGTATTGGCCGCGGGTGTTGAGTTTAGCTGCCGGCTGTGCCGGTATGACCGGGCTTGGCTATCTGGGAGCGGATATTGTCTTGGATAGGCTGCGAGGCCCCATGTTGCTGGAATTAAATGCCAGACCAGGGTTGGCTATTCAAGTAGCCAATCAGGCGGGCCTTCGCCATCGCTTGGCTGAAGCGGCAGAGATCGCCGATAGCACAGAGGATCAGGAGCAAAAAATCAGTCTGGCGCGAAAACAATTTAGCCAATCATCCCAGGTCGCTGGTCAGCTGGCCCTGGATATCAACTAGGGGTTTTTCCATCAGATTAGATGGCCTAGAGGTAACTCGGTTTTGTAGCAGATGGGCTTTAATGAGAAGCTGCTCTTAATATGTTCTACTCCCTCAACCGCGGTTAGCTTCTCGTCGAGAAATGTCTGATACGCCTGCAAATCTGGAATAACCACCCGCATCAGGTAGTCAAAGTCGCCTGTCATTAAATAGCACTCCATCACTTCCGGCCATTCCAGTACCTGCTGGGCAAAGCGATCTAGGTCCTTTTTAACCTGATGGTGCAGTGTGACCTGGACAAACACGGTGACCGGAAGGCCAGCGCGCTGAGGGTCGATCAAAGTGACGCGGCGGCTGATAAAGCCAAGGCGCTCAAGATTTTTCACTCGCCGAGAGCAGGGGGAGGGTGACAGGCAAACCTGATCCGCGAGTTCGATATTGGAAATACCTGCATCGGTTTGCAATATATTGAGGATTTTCCAGTCAATATTATCCAGGTTGTAATCGGTCATGGTTGCCTCTTTTTAGTCTGTTGGTTTTATTAGCCTGTATCAATCGTTTCTCACTTTTACCTCTCTATGATAAGAGTGCACATTGGCTTGCGGCAGTGAATATCAGAGCATCGAATGGTCTTGAAATAGCATAGTCGGTCAGGTCGCCTTAATGCTAGTGAGTTGCAGTTTATTGGTGATTAATAACAGTATAGATAATCATGCGCAATTAAAATTCATTTAAATAGTATTTAGCGCAACAAATGTTCACTTAAGGGAATGTATTTAAGGGAATTTGGCAGGATTCGCCCAGGATTTGCATGCTAATTTAAGGTCTCAATAAAGGGCCACAAAACAAACATAATCAGGCCCTAAAAATGGATTTATTTGAGGTGTACTGTGACTATGAAAATCGCTCCAAATGTAAGCCCTGTGAAAAGGGTTCCAAACTTCGAGGACGGTTCCTCTCTTAGGATTCCCAGTTTAAAAATTCTCAACCAGGATGGTTCAGTTGTTGCTGGTGCCCCATTGCCGGATATGTCTCGCGCTCAAGCTACAAAAATCTATAGCGATATGCTCTATATCCGGCTGCTCGATGAGCGTATGCAAAGCGCCCAAAGACAGGGTCGGCTAAGTTTTTATATGACCTGCACAGGTGAAGAGGCCTCAGTGGCTGGCACCATAGCGGCGTTTGGCGCTCAGGATATGGTGATGGCCCAGTATCGTGAACATCTGGTATTGCGCTACCGTGGTTTCACCACAGCGCAATTTATGAATCAGTTGTTTGGTAACCTAGATGACCTAGGCAAGGGTCGCCAAATGCCTGTTCACTATGGATCCCGTGAACTCAACATAATGACCATTAGCTCACCACTGGCCACTCAGATTCCCCAGGCTGCTGGTTATGCTTATGGTCAGAAGCTAAAAGGTAAAGATGCCTGCACCCTGTGCTATTTCGGTGAAGGCGCGGCCTCCGAAGGGGATTTCCATGCCGGGTTAAATATGGCTGCGGTGCACAAAACCCCAGTGGTATTTGTGGTGCGCAACAATGGCTATGCCATCTCTACGCCCTGCTCTGAACAGTTTGCCACTGATGGCATCGCCCCCCGTGGCCTTGGCTATGGCATTAAAACCATAAGAGTAGATGGCAATGATATTTTGGCTGTCTATGCCGCCTCGGTAGAAGCCCGCAGAATCGCCATCCAAGAGCAGCGTCCGGTACTGATTGAAACCATAAGCTATCGCCTCGGTGCCCACTCAACCTCCGATGATCCCAGCGGTTATCGCAATAAAGAAGAAGAGCAAATCTGGCGGGATAAAGACCCAATCCAGCGCATGAAGAACTGGATGATTGCCCAGCGATGGTGGGATGAGACGTCTGACAGTGACCTGCAGAAATCCTATCGCACTGAGATTTTGGCCGAACTTAAGCTGGCGGAACAGCGTGACAAGCCGCCACTGGGTGATTTGATCACTGATGTCTACAAGTCAGTCCCCTCCCGTTTGCTTGAGCAGTTTCAAGCGTTAGAGGCCCATATCGCCAAGTATCCGGATCACTATTCAGTCTAATTGGAGCTGTAAGGATGGCTAACTCAACAGTGCGAGAAATTGGCAACGAGCCTAAATCCAGCAAAATGAATTTGTTGCAGGCCATTAATAGTGGGCTGGATATTGCTATGGCCTCGGACCAGCGGGTGATCTGTCTGGGCGAAGATATAGGTCATTTTGGTGGTGTGTTTAGAGCGACCAGTAATCTGCAAAAAAAATATGGTAACCAGCGCTGCTTTAATACCCCTATCACCGAACAGGGAATTGTTGGTTTTGCCATTGGTCTGGCTGCTCAGGGCTCGATGCCTGTGGCCGAAATCCAGTTTGCCGACTATATTTTTCCCGCCTTTGATCAAATTGTTAATGAAGCTGCTAAATTCCGCTATCGCAGTGGCGGTGAATTTAACTGCGGTGGCCTGACTATTCGCACACCCTATGGCGGTGGTATTGATGGCGGTCTGTATCACTCCCAGTCCCCGGAGGCGTATTTCTGCCATACCCCGGGCCTGAAAGTGGTGATCCCCAGCAATGCTTGCCAAGCCAAAGGCTTATTGTTGGCGGCCATCCGCGACCCGGATCCGGTTATCTTTTTTGAACCTAAAGCTATTTATCGCGCCTCTGTTGGCCAGGTGCCAGAGGGGGATTATGAAATTCCCCTAGGAGTTGCTGAGGTGGTTCAGCAGGGCACGGATATCACCTTACTGGCCTGGGGTGCACAGATGATTCAGCTGATGAAAGCGGCAGAGCTGGCAGCAGTCGAAGGTATCTCTTGTGAAATTATTGATTTGCGCAGCTTGCTCCCTTGGGATAGAGACTGCGTCGTTCAGTCAGTGAGGAAAACTGGACGCCTACTTATCAGCCATGAAGCGCCCCTAACCGGCGGCTATGCCGGTGAAATTGCTGCCAGCATTCAGGAGCATTGTTTTCTCAGCTTGGAGGCGCCGATCAGCAGAGTGACTGGACTGGATACACCATTCCCGCTGATCTATGAAAAGCATTATCTGCCTGACCACCTTAAAATTTTTGAGGCTATTGTTGCTACCCGCAACTATTAGCCGGAGACTGTTATGAATAAAGATTTTATTTTGCCGGATATTGGCGAAGGTATTGTGGAATGCGAAGTTATTGAGTGGAAGGTTAAGGAGGGGGATCTGATCGAAGAAGATCAGATTGTGGTAGATGTGAGTACCGACAAAGCGATTGTAGAAATCCCTTCAATGTATAACGGTCGTGTGACCAAACTCTATTATCAGGAGTCGGATACTGCAGAGGTTCACAAACCATTATTTGCTATTGAAGTAGAAGGTGAGCTGCATGCTAGACAGCCCCTAGAGGAAGGTAATAAATCTGAGTCAAAAATTGAAAGCGCGGCAGAAGCGCCAGCCTCTGCCCCCGTGGCAATCGCAGGTAAAGTATTAACGACCCCGGCAGTACGAAAGATGGCTCGGGAGCACAGCCTAGACCTGGCGACCATTCCAGGCACTGGCAAACAGGGGCGAGTACTAAAAGAAGATGTGTTGGCCTACCTTAATCAGAAGGTGCATAAGCAAACGCCGACAGCACAGCTCAATAGTATTGAGGACCGTCGTGAACCCATAAAAGGGGTGCGCAAAATAATGGCCGAGCGCATGGCTGATTCGATGGCTACCATTCCTCACTTTACCTTTATTGATGAATTTGATATCACCGAGTTGATGGCCTTGCGTACGGATCTTGTAAAAACCCACGACTGCGAGAACTTGAAAGTTACTCTGATGCCATTATTTATTAAAGCGCTATCTCTGGCGCTTAATCAGTTTCCTATCATTAACAGCCGGGCCAACAGTGAATTTACTGAACTCACCTATCTGGCCAGTCACAATATTGGCATGGCCGTGGATGGCAAAACCGGCTTGTTGGTACCCAATATTAAAAATGTTCAGCAGCTTGGGTTGCTTGATGTAGCCCGGGAAGTAAACCGGCTTACAGAGGCGGCTCGCAGTGGCGTTATTAATCCAGCGGATCTCGCTGGGGGCAGTATCACTATTTCTAATATTGGTGTGATTGGTGGCACTGCGACTATGCCTATTATCAATAAACCAGAAGTGGCGATTGTGGCGCTGGGCAAAATTCAAAAGCTGCCCCGTTTTGATGCCAGCAATAATGTTGTTTCGCGCAATATACTCACTGTCAGCTGGTCCGGTGATCATCGAATTATTGATGGTGGCACCATCGCGCGCTTCAATAAACTGTGGAAGCAATACTTAGAGCAGCCCCAGACTATGTTGCTGGCTATGCTGCAGTTATAGACTGAAACAATAGTTCTAATTGATGGGTATCAACAGCTCAGTCAGACTAATTCGCTAGACTAATCTCTCCAGATTCAATAACTGCTTCCCGGGAAAAGATGCAGCATGCGCAAATTTTTTAAACCGAATTATTCCAGCTTAGCGATTCTATTTTTCAGTCCACTCGAGGAGAGAATGTGACATCAGTGTTTTCACTGACCTGTTGGGTTGGTGCCCAAAAGCCATTAAATAGATTGTCAAAATCAAATGGGGAATTGCGGGGAATAAGATTCATTTTATGCCTCCTATGCAGGGTGAATAAACCAAGTGTTGCATAGGATACTTTGGCAGGAAATTGCCTTGACGCCTTGCGTTAAATCAAACGAAGCTTTTATTCAGGGCGCCGGCAGAAAACGATCATTTATTTGCCGTCGGCGAGAACCTCACGGGCCGCATTGCGCCCAGGTAAACCGGTAACGCCGCCACCGGGGTGGCTGCCAGCGCCGCACATATACAGGCCTTTCAAAGGGCCGCGATAATCGCCATGATTCATCAATGGGCGAGCGGCCCACATCTGATCCAAGGTCATAACACCATGCATAATATCGCCACCAATCAATCCCAGTTTCTCTTCTAGATCCAGCGGTGACAAAATCATTTTGCCTACAATAGCATCTGCAAAGTTGGGTGCATGAGCTGTGACTGTATCAATAATAGTTTGTGCTGCCGCCTCCCGGGCATCATGCCAGGACTGGCCGTCGGGAAGCTCTGGTGAGAATTGCTGGCAGAACAACGAGGCTACATGTTGACCCTCTGGCGCCAGGGAGTCGTCCAGAGTTGAAGGGATCAGCATCTCTACAATCGGCTGTTTTGACCAGCCATTGGCTTTGGCATCCACATAGGCGCGGTCCATGTAATCCAAAGTTGGAGCTATAACTATGCCGCACTGATGATGCTCTGCCACCTCTTTGCCGGGCAGGGCGGTAAAATCAGGCAGCTCAGACAGCGCGACATTCATACGGAAGGTGCCGGAGCCATTTTTGTAACCGTCCATGCGGCGAGCAAATTCTGGGTCTAGGTCCCCTTCGTTAAACATCTGACCATAGAGCATTTTTGGGTTTACATTGGCGATCACGCGCTTGGCTTTGATTGTTTCACCATTGACCAATGTCACACCTGTTGCGGCGCCTTTATCGACAATCACTTTGGCCACTGCCGCATCGGTTGCGATCGTAACACCCACAGATTCGCAGGCTCGACGCATCGCTTGAGTGATTGCACCCATGCCTCCAATGGCATGACCCCAGGCACCTTTTTCGCCATCCACCTCACCAAATACATGGTGCAAAAGTACATAGGCGGAGCCGGGCGTGTCTGGGCTGGCATAGTTGCCAACAATGGCATCAAAGCCGAAAGTCGCTTTGATATGCTCATTTTCAAACCAGCCATCTAGAAAGCTGCGTGCGCTTTTGGTAAATAGATCGTAGACATCACGGTGCAGTTGGTTGCTACCTTTGGCCACAGGCCAGAGTTGAACTGCCGCTTGCAGGGCCGCGCGGATCCCGCGCTTTGGGTTTGGTGGGGTCTTGGTGCTGATATCACGCAGCACATCTGCCACCGCTTCAATACGCTCGTAGTACTCGGGCAGGCGCTCGGCATCTCTGGCAGAAAACTTGCGGAACTCTTCTTGAGTGCGCTCAAGCCCACCCCCCAATTTCAAATAGTTATTACTATCTATGGGCAAGAAGTTTGAGATGGGGCGCTTAACCACGTTAAGTCCGTGCTCTTTGAGTCCCATATCGGCAATGACTTCTGGGTTGAGCAGGCTGACGGTGTAGCTGGCTACTGAGTTTCTGAACCCCGGATGAAATTCTTCTGTGACGGCGGCTCCGCCAACAATAGATCGTCGCTCGCAGATATGCACTTTCCGCCCCGCTTTCGCTAAATAATAGGCGCATACGAGACCATTGTGGCCACCACCGATTATGACGGCATCATAATTTGTTGGGTTGGATGACATGCTGTTCCCCTTTATTATAATTTTTATATCGCGATTGAGAGATAGGTGCCGAACTCAATTCAGAATCTAGTTGCACCGGTATTATAGACTTCTAAAACCGGTGCATTGACAGCTTTTGTTAACCAAAGCGTCGCGCGGCTTCCACAGTATTTTTGAGCAGACAGGCAATGGTCATTGGACCAACACCGCCGGGCACTGGCGTTATGGCGCCAGCAACGGACTCTGCATCGGCAAAATCCACATCGCCCACCAGCCGGCCTTTGCCATCGTCCGTGGCGATTCGGTTGATACCTACATCAATGACAGTAGCGCCGGGCTTGATCCAGTCTGCTTTAACCATTTCCGGGCGGCCTACGGCAGCGACCAGTATATCTGCGGTGGCGCAGAGCGCTTGTAGATCTTTGGTTCGGGAATGGGCGATTGTCACGGTGCAGTTTTCTTGCAGTAGCAATAGCGCCACTGGCTTGCCAACAATATTTGAGCGGCCAATAATCACGGCATGTTTGCCTGATAGATCATCACCCAGATGTTTTTTCGTCAGTATCACGCAACCCTGAGGTGTGCAGGGCACCAGTGCAGCGGCATCGCCATTGGCCAGACGACCGGAGTTCATGGGGTGAAAGCCATCCACATCTTTTTCTGGCAAGATACTGTCAATGATCAGCGGTTCATCAATATGCTTGGGCAGGGGCAGTTGCACCAGAATACCGTGCACAGCTGGATCTGCATTGAGCCTATGCAACACATCGAGCAGCGCTTCCTGGCTGGTATCTGCTGACATACGAATTTCATTGCTTATCATGCCCACTTCTTGAGTTTGGCGAACTTTGTTACGCACATAGACTTGGCTGGCTGGGTCTTCACCCACCAAAACAACGGTCAAGCCCGGTGTAATACCCCTTTCATCCTGAAGCTGTTTCACTTCAATTGTTAATGCGTCGCGAAGTTCTTGTGCCACAGCCTTGCCGTCAATATTCATTGTCTGCCTCTCTTGGATTTTCTTGGTATTTGCCGTTTGTGATTGATGCTTAAAATCAATGGGTTGACTAGTTTAGCCAGTGGGATTGAAGTCGGCTTATCAAGGCGGCATATTAACTGTTCAGCGCGCGCCATGCCACTGTTGCTAGGCTGCAAGCAATGACTGCTGTGAAGACTCTATTTGACCTGAGCAATGGGCCCCGGAACTCATACAGAGTTACTGCTGGGTACCACTGCAATAGGCCTGTATAATGGCCCTTTAACTTCACTTGGTAAGCCAATTTTCTCCGGCTCTCGTATATTAGGCCAACTCGCATCGGTGGTTTTGCGTTGAGACTGGATGATCCAGTTCGGCCGTTAATTATTTTGGATCTTCAATTATGAGCAGTACAGCGAACAATACTTATAGACTTGTTATTTCTTGCCCTGATCAAGTGGGCATTGTTGCGGCTGTCAGCCATTTTGTCGCTGCCCACGATGGCTGGTTGTTGGAGTCTAGCTATCATGCAGAGCCCGACAGCGGTTGGTTTTTTATGCGCAATGAAATCCGTGCCAGCTCCCTGTCTGTGAGCCTAGATGAGTTTCGAGAGCAGTTCTCTGAGATCGCAGATAAATACGATATGACCTGGACCATTAAAGATTCTTCAGAGCCACGCAAAGTGGCCCTGTTGGCCAGTCATGCTTCTCATTGCCTAGCAGACCTTTTGCACCGCTGGCACAGTGAAGAGCTGTACTGTGAGATTTCCTGTGTGATTTCAAATCATGAAAATCTTCGCTCTATGGTTGAGTGGCACAATATTCCGTTTATCTATGTGCCGGTGGATAAAGACAACAAGCCTGCAGCCTTTGCCAAAATGGCCGAAATTATCGATTCCTACGATGTTGATACGGTGGTTTTGGCTCGCTATATGCAGATTATTCCGCCGTCCATGTGTGAAAAATACAGTGGCCGATTGATCAATATTCACCACAGCTTTTTGCCCTCATTTATTGGCGCTAATCCCTATCTAAGAGCCTACGAGCGTGGCGTAAAACTGGTGGGAGCGACAAGCCATTATGTGACTCAGGATCTGGACGAAGGGCCCATTATTGAGCAGGATGTGATTCGGGTTGGGCATCGCCACAGCAAAGAAGATCTGGTGCGGCTGGGTAAGGATGTTGAGAAGCAGGTGTTGGCCCGAGCGCTGCGTAATCATCTGGAAGATCGAGTTATTGTTCATGGTTGCAAGACCGTGGTGTTTGACTAACCCCAGAGGGGTAAAGCTATAGGGCTCTCAACGATTGGCGAGGCTTCAGGACTCTGCTAACCTAAGCCATTGCTAAGCGCCGGTTTTTGGAGAGAGTTATGCTGAGTCCTGTTGCAACCCCACTGGTTTTGGTGACTGCAGATCGCAGCGTCAGTGGAACCCACCAGTCCCATTCTGCAGGGGAGAAATATCTCACTGCTCTGACCTCCGGTGCCAATTGCGCGCCGCTTATTCTCCCGGCGCTGGCAGACGAAATCGCTATTGATCAATTTCTATCCCGAGTGGACGGCGTATTGCTGACCGGGGGATACAGTAATATCCAGCCCCAACTTTATGGCCAGCAGCCAGTCGCTGGTGATGACCAGAGAGATACCGAGCGGGACAAAACTAATCTGCTGCTGATCGAACATATTCTTGCCGCTGGCGTTCCATTTTTGGGTATCTGCCGTGGTCTGCAAGAGCTGAATGTTGCTATGGGTGGATCCCTTCACCAGCGTGTTCATGAAGTTGAAGGCATGCAGGATCACCGGGAAGATACCAGTGCGCCAATGGATGTGCAATATGGTTTGTCTCACAGAATAAGCCTTCAGGCAGGCGGTATTCTGGCTGACTTGCACGGGGATCATCAGCCTATGGTTAACTCTGTACATGGCCAGGGAATTGATCGCCTTGCACAGGGACTAAGGGTCGAAGCCGTGGCCGACGATGGTCTGGTTGAAGCAGTTTCGGTCATTGATGCTCAGCAGTTTGCTCTAGCAGTGCAATGGCATCCGGAGTGGCAGGTGCGCAACAATGCATTTTATCTGGCCATCTTTGAGGCCTTTGGCAACGCCTGTCGGGGCCAGGCTCAGAGACGCTGATAACTGTCGAATTGCGAGTAGGTACCACAAAATAATAACAAGAGGCCATCAGCACAATGAACTTCAACGCCAAACTTATGATTGCTATTGGTCTGCTTATACTAGCGCTCGGTCTTAGCCAGACCGCCAATGAACAATATGACCTCGTGATTGCCAATGGCCGAGTTATAGATCCGGAAACCAACCTCGATGCCCTCATGTATGTGGGTATCAATGATGGTGCTATTAGTCATCTATCCGAACAGCCTCTGTCGAGCCCGCAGATCATTGATGCCAGCGGGCTGGTAGTGGCACCGGGTTTTATTGATGTTCACAGCCACACACCCACATTGCTGGGTCAGCAGGTTAACTTGCTTGACGGCGTGACCACTCAGCTGGATCTGGAGGCCGGGTCCTACCCCATTAGTTTTTATGGCGAGTATTTTCGCAGCGGAGCGCAAATTAACTATGGCTCTTCCGTGGGCCATTGGGCAGTGCGCACCAAGGTTGTTGAGGGCAAAGATATGCCTTATATCTTTGCCGGCAACCAAGTCCTGACGATGGCAGGCCCCACCTGGATGCAGCCTGCGACTGCCGAGCAAATTGAGCAGATGAGGGTGCTGATTAATCTGGGGCTGGATCAGGGCGGGCTTGGCATTGGTGTGTTGTTGGATTATATGACCAAGGCGGTTTCCGATGCCGAGTTGCTTATGTTGTTCGAGGTGGCGGCCAGTCGAGATGTGCCGATCTATGTGCATGTGCGCCGGGGCTACACCGGTGATCCGGCAGGGTTGATTGAGGTGATTGAACTCGCCAAACGGACGGGCGCGCCGCTGTTTGTCTGCCATATTACTCACAACGCTATGAGCCGCATTGGCGAATGGTTGGGCTTGATTGATGAAGCCAATAAGGCTGGTGCCAATATCACTACCGAGACTTTGTCCTATGGGGCCGGTGGTACCAGTATCTCTGCTGATGTGTTTCGCCGGCGCGACTGGAAGGCTATGTTTGATATTAGTTACGAAGACGTGCAATGGGTGGCCACGGGCGAATGGCTGACCAAAGAAACCTGGGAAAAATATGCTGCAGAGCAGCCTACCGGTATGGTTAATCACCATTATGTAAAAGAGGACTGGGTGGAAACCGCAATGCAGTGGCCGGGCATGATGGTGTCTACGGATGCGCTGCCAGCCATCTCCCGAGAAATGCCGACCAATCCGAATATAGCTGGTACCTTTAGTCGGGTGCTGGGGCATTATACTCGGGAGCGCCAGCTCTTCAGTCTGTCGGAAGCTCTGGCAAAATTGAGCCTATATCAGGCGCAGTGGATGGAGCAGGCCTCCCCGGTTTTTAAGAAAAAAGGCCGTATTCAGCTTGGCGCCGATGCAGATATTGTGATCTTTGACCCACAGACAGTGGCGGCCAATGCTGTCTATGGTGACCCTTACCTTAAACCCACTGGCATAGTGCATGTGCTGGTGGCGGGGCAGCAGGTCGTGGAGGATTCAGAGCATCTGGGCGGGCCGTCTCCAGGGAAAAAAATACTGGGTATCAACGATTAACAAATGCCGTTGAGCGGCGCGAAAAAAAATGTTGCAGCGCCTCTCCTCAGATTAATGTGGAGAGGCTGTTGGAGAGATGGCTGGCCTATTTGATAACGGTCTCTTGGGACGGAATCACTATGATCTGCTCACCAGAAGGGGTGTCTTGCCTATTGGCAGAGACCGTTTTAGCCTCTGGTGCGCCAGACTGAATTGCAATAGCAAACACTCGGCTCTTGGTTTGCCCCATTCCATCCATCACCGTGGCAAAAATAGTCAGGTGGTATTTGCCTGCATCAGCCTTAATGTTGAGGGGAATTTTGTGCGGTTGATCTGAGCTCAGATCAAAGGAATAGGTATTTTTTGCCGGATCCATGGTTAGCTCTGCATCAGCGCGCAGGGTTATATCCATCTGCCCGGAGGTCTCTGGGGCAGCGAATCTCAGCTCAATATTGGTGCCCTCACCAGGCATCAGTGGGCCTTTGAGATTGTGCTTAAAGCCTATAGCGGCACCGGGTTTTTGATAGCCCGCAGCGCCGTCTTTTGCGGCGGTGGTTTTGCTGCTATCTTTCGCCACCGGCGCACTGGACACCTTGGCGGATGGCGCTTCCCCGCAGCCGGTCATTAGCCCAAGGCTAGACAGCAAAATAGTTAGCAGGAATAAATTTTTCATCACAGGCCTCTAGTTAGTAATCTGAAAATCAAAGCAAATAGTGCCAGCGCTGTCATTATCATCAACGTTATTCCAGTCGTATAGCTCTAGCCGGTACTTGCCAGTGCTGGTGAAATTGACGCTGGTGACTTCTGTACCCACCGCGCTCGACTCAGCGATAGCAACGTAGCTATTCTGTTTGTAGACAATGAAATCTGGATCTGACATAGGCAGGGCACTGGTATCAGTGGCCGAGAAGTTATAAGAGCCGGTGCTGGTGATATCAAAGTCCACATAGGCGCGGTTGGCTAATTTGTTGTAAGAGCCAGCCTCATTAGTTGAGCACAATTGCATAGCGCTGCCACCCACCAATGCTGTGTTATACACAGGCAGGGCAGAGGCAATTCCACCATCATTTGTTTCCCCAGCACCATCTGGGCCTGTGCCATTAATAGTTTGAGCACCAAGCAGCGCATCAATTTGAGCTACAGAGTCTGGCTGCAGGGTTTTAAGGCGATCCACAAATGAGAAGATGCTGGTGAAGTAGTCTGTGTTGCGGTATTCGCTGCTCACTAAAGTGTCAAAGATTGGCGCCAGCCCCAGATTGATCGAATCGGCACCGTCTGCAGGCACATCGTATAGATCGTACAGGATGGATTGCACCGAGCCCTCGTTAAACCAGCCGGGGTTGTTTTGTGAGTTCGTTTCAACGCGGATCGAAAAGCCACTGCTCTGACCTGTACCAAAGCTGTCTCTGTAATAGGGGTCGTCGGTAATCATGGCCGACAGCGCATTGCCCCAGCCTTCACCAAAGGCGACGCGCATATCTAGGCGTTCGCCAGTTGCGTGTGCGCCACCAATAGAGTCTGCTCTGGACATCTGGCCCTCAAAGTAATGGCCCCATTCGTGGATCACCACATGGCGGTCGTACTCGTCACTGTCTGTGTCCGCAGAACCTAGTACATAGATGTTGTTGCCATTATAAAACGAGGTGCCCACATCGCCGTCTTCAAGGTTGCCACTGGCAGGGTTATTGTTCTCACTCCAGCGAATTTCCAAGGCTGGAAACTGCGCTGTGGGAACCGCGGCACCAAATTTTTCCACGGTTTCGTAAATGGCATCGAGAATAGCAAAAGGCCCGGCAGATCTTGGCCCACTGTAGCCAGTACCATCCCAGCCGGATGCCATATAAAAATCACGAATATGGTCATCAAGGCCAGTATTAAATTGCTCGCCTTCGGTCACGTACATTGCGTTGCCATTGGTGTTGTCGGCAATCCGTACATCATAGGTTGAGCCATTGGTTTTTAATATTCTGGCTGAAATTCTCAGGCGCACGAAGGTATTGGAGGCGATGGTAAATCGGTACTCACCATTGCTGTCAGTAATAGTGCTGGAAATTTCTTCACCAGACTCACCAATGGCTGTTATCACAATTCCCCGAGAGGGCGAAATAACAGTGTTATCGTAGTCGAGGCCAGAGGTAAATGAGTTTAGTGGCACAAGGTCAAAGGTGACCGCGCCGCTGACACTCACCTGACGTTCGCCCACATAGACAGTCACAGTATCTGTGGCAGTAGCGCCTTCATTATCGGTGACGGTTAGCTGGAATTCCAAGGAGCTAATAGCATTTGGTGAGGTGAATGAAAGATTGGCAGAGTCTGCGCCGGATAGAGATACAGGATCACCGGCAGTCTGTTCCCAAAGATAACTGATAATGGAGCCATCAGTATCAGTGGCAGAGCCAGTCAAGGTGACCGCCTCATCAAGCAAAACTCCCTGATTGCCACCGGCATCGACCGTTGGGGTTGCATTCACGGGCGGCAGCACATCAACCGCCACTAGGCTTGATGATGAAGCGCCATCGTTATCAGTAGCAGTTAAACGGAACTCTAAAGAAGCGGCAGCATCTGGCGCGGTAAATGACACAGTGGCAGAATTTGTGGAGCTCAGACTGACTGCTGCGCCATTAGTTTGCTCCCAGCTATAGCTGGCGATAGAACCATCAGAGTCGCTGGCAGATCCATTAAGGGTGACTTCGTCTCCCGATACCACGTTCTGACTTGGGCCAGCACTCACAGACGGAGCGTTATTGGCTGGTTGTATTGGCGGGTTAGTTGAGCCGCCATCGCTGCCTCCACCGCCGCCACAGGCAGCTAAAAGTAAAGAGATAACCACAGGCCAAATAACCGGTTTGAATGCTGATTTCATGGCGATTTTTCTTTTTATTATTTTACTGATCAGACTATCTGTCGCGGATTGGAGAGTCAAGCATGGGAAGCGGAGTAGTCTTTTGAGGCAACATCATGAAGCTGTTTTTGAGTTCAAGTCCCGGTTGGGATTCAGAGAGATAGTTGGCTGGTACAGCCGAATATTATTCGAAGTTTAATTGGTGCCCAGGAGAGGACTTGAACCTCCACCCCCTTGCGAGGACCAGCACCTGAAGCTGGCGTGTCTACCAATTTCACCACCTGGGCATTTACTACTTCCACAACGGCTGCAAACTACTTCAACGGTATTACCACAGCCCGCTCACAACGTGGGCGCGCACTATAGTAAGCACCATGGTTTTTGTCAATTACCAAGGCTAAATTTAATGGTTTTGTGATGGCATGCATTCCTTTGAACGCTATTTTTGCCAGAATTATCAGGTCGTAGATTGTTGTGTCGACTTTGCTTAGCAGGATATGTGTGGATATTGAGTTTTGTGCAGTGACAGAAAGGGGTTATGACTAATCAAAAACTCAATATTAAGGATGATACCTATGCAACTTCTAATCAAACACCTGTCTCTCTTTCTAGCGACTCTTCTTCTTATGTCAATTGTCTCTGTTTCCGTTGCAGACCCAACGGACGAAATGCGGTCTCTCGAGGTGACCGTAGACTATCACCCCGTCAACGTCAACAAGGCCTCTGCCTCTGAGATCGCTGAAGCCTTGCGCAGGTGGGTTATAAAACTGCCACTGCCATTGTGGCTTACCGCAAAGCCGACGGCCCTTTTAAAGCGGTTGAAGATCTAATGGCGGTAAAGGGTGTGGGTGCTCGAACTCTGGCAAAAAATGAGCGTGTAATTGCCCTTGAATGATATACACTTACGTCTAGAGCGCTGTAAAAAACCGGTCGCCAGTGCGGCCGGTTTTTTTATGGGGTGTCAATATCAAAGGATTGGGATTAACCGGGCTAATATGAGTGCAGATGCAATAATCACCCTGATTATTTTATCGGGCTTTCTGATCACCGCTATCAGTGGAAGACTGGCGGTGGACTTTGCCCTTGCCGCCGCTATGACAGCGCTGCTGGTGTTTGGTGTGCTAACCCCGGTGGAGGCTTTTCAGGGGTTTGCCAATCCCGCGATTTATATTATTGCCTGTTTTTATATTGTCTCTGCCGCGCTGAAAGAAAGTGGCGCTCTGCACTGGTGGATTGGCAAATGGCTCGGTAGTAATGGCTCTCCCCCCAAGGCTATTCCTCGGGTGATGGCGCCGGTTGCGTTTATAAGCTCAATAATCAGTAATACGCCAGTCGTTGCTATCTTTATTCCCCTGCTGCAGGACTGGGCTAAGCGGCACAATCTCTCTGTCTCTAAATTATTGATACCCCTGAGCTATGCATCAATTCTCGGTGGGACCTGCACCTTGATTGGCACCAGTACAAATGTGCTGCTGGTAGGCATGTTGCAGGGCAATCCGGAAGCCGCGAGTCTGCATCTGTTTAGCCCAGCCATTATCGGTGTGCCTCTGGTCTTGATTGGTGTGCTGTATTTTGTGCTGGTGGGTCATCGTCTGCTGCCTTCGCGCATGGGTGCGACAGAGGCGGCTACGGACGCGCGGGAATACGGTGTCAGTATGCGAGTGGTCGCTGGTGGTGCGCTGTCGGGGCTGAGTATTGCCGATGCGGGTTTGCGCCACCTGCAATATAGTTTTCTGTCAGAAATTCAGTCTGAAGGGCATATTATTCCTGCGGTGGGCCCGGAGGAGATTCTCCGGGACAATGATATTCTGGTCTTTGTGGGTCAACCGGAGGCGGTATCTGAGTTGCGTCAATTTCCGGGGATGGTGCCGGCAGAGGGGCAGGTGCTTAAGTTGGATGCCCCTTACAGTTCCAGGGCGCTTATCGAAGCCGTTGTGGCTCCTGTATCCAATATGGTGGGCAAGACAGTTAAGGACTCTGGATTTCGCACATTGTTTGGTGGGGCTATTTTGTCGGTTTCGCGCAATGGTGAACGCATTGATCAGAAGGTGGGTAGTATAGTTCTGCGGGCGGGTGACACGCTGTTGCTGGAGGCGGCTCGGGGTTTTGTTCGCCGTCATCGCTACAGTCGTGACTTTTTATTGCTCAGCCGTATCGATGATTTAACCGCCCCCAATTTTGACAAAGCACCAGTGGCGTTAAGCCTGTTAGGTGCTTTTATTGCGGTGGTGGTCAGTGGCCTTTTGCCACTGGTGGTGGCTGCTATGGTGTTGGTAGCAGCGCTAGCGTTCACTCGCTGTATCTCTTTGGAATTTGCTCAGCGCAGCATTGATATCCGTGTGTTGCTGGCCATAGGTGCATCACTTTCTTTGGGGCTGGCTATTCAAAAAACCGGTCTAGCAGATGCCGGCGCTCAGGCGATGATGGCGCTCGCTGGCGATAACCCGTTTCTAAATCTTCTATTACTCTATATAGTAACAGTGTTAGCCACCGAGCTGATTACCAATAATGCCGCAGCTGTATTGATGTTTCCGCTGGCTCTGGTGCTTAGCACCGAATTAGGAACCAGCCTGTTACCCTTTGTAATGGCCATTATGTTTGGCGCTTCCGCCAGCTTTTTGACGCCTGTAGGTTACCAGACCAATTTGATGGTTCAGGGCCCAGGAGGGTACCAATTTGCCGATTTTTTTCGCGTGGGAATTGGGTTGAGCCTATTAGTGGGGGTTACCGTGATGATATTAGTACCTTTGGTATGGACATTTTAAAAAGGAGAAGTAGCAACAATGACAGAATTGACCTGTTTTAAGGCGTACGACATTCGCGGGCAGCTGGGTACCGAGCTCGATGAGGAAATCGCCTACCGAATAGGCCGCGCTTATGCGGAGTTTCTTGCGCCGGACAATGTAGTACTTGGCGGTGATATCCGTCTCACTAGTGAATCTATCAAACTGGCACTCAGCGAGGGCATTCGTGACGCCGGTGCCGATGTCATCGATATTGGTACCGTGGGCACGGAAGAAGTGTATTTTGCCACATCATTTTTACAGGCGGACGGGGGCATTGAAGTCACCGCTAGCCACAATCCCATTGATTACAACGGTATGAAGCCTATTCGTGAAGGCTCCAGGCCTATCAGCTCTGATACTGGGCTGTTGGATATTAAAACGTTGGCAGAGGCTAACGACTTTCCCTCGGTGGATCCCGCGCGCAGAGGCGGCTATCGCAAAGCATCTATTTTGGATGCCTATCTGGATCACCTGCTAACCTATATTGATCTGGAGAAGATTACCCCCATCAAATTGGTGATGAACGCGGGAAATGGTGCTGCTGGCCATGTGGTTGATGCTCTGGAGGCGCGTTTTGAGCAGCTTGGGGCGCAGATTGATATCGTCAAGATCAACAATGAGCAGGACGGGGCTTTCCCCAACGGCATCCCCAACCCCATTTTGCATGAGAACAGGGCACCTACTATTGATGCGGTGCTAGAGCATGGGGCTGATATAGGCATTGCTTGGGATGGTGACTTCGATCGCTGTTTTCTGGTTGATGAACTGGGCAACTTTATTGAGGGTTATTATATTGTCGGGTTGTTGGCAGATGCATTTCTGCGTAAAAATCCCGGTGCCAAAGTGGTGCATGACCCACGCCTCACGTGGAATACCATAGACGTGGCCAATAAAGGTGGCGGCAGTGCTGTGCAGTCCAAAACCGGCCATGCTTTCATTAAAGAGCTGATGCGTACTGAAGATGCAGTCTACGGTGGCGAGATGAGTGCTCATCATTACTTCCGGGATTTCTTCTACTGCGACAGTGGCATGATTCCCTGGTTACTGGTGATGGAGCTGGTAACTAGCAGCGGTAAACCACTGTCTGAGTTGGTGCGCGATATGGTGGAGGCCTACCCATCACCGGGCGAGATCAATCGCAAGATTGCGGACCCTAAAGCGGCGATAGATGGGGTTAGACGGCACTACGAAGAAAACGCTTTGGCTATAGATACCACCGATGGAATTTCCATGGAGTTTGCTGACTGGCGTTTTAATTTACGAATGAGTAATACCGAGCCAGTAGTCAGACTTAACCTTGAAACAAAGGGTGATAGGGATTTACTCGCCCGCCGCCAATCTGAACTTCTGGCTATCTTGGAGTCTGTATAAATTAAGCAGCCAAAAAAATCACTAAGGATAGTGGCATATAGATATATAGTTTTTGCTTCAAACAAAACCTCGGCAGGAGTGTCGAGCATTTAGATGTACTCCCTGTACGGTCGTTTTGGAAAACGCAGGCTCCGCCTGTTCTTTAAATCAAGATTTGATAGCCAGCTAGCGCAAATTGAAGATTGCTACGCTAAATCTTTGACTCAGTTAACTATTATAGTCAATCCTCTACTCAATATAACAGGCGCAGCAGGTATTTTTGCTCAAAAGTGAGGCTTGCGCCTCTTTCGAGCTGCCCTCGTAAATATAGGTTGGTTGCCTGCTGACGGTTACCTTGATTTAAGCCCAAGAATAAAAAGGGCTGCACATTGTCTGTGCAGCCCTTTTTGATATGGCTCCGCCTGCTGGGCTCGAACCAGCGACCCAATGATTAACAGTCCGATCAGACTGTTATCTAGACTCGCCTAAACAACCCGAGATACCTGAGTTTCCTATCCTACACAGGCATATGAAGTGTGTCTAGTAGAGCAAAGAGGAGTGGATCGCGGCACCTATCTGGTAACTCACGGATACCCCCTCCTGAAAGAGTGTCTTTCTCGTATTTATATGTCCGCTACAAAAAAAATCTCACAAAATTTGGAATTTAAATAATATTACTATATAAATCAATGACTTATAATAAATAAACTTTTGTAGCGTCAAAATCCTATTTTCACCTCAATCTAGCCCTGATTTGACTGGATGGGCTTAAAGCGCAGGCATTAACGTCTCCAAATGCGCCTCAATCTCCTCTGCAGTCTTTCTAGTTGCATCACCTGCAATCACACCATTAATCAGCGTATCGCCCTGTAAGCCGAACAGATAACGCAGGGTGAGCAAGCCATCTGTTAGAGCATCTATGTCACCATTACCATCGATATCAGCAAGATCACCCAGAGTCTCGATACGAGATTCAATATCCACTGATTCGGTATAGGTAGCATCAGAAGCGATAGTCCCTGTTACCAATGCACTTCCATCTAATCCAAACATTCCTCTTAATAATAGAAGACCATCTGTAAGAGCGTCATATTGATCATTACCATCCAGATCAATTGAGCCTGAGGGAATTGTCCCCGCTAAGAATTCATCTAGAGCAGTTGCTCCATCATTATCCTGATCAGTTGCGGCATCTGTGGGGTCATTAGGATCAAGACCATACAGTATTTCCCATGAGTCGGGCATACCATCAAGATCAGTGTCTCTTGCATAGAGAGGATTTAATGGGTAGGCATCATCAACATCATTTGTCCCGTCCCCGTCATCATCGACATCCGCATTATTGCCAATACCATCTAAGTCAGTATCCACAGTTTCAGAGGAATCTAATGGGAATGCATCAACATTATCTTCAACGCCATCATTATCATCGTCAGTGTCAGCATTGTTTCCAATACCATCTGAATCTGAATCACTCCACTCGTTTGAGTCTAGTGGGAACAGGTCCAAACTATCGATAACACCATCCCTATCAGTATCTAGACTATTCGCATCTAAAGGATCAGTGCCATCCTCTATCTCCTGAGTATCTGGGATACCGTCATTATCATCATCGGTATCAGTGTTGTTACCAACTCCATCAGCATCAGTGTCGACCCACTCAGAATTATCCAGAGGGAACATATCAAGC
>Ga0213863_10000829_pt1 | contig 22979 bp, 15 predicted proteins | sample PICome_8_FD_160128 | JGI IMG/M metagenome (GOLD analysis project Ga0213863, IMG submission 160128) | Coastal seawater microbial communities near Pivers Island, North Carolina, United States - PICO497 | ecosystem: Environmental > Aquatic > Marine > Coastal | place: USA: North Carolina... | reverse complement strand
GTTTACAAATAAGCGACACCACACATCTCCATGAAAAAAACAACACGATTCTGGTCTTTCGCTATTTTCTTGTTCCAAATTCTTTTTCAAACTCGAGCGGAGGTTCGTGACGAAGGGGAAACTCTCGAGATTAGTGCAGTTGTCATTAATGAATTCATGGCATCGAACGATGGCGGCCAAACAAATAATTCCAACGATTGGTATCCAATTACCAATCAAATTAATGGCACCACTGACGATTGGATCGAAATCCTCAATAACAGTTCTTCCCCCCTCGACCTCAGTGGTTGGCACCTTACAGACGACTCTTCAGCACCAGAAAAATGGACCTTCCCCGCACCAACAAACATTCCCGCAGGAGGATTTCTCATCGTCTACGCTTCAGGATCAGGTGTGCCCGATGCAAACGGAAATCTAAACACCAACTTCAAGCTTTCATCTGGCGGAGAATACATTGCGCTTATCGATTCATCAGGCACAATTAAGAGTGAATTTTGCCCAATTGGCACCAAATATCCAAAACAAGACGAGGACATTTCTTATGGCCTAGACCCTGAAAACGGAGACCCAGTTTATTTCTCATCTCCTACCCCAGGCTTTGCCAACAATACTTCCGGAATTGCCAAAGTGCTTGATACTAATTTTAGTCCAGATCGTGGCTATTACGACCAAGCCCTCAGTGTCACGATAACGAGCGATACGCCGGGAGCGACCATCTACTTTACTACGGATGGCACTCGCCCAATCAATCAGATGGGAAACCCAACAGCCAATGCTTCTATCTACTCTGGCCCAATTTCAGTCAACAAAACCACGACACTCAAAGCATCCGCGATCAAAGCCGGGTTCACCCCTACAAATATTGACTGCCAAACCTACCTCTTGTTTGACATTGAAAATGCGCGTCCTGATGGAACCGATCCCGCAGGATTAAATACCGCTTTTCTGGAGCAAAATCAGCCCCCTGGTTGGGGGAATCTCTCTTCGGGAGATTACAGAATGGACCCGCGCGTCTCTAAATCAACAAACCTTGCCAGTGGTCATCAGGATACAATTGCCCAAACGATGCTAAAAGGGCTGCGAGATATTCCGACCATCTCCATCGCTATGGATCGTGCCGACTTCAGTGGTGGAAGTGGAATTTACACAAACTCAACAAATGGGGGGCTTGAGTATGAATGCTCCGCCGAATATATCCCATCCTCCACCGACACTCGCGATGACTGGCAAATCAATTGCGGAATCAAAGTTCAGGGCGGAGCGAGCCGCAATCCAGGATCCAGTCCAAAACACTCTATGAATTTCCGGTTCCGCGCTCAATACGGTTCCGGACGACTGCGCGAAAAACTCTTTCCGAATTCAGAAGTCGAAGCATTCAATTCCATCACCCTACGCGCCGGATATAACAATTCTTGGATCCATCGTGACAGTGGTCAGCGAAGCCGCGGCTCCATGATTCGTGATCAATGGATGCGCGAATCTATGCTCGATATGGGGAATCCCGCTGCCGGTCACGGATTCATGGTTCACGTTTTTGTGAACGGTCTTTATTGGGGAGTCCACAATCTCTGTGAACGCCCAGAGGCTTCCCACTACGCCGCTTACAACGGGGGTGATGACAGCATCCTTGATGCCCGCAATGGCTCTTCTATCGTAGATGGTTCGGGGACTGCTTGGAATGCTATTCCAGGTGTGGTTTCAAGCGGTAATTGGGATCGGATCAAGCAGATCATTGATATCGATCAATACATCGACTACCAAATTATCAATCGTTATGGCGGCAATTCAGACCTCAAGGCAGGTGGCAATTGGCGGGCTGCAGGAGGCGGGCCGTTTACGACCGGCCAGCCTGAGAAAATGGCACCTTGGCAACTCTATTCATGGGATGGTGAGCGTTCCCTCGAGAGTCCTTCTCTTAATAACTCTCCACGTGATCCCATGGGCGTGCGAAGCCAACTCGAGGCGCTATCGGAATATCGGATTCGTTTTGCTGATAGACTAAAAAAACACTTCGGCCCAAAAGGCGCTCTCACTGCCGAAGCCACTGCCGCTCGCTGGATGAAATTCGCCGACAATCTCGATCGGGCGATCATCGCCGAGTCAGCCCGTTGGGGCGATCATCGCGGCACTCTTTACACTCGTGACAATCAATGGCTAACCGAACAAAATCGAATCATCAATAACTACTTCCCGGCCCGGAGCAATGTCGTTCAAGCTAACTACAGATCTCTTGCTCCATCGGTAAACGCTCCAGATTTTCTAGTGAGTGATTCTTTTCAAAGCGAAGGGGTAATTCCTATCGGAGGCAATCTCAAGATCACATCTACCACTGGCACCATCTACTACACTACTGATGGTAATGATCCCCGCCTTTCAGGAGGCGGAATCAACCCTAATTCAACTTCAATCGGAGGAGGGAGTAATCAGACAAACTTCATTCAACTTGAAGAAAATGGCTGGAAATTTCTCGATAACGGTGTCCCACAAAGTGATAGCGAACTTGTAGTCGGAAATGCCGCTTACAATAGCAGCGACTGGAAACATCCTTTCTTCAATGACACTAGCTGGAAAACAGGACAAGCCCTGTTAGGATACGGAACGATCAACGGGCGAACGATAAACACCGATCTGAACTTCCAAACTCCCCGCCTTCCAACAATTTACTTTCGTAAATCTTTTACCGTCACCAATGCCGCCAGCTTTACTCAACTGAACCTTAATTTGGTGCGCGATGATGGAGCCATTATCTACCTCAACGGCAAAGAAATCGGACGAAGTAATATGAATGGTGGAAATCAACAGTATGAGGATTACGCCATCAGTGCTACTTCCGATGAAGGAGGCCTCATTAACCTTGGAACTCTCACCGCTGGCGACCTCCTCGAGGGAACTAACGTTCTTGCCATCGAAGTCCACCAAAACAGCGCCAGCAGCAGTGACACCGGTCTTGATGTCCGACTCTCTGGTATCGCTCCGGTAGGCGGTGACGTTGGTAGTAACATCGTTCCACTAACAGGTGGTGCTAAAGTGTGTGCACGGGCCTTTGAAAATGGAGAATGGTCAGCGCTTACTACAGGAGATTTTCTTGTTGCTCCAATTGCTGATGCTTCAAATATTGTTATTTCTGAAATCATGTATAACCCACTTGGAACATCTGAAGACGGAGAATGGGTCGAGCTCATGAACATCTCAGCCGCGACCACTGACCTTTCCAACCTTACCTTTGCTGGCATCGATTACACTTTCCCTCTTGGATTCACACTCGCTCCGGATGCTCGGGTTGTTGTGGTCAAGAACCAGACCGAGTTTGCATCAATCTACAACACCCTAGGAGTCAATATAGCCCCCGGCGATTTCTCAACCTCCAGCTTGAGCAATTCCGGAGAGCAAATTGCTCTTATCGACGCTATCGGAGTCGACGCCCGCAGATTCAAATATAATGATAACGACCCTTGGCCGACTTCACCCGACGGTGACGGTTATTCAATCGTCCTAATCTCGCCGGAAACTATCCCCGATCATTCTTTACCCATTAACTGGAGGGCTAGTACATTTTTGGGAGGTCGCCCAGGAAAGGGAGACAATACTATCTTTACTGGAGATCCAAACGCCGATAGCGATGGCGATGGTCTCACCGCACTTCTAGAATACGCTCTCGGCTCGATTCAGGGCGATGCTGGATTCAGTCCAGAATCTTTTCCTAAATCCGGAACCGGTCTCTTCGACGATGGTATAGGAAACTTCAAAGAATATCTCACATTAACTCACCGTCGAAACCTCGCCGCCGATAACATTCTATTCGAAGTCCAAGTTAGTTCGGACCTTATTAGCTGGGGCCCACTCAGAACGACTGCTGTCTCTGCCACTCCCAATGAGGACGGAACAGAAACCGTAATCTGGCGAAGCCTGACTCCGATTGAAGAGCAGGAGCGTAACTTTATTCGTCTTAGGGTCGCTCAAAAACCGTAAAACCGGCAATATCATCACTAAAATAAAGCCTAACCCATGGCTCTCCTAAACTAACGAAGCTTAAAAATAATAGCCAAGTCTCTAGCTACAGCGCAGAATGAAGGCTATCAACAGGGGAATCCTCATTTCCTCAAGCAAACCATGAAATTCTTTATTCTCATTTCCCTTCTGATTACCTCCGCCTCCGCGCGCAAACCAAATATAATCTTAATCTACATGGATGACATGGGCTATTCAGACATTGGTTGCTTTGGCTCCACAAAGAACCGTACGCCCGTCCTGGACCAAATGGCTCAGGAAGGCATGCGATTCACTGACTTTTATGTCACCAGCGGAGTCTGCACCCCTTCTCGATCCAGTTTGCTCACCGGCTGTTATCCTCGTCGCTTGAACATGCATATTGATCAGAACAACAAGTGGGTCCTCTTCCCAAATGCCCGAAAAGGACTCAATCCAGATGAAAAAACTATTGCTGAAATTCTTAAGGAGCAAGGCTACGCAACCGCCTGCATCGGGAAATGGCACCTCGGAGATCAATCCGATTTCCTACCAACCCGCCATGGCTTCGATTCCTACTTTGGAATCCCTTACTCCAACGATATGGGCCGAAAAAATATTCCCCTCCCGCTTCTCCGAGATGAGCAAGTTATTGAAGCGCCAGTGGCCCAATCACCAATCACTCGGCGTTATACAGAGGAAGCGTTAAAATTTATCCAAACCAACCGTGAAAAGCCTTTCTTCCTCTACCTCCCACACACCTCTGTCCATCTCCCACTCTTCCCGGGCGAAAAATTTCAAGGTAAGTCCAGTAACGGGAAATATGGCGATTGGATCGAAGAGGTCGATACCTGTACCGGAATCATTTTGGAAACCCTCAAGAAAGAAAAAATCGATCAAAACACCCTCGTTATCTTCACCTCAGACAATGGCTCTAACTCCCGGAACGGTGGTAGTAACGCGCCTCTGAAAGGCTCTAAAGGATCCACTCACGAAGGCGGGATGCGCGTGGCTTGCCTGATGCGCTGGCCTGGAAAAATCCCTGCCAAATCAAGCTGCTCTGAAGTCGCCTCCACTCTCGACCTCCTCCCCACCTTCACAGCCCTTGCTGCAGGAAAACTTCCAGAAAAAAAGATAGATGGCCACGACATCAGCGATCTTCTTTTTGGCATGCGTGATGCTAAATCGCCACACAAAGCTTTCTATTATTATCATACTAAACAACTTCAAGCTGTCCGCAGCGGAAAATGGAAACTTGTCCTCCCACAGACCGAAAAACTCGAAGGCTGGAGCGACAAAAAGAGAAACTCCCCCATCCAGCTTTTCAATCTCTCAGTCGACCCCGCTGAATCAAATAACCTTGCAGAGAAAAATCCAAACATCGTTACGCGACTCATCCGATTAGTCAAAGTAGCACAGGAAGACCTAGGAGACGGCGATAACAAAGGTAAAGGCCAACGGCCGGCCGGCTGGGTTGATGAAGCCAAGCCGCTCCTGCTCCAAAAATAATTGTGAAATACTTCCTTCCCGCTCTCTTTTCGTCTTTCCCTCTCTTGGCTGGAGAGCCGTGGGAGCGTCACACCATTGATAAAAGCTCAAAGGGGGCCGATGGCGTCCGTCTTGCTGACGTTAACAGCGATGGCCTAATGGACATCGCCACTGGGTGGGAAGAAGGAGGCGTCGTTCGTGCCTATCTCCACCCTGGACACATCAAAACGAAACAAGAATGGCCCACCGTTACCGTAGGTGAGGTCAAGTCGGCAGAAGATGCGGTATTCGCAGATTTCGATGGCGACGGAAACATAGACGTGGTGAGCTCCTGCGAAGGAGGAACCAAAAGTATGTTCGTTCACTGGGCTCCGAAATCCTCCGCTGCCTTTCTCGATTCATCGAAATGGAAAACCGAGGCCATTCCTGTCACTGCGGGAAAACAATCGTGGATGTATGCTCTCCCTAAGTCGATCGACAGAAAGAATGGCATCGATCTTATTGTAAGCTCCAAAGGTAAGAACGGCAGCGTGGGCTGGCTTGAGATCCCCAAAAACGCCCGGAATATTTCCTCGTGGAAGTATCACAAACTTCAGGATGCCGGCTGGATCATGTCGCTCATCTCTATCGACATGAATAAAGATGGCCGCAAGGACATCCTCATCAGCGATCGACGTGGTCCGAAACGCGGCGTTTATTGGTTAGAGTATCCGGGACCCGAGGCTGCGATTGATCCCTTGCAATGGAAACGTCATGACATCGGCGGAAACAATCGTGAAATTAAATTCATCTCACACGGCGATCTCGACAAGGATGGTCGTCTCGATGTAATCGCGATTGATAAAACCTCCATCGTATGGTTTCGCTCCACCGAATCCGAGTGGAAGGAACATGTCATCCCACTTCCAGATGGAGTCGGGGGAGGTAAGAGCGCCGTGACTTTCGATGTAAACCAAGATGGCAAAAATGACCTCGTCTTCAGCTGCGAAAGTGCCAAGGCACCATTGTCGGGAACCCAATGGCTTTCTTATCGAGATACGCCCTTTGAGCAGTTCTGGCAGAACCACGAAATCGCCGGAAAGTCGGGGATCAAATATGACCGTATCGTCCCCTCCGACGTCGATGGTGACGGAGATCTCGACATTCTTTGCTGCGAAGAACGCGACCAACTCGGTGTTTTTTGGTATGAAAACCCTTATGGCCAATAGATCATTTAGCCCTTGAAATTCTCGCCATCAAAAATCGGGTCTCTACCTATCGGAGCGCTACGACCTCTTTGCATGAAAATTTTGAGAGACTATCCGAACCATTGAGACAGCCATCAGAGCGAGCGACCGGATCATCGCTCCACCTCCCCCCGTCCAAGATCAATGAGTCGTGAAAACAAATGCTCCCCACCAACCCTGAGCCCACAGTGCTCATATTCGCTAGTATAAAAAGCCTTCATATTTGGCACCGCGTCGACAGTCTCACGTGAGAATTTTGCATTCACAAACATATCATCAGCGTAAATAGCACAGGCCACCGGAACAGTATTCCGGCTCAGAACTTCCAAATCGTAAAGCTGAGGCCAATCCGATTTCTCCGCCAAAATATTGGCGGCTTCCTTCATGCCTTTAAGCTCTGAGATTTCATCGAACATCCACGGAAAGATCATTTCTCCATAAAACAAGAAATCCTCATAATCATCAAAATGAGAGTAATTATGTTTCTGCACTAGATCACATGCCCACCCACTCGCAGTTCCTTGCGCATAGATTGCCTCGTGTAGAATTGCAAAAATTGGATTGGTGTCAAAGCGAACCGTAGCCTGCAGTCCTACCTTAAAGGCTTGACTAACAATCTCCTTATCACCCGCTTTCACAAAAGCTTCCTCGAGCAAAAAATGGATCTCCTCAGCCGTATAGGCGAACCCAAATTTCATCCCGAGAGTCTGCACTATCCGAGGCGAAATCCGGTCTCCATTCGGAAAGAGAACTTCATGTTCCTCTAAATATTTCGCCAGCTTGGTGAGGCGAGCCTTATCCATCGGGAACTTCTTGAAATACTTTCGGTTCCTTTCTTCAACGAAAGGAAAGGTTCCCTCATAAATTTCCCGAGCCGTCCGATTGAGACCGGGAACTCCACCAAAGATAAAGCACTCCTTCAGGCCTTCCGGGTGAAGGCTTAAATATGTCATTGTACACCACCCTCCGAAGCTTTGCCCAATTGTTGACCAAGGCATTCCAGGACTCAATTTCGAGCGGATCAACTCGGCATCCCTTACGATGTTATCCTGCCGGAAGTGTGTAAGGTATTCCGCCTGTGCAGCGGCGTCACCTTCTAGGCCCAAGTCTGGTGATCCACTGGAGTGCTCAGACCATTTCCCCGGGTATCATACATCAGCACGCGATACTCGGTGAGAGCACGCTTCAACCAACCCGTCTTCTGAATCGGTATAGGAGCCCTAAATCCTGGGCCGCCTTGCAAAAAAACGAGGAAAGGTTTCTCCGAACTCTTTGGATCGAGATCACGAACTTCGCGGACAAAGAGATCAATCTGCCTTCCTCTAGGATCAAGATAATCAAGAGGAGCTTCAAAAGCATGATCAATCAGCTCAAGGCCGGGAATCCGATAAGGGTCTGACGAATTCATTAGTTTGATTTTGTTTTAGGAACAAAGGGCATCTTCGCTCCAGATTCCTTAAGCCATTTCGCCAATTCGTTCTTTAAATCAGCAGCCAATTTCAGCTTCGTCCCGGCGAGGTTCTTATTTTCGCCCTGGTCTGCAACGACATCATAAAGCTCGATTGAATTATCATCATAGAAGTGAATGAGCTTGTAATTCCCGCGTCGCACCACTCCTCCCAATCGATTCCTCTTGTGAAAGGCATAGTTGGGATAATGAAAAAAAAGAGACTTCCTCTTCAGCCCCGCATCCCCTTTCAAAATCGGGATCAAACTTTCCCCATCGAGTGGAATTCCCTTCTTCGGTTTCAATCCTACCACCTCAAGCAAAGTAGGGAAGGTATCCGTCGTGATGATAGGTATATTGGAACTCGAACCCGCCTTTACTTTTCCTGGCCAACGGATGACCCAAGGAACCCTGATTCCGCCTTCATAAAGATGCCCCTTGTTTGCCCTCAAAGGTCCATTTCCAAATAAAGAGCCATTATCGGAAGTGAAAATCACAATCGTATCCTCTGCCAAACCCAGGTCATCGAGCGATTTCAACACCCGTCCAATCGAACGGTCCATCCCCTCGATCATCGCAGAATAAGGCGCGTTTTCCACTGGGCGCTTTTTGTATTTCTCGATGAGATCTTCTGGTGCCTCGATCGGGTAGTGAACCGAATAATTCCAAAACGTTAGGAAAAACGGCCCGTTCCTTTGCTTTTCAATAAAGTTGATGCATTCCGTCGCCAATCGATCAGGGAGGTATTCCCCTTCCGGTCCTTCTTTCAAAGTCGGAATCTTATAGGGCGCAAAATACGTCGGGGGACCTCCCCGGTCGTAGCCGCCGATATTGACTTCAAAGCCCTGCGATTTCGGACGCAATCCAAGTTCGTATTTCTCACCAGCTTCGTTCTCACCTTTACGGTGGGACAAGTGCCACTTTCCCACAAAACCAGTCGCATAACCAACCTCGCTTTTCAAACGCTCCGCCAAAGTTTGCGCTTCTAACGGAAGATAGGTCAATTTTTTCGCTCCGGCCTGTGTCCGCCCCTCCGGCACCATGCCATCTTTAAACCCTGGTGCATGATTCGTGATTCCCAGTCTTGCCGGAGACACTCCGGTCATCATGGCTGCACGAGTCGGCGTGCACACCGGAGCCGCCGCATAGCCATGTGGAAAAACCATTCCCTGTTCCACTAGGCGATCAAGGTTTGGAGTATCCAAATGCTCATTCCCGTTAAAATGAACATCATACCACCCCAAATCATCCGCCATAATCAGGAGGATATTGGGAGGCTTCTCCGCTTTCGAAACAAGCGTGGAGCACAACAGGCCCAACAAGGTCAGTTTCAATTTCATCATCTCAATTTCTCGCTAGTTTTTCTGAACCTCCAGCATCGCTTCAGCTAATGCTTTTCCAAATCTCACAAAAGTCTTCCCACTTCCAAGGTAGTGATACTCGGCATTCGATGAACATCGGTCCCAGGTCGCCTGTTCTTCGGCGGTCATTTCGCCATCACCAAAGTGATACTTAGCACACTCCTTTTGATAATCCTCCCGGATCATCTCACCTCTTTCGAGGCGACGTTTCCACTCTCCCGTCATCCGCCTTTTCCAATAAATATCACTAAGCCCTAACTCATAAAAAGGTCCACTATCCACCGAAATGACATTCCCTCTATACTTAGCTTCCACCTTTGAATCATAGTTTTTCACCGCTTCAAACTGCGTTTTTCGGAAAGTCGTCACCGGCAATCCCTTATCAAAACGACGGCTTTCGGGATCCGTCCCATAGACACCCAAGACTCCAACGATGAATGGGAGTTTGGGCGACTCAAGATCTCGTCTCACATCGACAATAAAGTGAATCATATTGTCCGTATATTGCGAGATGTGATGGCGATTACACATGTCATTCCATCCCTGGAACCAAACAAAGCCCGAAAGCTCGTATCCCTCGCTTTCCTGGTATTCCGGCACCACTTTCCTGATACTTGCACCATCTTTGAGCGTCTCTTTGATGAACGCGATCATCTGACGGTAGTAATACCCAGTCGCTTCCTGTGTTGGAACCCTTCCCTTCTCTTTCTCCACCTCACTCGGTAAATAGGGACCGGCACCCGGCGGACGGAAATCAATCGCTAGCGACTTCCCACCCCAGGCCGTCTTGATGATCAAAATCGGCTCCTCCAATGAACGATCCATGTATAGTCCAAAGCCATACTCCGGCCCAATTCTCTCATCATCAAATCCATAGCCGACTTTTACCTTCCCATCCAGGGTTACTTGTTCGCCTCCACGATTCGTTCGACAAACCACCCAGCCATTGTGCGCCTCGACCGGTTCTCCATCAGCATCCAAAATCTCCTCTAAAAGCGGAGCTGTCTTGGGATCATCCCCTATCGCTGCAAACGTTTTTTTGTGGGCCGAACCCTGCATATTTGACTGGCCTGCTAAAATGTAAACTTTGAGAGGATGACCGATTACATTCACTTGTAGTAAAAAGGCTGCCAGCCCAAATAAACTCAAAAAACGCCCTTGATTCATCGTCAAAGAACCCTGACTGATCTAACTCGGAAGACCAGAAAATCTAACATCGCTTATGCGTGGATTTTTAAAAAGTCTCTGCGCTTCCGAAAGGGCGCCCCAAAAAACTGCCTAGAATTCAGCAATTCCACGGTCTTCTCCCGAAAACTTAGGGCAACCCTCGTCTCCCGGCCGACAATTCCATTGACCCCTGCATCGGTCTCCCATACCTCTCGCTTCCTCATGGAAAACGAAAACGTCGCTGACCTCCTGGCGATCGACATCAGCTCGCTCGAGAGCCGCTTGTCGGAACTCAGGAGGTATCTTTGACATCCCGCTTTTAACCCAAAAGATCGAGGAACTTGAAGCCAAAGCCGCCAACCCAGACTTCTGGCACCGACAGGAGCAAGCTCGCGAAGTATTAGCTGAAACAAAACTCAATAAGGACAAACTCGACCCTTTCCTTAAATTTGAGGAAGAATTTCAAAATCTCATCTCGGGTATCGAACTCGCTAAGGAATTTGATGATATCGATTCAGCTCGTGAAGCCCGATCCACTTTCGAGAAGCTTGGGAAAGAATTGGAGTCCTTCGAGCTTATCACTCTCCTCGACTCACCTTCCGACCCAAAAAACGCCTACATGACAGTCCAAGCCGGAGCAGGTGGTACTGAGGCCTGCGACTGGGCCGGTATGCTTTACCGAATGTACAATCGTTGGTCAGAACAAAAAGACTTTAAGATTACCGTCACTGATTATCAGGACGGTGAGGAAGCCGGAATTTCTTCTGCCTCTCTCAAAATTGAAGGCCCTTACGCCTATGGTTACCTCAAAGCCGAACGTGGCGTTCACCGTCTCGTTCGTATCTCACCCTTTGACTCAGCTGGCAAACGACACACCTCTTTCGCTTCTATTGATGTCACACCTGAAATCGATGACACCATCGAAATCGATATTCCCGATTCCGATGTCGAGATATCCACAGCCCGATCCGGCGGCAAGGGTGGCCAAAACGTCAACAAGGTTGAGACCGCGGTCATCATGAAACACCTCCCGACCGGAATTGTGATTCGTTCCACCCAAGAACGCTCCCAGCTCCGCAACCGCGAAGTCGCTTGGGAAACCCTACGAGCCAAACTTTACCAGATTGAAGAAGATAAGCAAAAAGCCGAAGCCGACCGCGCTTATTCCGATAAAGGAGAAATCGGCTGGGGTAGCCAAATTCGTTCCTATGTTTTCCAGCCCTACCAGATGGTAAAGGACCTCCGCACAGGCGAAGAAACTGGCAACATTCAAAATGTCATGGATGGAGCCATTGACCCATTCATTGAAGCCATGCTCCGTGGCCAAAAACGCGCTTGAGTTTCTGCAATAAGGAATACCTTCTCGATCATCCGGATAAGACCCGAATCACGTAGCCTCATAGCGCCAATTTCTTTAGGGTCAAATTCACCGTGCGAAGTTAATACACATCGCCTTAGGCACCTCTGCACTTTTGCCGCTGAACGAAATCTTCCCTGTTTTCTTATCAATCCGATGGCTGGTAACCTCGTTGGACTTCTGCCCAGCCACAAGGAGCCAATCACCTGATGGCGATAGATTAATATTACGAGGAATCCAAACCGCGGCCGGAGTCGTTTCGAGATGTTTTAACGACCCATCCTGAGCGACAGACAAGACACTTAAGGAATCCCGACCCTCTTCGGTTAGATCACGATTTGCGGTGTAAATAAACTTACCATCTTCCGAAACCCTAATTTCGGAGCAGCTCATGTTCGCCATTTTTGTATTCGACGGAAAAACACTCACTGTATTCTTCATTGTCAAAATACCACCATTCGTATCACGGGAAAATCCTGTCACAGTCAAAGTAAGCTCATTAAGAACATAGGCATGAGAACCATCTTTCCCAAACTTCATATGACGAGGACCAGAACCCGGAATTAATTTAAACCCACCCTTATCAGTTAACTTCCCATTTGCATCGAAACCATAAAACTTCACCTGATCAATTCCAAGATCCGGAGCATAGGCGAACTTATTATCAGGCCCGGCATAAATTGAGTGCGCATGCGGCCCCTCCTGTCGTTGCTTGTTCACGCTCGATCCCTTGTGCTGCATCAGTGATGCCACGGCGCCAATCTTCCCTCCTTCAATTGAAAAAGACACGACCTTCCCACCACCATAATCCGCTCCAAAAAGAACTTTTTCATTCGCGTCGATACTGACATGGCAAAGTCCTCGGCCATTATAAGACTGACTCGATACCTCGGTAAACTTGCCGTCATCAATCGAATAAGCCGAAACCGCCCCTTTCCCATCCTTTTTAGAAGTCGAAAAAATAACACTTCCTTCCTTGTTCACCTCTTGAAAGCCCATGTTCTGGCCCTTCACCACATGTTTGCGGTTCGAAAGAGCTCCCGTTTTCTCATTCAATTCCAAAGTATAGATTCCATCTGCTCCCGTCCCCACATAAACGACGGTGCTCTGAGCCTGAAGAGCTCCGACGAGGGCTACCACCGCGCAAATAATTTGTTTCATGCCTTTGATTAGCAGACCAATCACCGACCTAAAAGACAGATCCTTGCCAGCCCCTCAAAATCTGAGCATTCTTAGGTCGGATGCCTGACAATATTAAGAATGACCGATATTTTGCGGAGGGATTTCGCGAACTCGATGAAAGCCTGGCCGAAACTACGTCCATGCTGGCCGAGGCCCTCCCGCTTGATGCTGCTCTCCGCTCGCTTGTCCCTTGGCAAGAAGGAAAACCATTCCCTGAAAAAATCCCCTCCGGAGCTGAACGTGAAGGAGCCCAACTCCTATCTATTTGCTTCGAACTTCTTAATATCGTCGAAGAGCGTGTCGCCTGGAAATTCCGCAGCGCGCGCCGCACTTCCCACGGGGCCGATGCTATTAAAGGACTTTGGCCCTCTGTCATCAAGCGACTCTCCGAAGCTGGACTAACCGAGCAAGAAGTCATTACCACCCTTAAAAAGGTCCAGGTCGAACCAGTCCTAACTGCCCATCCAACCGAGGCAAAACGACCCTCCGTTCGCGTTCGCCATAAAGCCATTTATGAGGAGCTCCGTAGTTATGAGTCCGCAAAGAACGATCCTCATTACGGTCGCCGCGTCGCCGATTCCCTCCGCGCCGAGCTCCAAACGCTTTGGTATACTGGAGAAATTTTTGTGCAACGTCCGGCAGTTCAAGAAGAACTTCGAAATGCTCTTCCTTATTTGAGTGAAACCTTTCCCGAGGTCGTAATCCGCCTCGACCGTTCTCTCGAACTCGCTTGGCAAGATGCCGGCTGGAATATCGAAAACCTCCGCAAGGAGAACGCCTATCCAAAACTCCGCTTCTCTAACTGGATTGGTGGCGACCGCGACGGACACCCTTTTGTCACCCCAGAAGTAACCAAGAGCACTCTCGCCGAACTTCACGAAAACGCTGTTTGTATGCACCAGCGACACCTTATCAAAGTCGCCGACAAACTCACATTAGCGCCTCCATTTACTAAAGTTCCTTCGCGTTTAAAAGAAGCCATCCAAACCTATATCAAGGAACTTGGAGATGCTGGAAGTAGAATCGCCCACCGTTACCGCGTCGAACCTTGGCAAACTTTCATTCGCCTTTTAGTCGAACGATTTGAACAAGGGAAATACGAGACCAGCGCCGAATATCTCTCCGATCTCAATCTTGCACACGAAAGCCTCTGCGAAGCGAAAGCTTCGATGACCGCACACGAGTGGATTTTTCCACTCATTCGGCTTGCTGAAATTTTCGGACTTCATCTCGCTTCGCTCGATGTTCGCAACAACTCGGAAGCCCACGATGCCGCCGCCGCCCAACTCTTCGCGAAAGTCGGGATTCCTGATGGCGAAAACTTCCCAACTTGGACCGAAGAAAAACGCCGCCAATTCCTTGTCGCAGAACTCTCGAACCCGAGACCATTTCTTACTCGCTACGAAGAAGCTGGCGATGATGCTGATAATATCCTCGCCTACTTCCGCCTCCTAGCGACCCACTTACGCAAGCGCGGGCCCGATTGCCTCGGGCAACTCATTATCAGTATGACGCGTTCCGTATCTGACATCCTTCTCGTACAGCTTCTCTGCCGCGAGGCCGGACTTGCCAAATTACACTCAAACGGAAAATGGCGCTCTCGCCTCCCGGTCAGTCCACTCTTCGAAACCGGCGAAGATCTAGCAGCAGCTAATACCATTCTAGCAGAATACCTGGCCATCATGGGGCCACATCCATCCGGAATACAGCCCGCCATGGTCGGCTATTCCGACTCCAACAAAGACGCAGGTGTATTCGCATCCCAATGGGGTATTTTTAAAGGCCAGGAAGCCATGACCGCCGCCTGTCGAGCAGAAGGCGTCGTCCCACAATTTTTTCACGGCCGCGGCGGCACCATTGGTCGCGGAGCAGGCCCCACTCGTTGGTTTCTGCGAGCCCTTCCTGATGGAGCCCTCGCTGGCCCGGTCCGCATCACTGAACAAGGCGAAGTCCTCCCACGAAAATACGGTCACGAGGGTAACGCTCATTTCCATCTTGAACTCCTTACCGCAGGTGTCACTCGTGTCGTTGGACTAAGAAACGAAAGAGCTAACCCTGTCGAACAGTGCCGCCAAAGTCTCGACGCCCTCTCGGCCGAATCAGACAAAGCTTATCGTAAACTGCTCGACGCCGATGACTTCATCAGCTTCTACCGTAGCGCTACTCCCATTGACGCTTTAGAAACCGGTGTCTTTGGATCCCGGCCCTCACGGCGCACTGGTAAGAAGGCTTCTCTCAAGGATCTCCGTGCTATCCCATGGGTTTTTTCTTGGACACAAGCCCGTTTCTACCTACCCGGCTGGTATGGTGTCGGTTCCGGTCTAGAAGCTATCGGCGAAGAATCCTACCAGAAGATCAAGGATAACCTCCCAAAGTTCGATTTCCTTCGCTATGTCTTCACCAACATTGAATCCTCTCTCGCCTCGGCAAATCCCGAGATGATGAAGCAATACGCCGAACTCTGCCCCGACGCAAATCTTCGCAAACGCCTTATTGACCAAATCCTCACTGAATACGAGAAAACGTCTAGATTAGTGCATAAACTTTTTGGCCGCGAATTTGATTCCCGCCGCCCGCGCATGGAAAAAACCCTCGCGGTTCGGGAGGGTCCATTAAAGGTCCTTCACGAGCAACAAATTTCCCTCATCAAACGTTGGCGCGAGGCCGGGAGCCCAATCGAAGCACAAGATGGCCGCTTCAATCGCGATTTTCTTGCCCTACAATTGACGATCAACGCAATATCATCAGGTCTCCGCGAAACCGGTTAATCATTCCCGAAATACCTTAAATAAAGAAAAGGTTCCATCGGCATTTACTGTTCCAAGATGACTACCATCCCGCGAAAAAGAAAGCTGCAGGCATCCATGTTCATTATCAATAGTTTGTAGAATCTTGATTCCCTCCGATTCGCGGTCGACCACCCCTACCAAAAGACGAGACGCACCTTTATCACCCAATTTTCCTACCCAAAATTCGCCGCGTGGATCAGTCGCCAGCACGCCCAAACTGTCATCCAAAGTTGCGACTTTTTTGAAGGCATCTCTGGTAAGACTTCCACGAATCGTATCCCGAACACCAACGAGACGATACTCAACCTCCGGATCTTCGGTTTCTATCGCCTCGGCGATAGGGATTACGGCCTTTCCAAACCCTGCAAGCTTTTCCATCGCTTCCTGCCTCTTCAAAAAACGATCATCAGCTAGCTGCTTGATTAATCCCAAGACCACCTCTTTGTTAATCACTTCTTCTACTCGAATCTCTGGGAGAATTCGGGCTAACACGTTTTTAGTTTTTGTCGAAATTACGAGAGAACGTCCATCATCAAAATAAGCAATTCCGCTGGGTCGATTATTCGCCAGTTTGAACTCCGCCTGCTCATCTCCTGCCATTACAGACCATGATCTGATCGAGCGGTCCTTAGAAAGTGTCATCAACAACTCTCCATCATTTGACAAAGCTAGAGCCACAACATCATCCGTATGTCCCTCAAAATCTCGAAGCCTTCTACCTCCTTCAACTGCCCACAGTGTTACTCGGTTATTCCCTCCTCCTGCTACTAGGCGTTTTCCATCAGGAAGAAAAGCCAAACCGTCCACACTACCCTTGTCAGACATTGAGCTGAGTAATTCAAACCGCGAAGTATCGAACACCTTGATCTGGCCGCGCTCAAAACCTATCGCGATGAAATCGCCACCGTCCGATAGCGCTATCGACGTCACTTTTTGGTTTTCAGTAAACTTCCGATTACGCTCAGGATCTTCGCGATCCAAAACCTGCCAAGACGATCCCTTGGAAACATAAACCCGTGAGCCGGCTAGACCGACAGCCAAATGCTTATAACTTCCATCATCAGAAAAACCCATTTCAGGTTCGAGCCGATCACCCGTCTCTACGCTGTGGACATGTAAAACAGAGTCACCACCTGAAATAATGAATTTGCTATCGTTAGTGAAAGTTATCGGGGTGTGGGGTTTTTGAACCGTTTTAATCTTTTTAGATATCTCGCCGGTTTCAGGATGGAAAAGGTAAAGATTTCCGTCATCCGAAGTCGAAGCAATGAGAGAACCATCTGGAGACCAAGCCACGACTTCCCCTTCCTCACCCAGCTTCGTCTTCCAAATCTCCTCAAGGGTGGCTGAGTCGAAAACCCCCGCGTAGCCACCATCACAGACCATTGCGAAACGCTTTTTATTAGGAGAAGTAGCCAAAGTGAAGACGTCTTCAAAGGCAGGCTTATCAGTGAGGGTCTTAAGGCACTCACCTGTTGCGATATTCCATTGTTTGATACTCTTATCTTCCGATCCTGTAATGAGAGTTTCACCACCATTCACTATTATTGCAGTGTAGACATCCTTGGTGTGACCAGAAAAAGTTCTTAGCTTCTTTCCCGTAGCGGTTTCCCACAATACGGCCGTGTTCTTGCCATCAGTTCCAATAAAGCTTTTCTCATCAGGAAGAACAGCCAAGCGGTAGGCCGTTCCGGAGTGAGCATACTTCTGCAAGACCTTTCCAGTCGCTAGTTCAAATCGAAAAACATCATTTGAGCTGCTAGCCGCTAAAAACTCTTTTCCATTTTTTAAGAATCGAATTCCCCACATGTCGCCGCAGCCCGGCACCGTATATCGGTGCACCAACTTACCCGATTTAATTTCCCAGAGACGAACGCATTGATCGCGGGAAGAACTCAGAGCATGGATACCATTGGGATGACAAACAACCTCCGAAACCGAACCGGCGTGCTGGAACGAAGCCACTCCGAATGTCTCCACCTCTTTCACAATGACTGCTCCCAGCCAAGAAAAACTAAGGATCGAAATGCCAAGACACACGAACAACCTCACATTGTTTGAATATCGTGAAAAACTCATTTGGACCAGCATTGATTGCCAATTCAACTTCCTTGCCAAACTTGCTCTTGAGCTAAATCCCGTTATCTTGCCGGCATGAAGCACTTAGTTTTACTTTTATTTATTTTAACTTCTTCTTTTGCCTCAGCAAAAGCCCCCGCAGATGAATACTTTAAGGTCGACACCATCGCTGGAGATTTTGTTGATGCCATGGAAATAGCGGTCACTCCAGATGGCCACGTATTCGTCATTCAACGCACTGGGGCAGTGAAACTGGTTAATCCGAAAGACGGCGAAGTTAAGGTGATCGCGACAATTCCAGTCGAGGTAAGAAAAAAAGAATTCGCGCGAGAATGTGGACTCCTAGGAATCACTCTTGATCCGAATTACAGAACGAATAAGTGGGTTTATCTCTACTATTCAGTGCAGGGAAAACCCGTTCATCATCTTGCTAGATTCACCTTCAAAGGAGGCCGACTTATTGCCGAGAAAACCTTACTAGAAGTTCCGCACGATCGCGAGAACTCAACATGCCACGAAGGTGGATCTCTTGCTTTTGGACCTGACGGTTGCCTCTATCTTTCCACTGGAGACAATACATGCCCATTTCAATCAAATGGCTCCGCTCCAATCGACGAGGGTAAAAATCGCAAGTGGTATGACGCTCAACGTACTTCCGCTAACACAAATGACCTCCGGGGGAAAATCCTTCGTATCCGCCCCACCAACAATGGCGGCTATACCATTCCACAAGGTAACCTTTTCCCGAAAGGCACCGCCAAGACTCGTCCGGAAATCTACGTCATGGGATGCCGTAACCCCTATCGAATTTCAATCGACCAGAAAACGAACTACCTCTACTGGGGAAAGGTGGGACCTGATGCCGGTAACGATTCAAACCGAGGACCACGCGGCTATGATGAAATCAATCAAGCTCGCAAAGCCGGTAATTTTGGTTGGCCCTATTTTAGTGCTAACAACAAAGCCTACACCGACTATGACTTCTCAGAAAAAAAGACAGGGAAAAAATTTAATTTTGAGAAACCAATCAACACCTCAATCAACAACACTGGACTAACCGAACTCCCTCCAGCTCAGCCGGCCTTCTGGCACTACCCCAGAGCATCTGCTTGTGCTGGACCAGTGTTTTACTCTGATCTCTTCCCCAAGGGTCAAGGGGGGCTCCCAGAGCAACTTGACGGCTGCCTCATAGCCTACGACTGGACCACCACTCGGATTCGGTTAATTAAGCTTGATGACAAAGGAGACATTGAGTGGAACGAACCATGGCTCGGAAAATATCGGTTTGTTCACCCCGGCGACATGGCGATGGGCCCCAAAGGTGAGCTCTTCATTCTTGAATACGGATCAGCCTGGTATGACGGCAAGGACGGTAAACTCAAACGAGTGACATACTCTAAAACACCGCAAGCCATCGCAGTTTCACCCTCCGACCCCCGAATGAAGGGCCTTCCAAAGGATCACCCTGGCACCAAGCTCATTGCCGAGACCACCTGTCTTGCCTGCCATAACACTACTCAAAAATCGATCGGACCTACCTACCGCGACGTCGCAGGAAAATATGCCAAAGATCCGAATTCTATCGAGATGTTAGCGAACAAGGTGATAAAAGGAGGAGTTGGTGTTTGGGGAGAGCAACCCATGCCTCCCCATCCCCAACACAATATTGAAGAGACCCGGCAAATGGTTGAAGCCATTCTTAGAGTCCGAAAAAAATGACCATTATTTATCAGGACCAGCACATCGTGGTGGTCGATAAGCCCAGCGGATTTCTCTCAGTTCCTGGACGAGGGATTGAGAAAATAGATTCGGTTGCGCACCGGATTAGCACAATTATTCCCGGATGTATTGATCAACCCGCAGTCCATCGACTTGACATGGACACCTCGGGATTACTTGTTCTGGCTCTCACTAGAGAAGCTCATCGAAATCTCTCGAAACAATTTCAGGATAGACTCCCTGAAAAAGAGTACACTGCCCTCCTAGAGGGGACACTCTCTGAAGAACTTGGGAACAGGGGGACAATCACCCTTCCATTCCGGCTTGATGTAGAGAATCGCCCTTACCAAATCCATGATGAAATTCACGGGAAAATGGGGACTTCTCACTGGCGCCGTATCTCTGTTGAAAATGGAATAACGCGAATACATTTCCAGCCGATCACGGGCAGAACCCATCAACTTCGAATACACTCGGCCCATCCGAAAGGCCTTGGGCTTCCAATTCTTGACGATCCTCTTTACGGCAACGGCCAAGACCCCGGAAAAATGAAGCTCCACGCTACTAAGCTCTCGATTGACCACCCAGACACGGGCGAGCGACTCACCTTCACTTCACCCGCTCCATTTTAAATCGATGACCCAGCCCATTCAGGAACTGTTTGTAACAAATCACTGATATTTGCTTTCGAGCCCGTATTACCTTGTGCCTTAGTGAACCAGCCTAAGAAATTTTCTCTCCGCCTTGTTCGCAACCATCGCAAAGATTTGATCACCAGCCTCAAGTGTGGCATCGGCCCCAGGAACAATAGCCTGTAAGCCTTTGAGTAACCCAACCAAGACGCAACCATCGGGCCACTTAAGATCTGCCACTGTTTTCCCATCTGCCTTTGACCCTTCTGCAACATGGGTCTGGAGAACGATACCCTTCCCAAGTTTACGCACAACATGGAATTTTTCCGTCGTGACATAACGCGAAATCTCTTTTCTCGAAGCCTCTCGCGGACTCACCGCTGCGACAACCCCAAAGTGTCGTCCAGAAAAGCTAATTGCTTTCGCGTAGTCAGCGCGGTGGATCAAGGTCAGACAATTCTTAGCTCCAAGATTATGAGCCTGTAAACAGGTCATTACATTATCCTCATCACTGCCACTGGTCGCTACGAAAAAATCAGCTTCCCCAACCTGTTCTTCCTCTAACTCTGCGACCGATGTCGCATCTGCATTGATCACGGTCGTGCTTGAGAGACGGTCGATAAGCTCCCGAGCAATTTCAGGATCACCCTCAAAAATACGGACCCGGCAATTCCAACTTTCCAACATCTGAGCAAGTGAAAATCCATATTCCCCTCCTCCAAAAATAACGACACTAGGTCCATCCTTAAGGTGGATTTCTTCCTGTAACCGCCCAACAAGCTGGCGCAATTTGTGAGGTGCTCCGAACACCGTCACAATATCCCCTCCCTCCAAAACGGTATCGGCATTGGCAACTTCGTGGGAATTATCCCGACTCACCAATGCGACTCTCGTATTCGTAGGGAACTTGAGCGACTTCAGTGGCTCACCAATGACCTCGCTCTTGGAGCTTACTCGAACTTGCTGTAACTCAATTCGTCCGCGCGCAATCTCTTCGACTACCAATGAATCAGGGTTTCGAATAAATTTGGCTAACTCAATCGCAGCCAACCTCTCGGAACTGAAAATATGATCAATCCCAAAGTGGCCCCGAAAATCAAACAGCCACTCCTCGCGCTGCAAGCCCGGATGCACTCGACTGATTACGCGATCTACCCCCATAGACTTAACCATCGAAGCACACATTAAATTCACCGAGTTCTCACTCGCAAGCGCAAGGAATAATTCGCAATCACCAATATTTGCCTCGGCAAGAGTATTCACACTGGAACCATCTCCAACAACAACCTTCCCTTCGATTTCACTTTGAAGCTCGGAAGCCTTCAACGCATCGCTCTCGATTACCGAAACCGTATGCTCCTGGCGGGATAATTCTATGGCAAGGTGACGGCCAATTTCCCCGGCTCCAACGATTATAATATTCATGGATCAGTAATTATGAACGGAAGTTTTTGTATGCTGAAATAATCCTTCCAACGACAGGGTGACGGACAACATCGCTCGTGTCGAAGTGATTAAATGCTACGCCATCCACATCCTTGAGGGCCTTCTCCGCTTCCAGTAGACCCGAAATCTCGTGATCTTTCAAATCAATCTGAGAAGAATCACCAGTGATGATACATCGTGAACCTTCCCCCAGTCGAGTTAGTGCCATAAACATTTGCTCCCGCGTTGTATTCTGCGCCTCATCAAGAATAACAAAAGACCGCGACAAGGTTCGGCCACGCATATAAGCCAGTGGAGCAATCTCGATACTACCATCCTCCAAACGCTTTGCGCCTTCCTCAAAGCCCAACATATCATCGATAGCATCGTAAAGTGGTCGTAAATAAGGAGCGACCTTATCTCGCATATCCCCCGGCAAAAAACCAAGTGCCTCCCCGGCCTCTACTGCTGGGCGAGTTAAAATTAAACGACTAATTTCCTTTTTCCTAAGAAGATCAAGCGCCATTGCCACCGCGAGATACGTCTTCCCCGTTCCAGCAGGCCCTAGTCCAAAAACGACTTCATTCGCAACCATCGCATTTAAATATGCCAACTGATTCGGACTGCGAGCCGCTACTGGCTTGCAACCGCGGGCGCCTACAAGTTGCAATCTTGCCAACGCTGAAATCCCTTTATCACCCCGCTTTACCAAATCAACCGCCGTTCTAAAACCCCTCGACGTCACTTCCCCACCATTTCTCCTCGCTTCCTCCAAATCAGCAAAAATCTCTTTTACTAGAGAACACCCTTCTTTTGGGCCACGAACTTCCATCCATCCATCCCGAGTAACCAAGCGGACTTTTGCCGTTTCTTCAAGATACCTAAGCTCTTTTTCCTCGTGTCCAAAAAGCGACTGCAAAAAATGCGCACTTTCATATTCGAGTTTGATCTGGTGTTCCTCCGTCACGGGACAGGAACTAACGCAGACTTAGCCACCCCGCAATGTTCAAAACCCCGTCTTCTTGACAAGTGAGCTACTCGCCTTCAATCTTTCGCGCACCAAGACAGGGGTGTTTCTTCGTCAAGTCGGAGATCCTGAGATCATACCCTCACTACCGTGTTAACCATCGGGCGTCAGACC
>Ga0213863_10000826_pt1 | contig 23010 bp, 16 predicted proteins | sample PICome_8_FD_160128 | JGI IMG/M metagenome (GOLD analysis project Ga0213863, IMG submission 160128) | Coastal seawater microbial communities near Pivers Island, North Carolina, United States - PICO497 | ecosystem: Environmental > Aquatic > Marine > Coastal | place: USA: North Carolina... | reverse complement strand
AAGCTCGGAAGTTGTCAAGTATTCGACTGATATCTAAGACGCACTCAACCTCCATTTATTAGAAAAAAATCCGCCGCCCTCACAAACCTGAGAGAAACCGTGATTATTCAAGACTTTGAAGATGGCTTAATAATCCCCGCCCTGGTCACTCGCTTCGACCGAAGCTTTCCACTTTTCCCAGGCCCCAATCATTGCTTCTAGTTTCAGCAACTTATCTGCGGCAAGGTTCTTCTTTTCATGTGGATCATCCTTTAGGTTATAGAGCTCCCAGTTATCCGAATCTACCTTTTTACAGTACGCTTTCCAATCACCGTCGTGCCATGCAGCCTGACCGCGAATGTGAAAACCCAGGGGACTGGGTCGAGATTCCAAGTTGCCATCAAATAGGGGGACCAGACTGATCCCGTCAAGCGGACGGTCGTCGGGCATCTCAATGCCGACAAGGTCAAGGATGGTAGGAAAGTAATCGACTGTGCAAGTGGCAACCTCGCTGCTAGTTCCCGGCTTGATCCTCGCGGGCCATTCGAGCAGACTTGGTACACGGACCCCGCCCTCGTACAGGCTGCGCTTACGACCCCTGAAATCACCTTGACGACCCGGATCGCGCTCACTCCCCTCAGGGCCGTTATCCGAACAGAATACGACAAGCGTATTTTCGGCGATACGATGCTTTCTAAGATGGGCCCGGAGTTTACCCACGGCACGGTCAAGTGCGCTTACGCAGCCGTAGTAATTGAGGTGAAGTCCGCTCAGCTTGGGGTCAGTATCCGCGTAGCTTTCAACATCTTCCTTGCTTGCCACGCAGGGAAGATGAGGTGCATGAAACCAGACGACCGCGAGAAAAGGATTTTTGCGATGCTTGTCGATGAAACCCAGAGCTCGGTCCATGATCAGACCCGAATCGTCGCCCAGCAACTCTTCGGACTCAGGATCAACGAAGGTTTCTGCTCCGGTCCAATAGTGGGTGCCGTAAAACTCTCGCTCGGAACCCTCGGTAATGGCATGCCAACCTTGGCGGGAAGCTCGGCGAAAATCACCTTTTACGGTTTCGTTCCCCTTTTTGTCTTTCGAACCCGCGGGTTGCCACATTGGATCGTAGGTAGGGGTCTTGGCTTCGGTGGCAAAAGTGCTTTCAACCGCATGCTGCCAGGGCGGAGAATAGTTGGACAAGTCCTTGGCACCGCGATTGGAATCTTTCATCTTACGGGTCAGGGTCCCCATGTGCCACTTGCCAAAATGACCGGTAACATAGCCCTTGGAAGCAAGCGCCTCATAGAGGGTGAACTCACCTTCCCTGAGATGGCCGTTATTGGCAGTGTAAATGCCTGTTCGGTCATGGTGCCGACCGGTCACCACCGAGGCACGGGTGGGTGAACACACCGGAGCCTGAGCGTAGAAGCGGGTTAAATTGAGTCCATTGGCCGCCATTTTGTCGAGGTGAGGCGTACGGATGTGAATCCCCCCGTTGAAACCGACATCACCCCAACCAAGGTCGTCGCACATGATCAGGATAATATTAGGTTTCTCCATCGCCTGCACTCGCTCGGTGAACTGCGTGCCAAGAATACAAGTTAATAAAAATAAAATAATGGAAGGAACGGAAAAAAGAAATTTCATGAATTATTTTGGTTATGAATTACTGAGCTTTTTTCGATAAAGAAAGGTTGCATGGTCAAAGTGGTAGCCAAAATCTGAGAACAAATCAGGGAAATGTTAAACAAGGACTTCATCATTCTTTCTTGGTCATTAGCAAGAAAGTTAACTCCCCCTTTGAGAAAGATTGATTGCAGGAAGGTGTTTTTTTAGACGAGTGATTACTTTTTGATGGAGAGGATCGGCTTTGCCTACGCTAAGGTTTTTCCACTCATTTTTATCATTTTGGTGATCGTAGAGTTCTTCGGTTCCGTCCGCATAGCGAATGTAACGCCAGCGATGATCCCGGATGGCATGGTTGTTTTGCCCAAGGGTGGAAATTGCAACCTGGTTCCATTCTATATCCGGATTTTTGAGCAGGGGCTCTAGGCTCACTCCCTCGAGTTTTGGGTTTTCACTCAATCCGCAAAGATCGATCAAGGTAGGATAAATGCTCAACAACTCAACCGGCTGACCCGTGCTTCCTTGGATCCCATTCGGCATCCTAATAATGAGAGGAACCCGGGTGGTTCGTTCCCAGAGTGAAAACTTGGACCATCGCTGTTTTTCTCCAAGGTGATAGCCATGGTCGGAAAAGAGGATCACGATGGTATTTTTCGCATAGGGGCCCTGATCCAGGGCATCCAGTACCCGACCGATTTGCTCATCAGTCCAACGGATGGACGCAAGGTAGGCATGCACCGCCAGTTGCCAACGGTTCTTCTGCTTCATCCAGTCGTGGACGGGAATTTTGGGATTACTCATGGATACCTTGCGGGCGGCATCGGGGATATCGTCCCAATCATCTTCGAGAACCTCAGGCAATTTTACCTCTTTAAAGCTGTCATAAACCCGACGCGGCGGAAAAAACGGCACATGAGGACGATAAAATCCGCAGGCCAAAAGAAAGGGTTTGTCGGATTTCTTCCGAAGCTGCTCGGCAACCCAGCTTGCAGTAATATGATCGGTGAATTTTGATTCTTCATAATCTTGAGGTCCAAAATCCCATGTAGTGTGCCAGCCCTTTGGCTTGTTGTGGACTTTTTGATCGAGTCCTTTTCGCCACTGCCCGGTTCGGGGACCGTGCACTTGAAAATAACGACCGGTGTGAAAGATTTTACCGGAACTTAAGGTTTTATATCCGTTGTCGGCAAAATGGGTGGGTAAATTGACATGATTCTTAAGGAAACTCGGATGCTTCGAGATAGGATAGTGGTTGTCGTAAAACCCGGTTGACGAAGGTCGCATGCCCCAGAGCAGGCTGATCCGAGAAGGATTGCACATGGTACCCTGACAATGGGCATTGCTAAAGAGCATGCCTCGGTCAGCGAGTCGATCGATATTCGGAGTAAAGGTTTGGGGATGGCCGCCAAGGCATCCAACCCAGTCATTTAAGTCATCGACCGCAATGAGTAAAACATTGGGTTTGTTCGTATTCTTAGCCGGAGCTTTCTCCCAGAAGGAACAGGAGAAAAAGATGGCCAGTAAAGGAGTAATTAACCTTTTCATTTTTTGCGTATTCGCAGGCGTTCTGATTTTTCCTTAAATTCAGGGGCGGCTTTGGAGGGTAGCCATTTCGACAGTCTTGTGATCACATCCTGATGCTCGGGATCTTTGGCCAAGTTCACAAACTCATCAGAATCGGTTCGGTGATCGTAGAGTTCCATGGATCCATCCTCGTAGGAGATCAGTCGCCAGTCACGGGTCCGTATCGAATGGTTACCAAAATAGGAGGATGTAATGGCAGGATGTTTTCTGGCTTTGCTTGGATCTTCGAGTTGAGGGACCAGAGAAATACCTTCAAGCCGATCATTTTTGGGGAGGTTGCATAAGTCCACCAGTGTTGGGTAAAGATCGAGCAGGCTGGCAGGTTCCTTGCATTTCTTGCCCGGTTTAATTCCGGGACTACTGATCAGAAGAGGCACACGGGTCGATTCTTCCCACAGGGTACGCTTGGCCCAGTGCTGTTTCTCACCGAGGTGAAAACCATGATCACTCCACAAAACGATGATAGTGTTATCCGCATGTGAACTTTCCTCCAGGGCGTTCATGACAATCCCCACACAATGATCAACGAAACTGACCGAGGCAAGGTAGGCATGGGTCAGGCTTCGTTGGTTGCCACTCCCCGTAACCTCGGCATGAGTCGGAGCCACCGCATAGTCATTGATGGAGAGGAAATTCTTGGGCAGGTCGTCGAGATCACTCTTCGGGTTATTGGGCAAAATGATCTTATCCTTCTCATACAGTTCGAACCATTTGGGTGGAACCAATAAGGGTACGTGCGGGCGAAAGAACCCGACTGACATGAAAAAAGGTTTATCATATTTTTCTTTGAGAGCTTTAGCCGCTGCTTCGGCCAGTTGAATATCCCCCATCTTCGCATCTGTATCAGGAAAGGCTCCCCAATCCCAGGCTCCGCTCCAGCTGGCTGGTCGAGTCATCGGCTTCTTGGGACGCGGACTGCGAGCCCGGCCCAACGACTGGTCAATATCGTCAGTCAAACGACCCCCGAAGTTATGGTGCAGAACCTTCCCTCCCGAGAGAGTGTAATAGCCGTGATCCTTGAAATAACGCTGAATGGTGGGTGCCTTGGCAAGAGCAGGTAGTTCCTCATACTTGGGCCCGATTTCATAACTGCCATGCGTCATGGGGCCTATACCCGACATCACCGAGTTACGGGAAGAAGTGCAAACGGGGACCGAGCAGTGAGCGTTGGTGAAATTACGGCCACTCTTGGCCAACCTATCCATATGAGGCGTCTTTGCCTGAGAGTATCCATCCATAAAACCCACCCAGTCGTTCAGATCATCAATCGAAATAAAGAGTACATTTGGCTTGGGGCTCCCTGTTTTGGCCCAAAGGATTGAACCAAGAAGTAAAAAACATATAAATATGGGATAGATTATTTTCATAAAATTCTTCTCTTATACATAATTACTTATCTTACTACTTCTTCTGAAAAGCCAGTACTTGGGCACGCATCTTCTTGGTAAGTTTTTGATACTTCTCATTCCCAATCAGGTTGGTCCATTCATGAGGATCTTTTTTATGATCGTACAATTCCTCGAAACCATCTTCGTATCGGATGTAGCGATATCTTTCAGATTGGGCCGCGGTGTTCTCCGGGCCATAACTAAGAAAGGCAACATCCCGGGTGGCTGATGGATCTTTCAGAAGAGGAAGAATGGAACGCCCCTCCAAATGAGCGGGCTTAGGGATACCGGCAAAATCACAAAGGCTTGGATAGATATCGACATGAGAGATTGGCTGGTTGTTACGAAAGCCGGCTTTGGCCACGCCGGACGAGACAACGATAAAGGGAACCCGGGTGGTGTCTCTCCAGATCGCTGCCTTACACCAATGGGTTTTCTCTCCAAGGTTCCAGCCGTGATCACTGGTAAGTACAATCACCGTATCCCGATTCCCGGGTCTTTTCTTAAGCTCCACCAGCAATCGTCCGATTTGAACGTCCACATAGTTGATGCATGCAAGGTAGGACTGCACCATGTACTTCCATTCCCTCTCGCCCCCGAGATGCAGAATCTGTTCGTGCACGGTCCTTGGCTTGAATAAATCTTTGTGAGCATTCGAGCGGGCAAGCGCCCTTCCATAAGGGGGCAGGTCATCAAGATCATCCGCTCGAACCTGGGGCAACTGAATGTTCTCGAGAGGAAACTTTTCAAAGTAGGCCTTGGGGGCATTGAACGGACGGTGAGGCCGATAGAAGCCCACCGTCATCAGCAAAGGTTTTTCGCCGGCCTTCCGCCATTCCTCAATTGCCCATTTGGAGACCTTGTAGTCTCCCGTTTTCTCGTCTGCATGGTTGTGAGGCCCTCCTTCTCCCCATAGGTTGGCCTTACCATCGGTAAAGTTACCGCGAGTATCAGCCGGGCGAGCCAGATACTCTTCGACATTGTTCGTGATTCCCCTGGGATTTCCGTGAGCGACTTTCCCACCGCTTACCACCCGGTATCCATGTTCCTTAAAATACTGGTGAAAAACAAATGGATTCTTCGGTGCGTTGGGAGAAGTGATCCCCTGCGTCGGTTGATCACCATAAAAAGGCATCCTTTTTGGACTGTTGAAATACCTGCCAGTACTCTTCGGATAAAGACCATGCAAAAGACTTTCCCGGGAAGGCCCACACTGGGGAGCGTTACAGTGGGCATTGGTGAACAAGACTCCATCTTCTGCCAGTGAATCCAGATTCGGAGTTTTACTTTGCGGGTGTCCACCCATCACCCCAATCCAGTCATTGAGATCATCCACAATAATAAAGACCACATTGGGTTTCTGCTTTTCCTCCGCAAAGGATACCATGCATAAAAAAACAAATACAAGGACCTGGAGGGCTAAATTCTTTTTATTCATGGGAAAGACTTTGGCTATTCATATGTTTGGGAAACTGAAACTTGATAGTCTCCTATTTGTTTGAGGGAGTAAACTGGAGAATGGAGTCTCCCTTGCCGGGTGCTCCATGGTTAAAAATCGCAAGGTAGAGTTTCCCCAGATTAACAGTTAGATAATATGGCGTGATCCCGCTTGGAACCAGCGCGCTTAAGTCAGTCCATTTCCCTTTATTGAAATCATCAAAAGTTTTGAAGCGGATGAATTTATTCTCATCGAAATCGGTTCCCGCTCCACCCTGTTTCATAAAATAACTGGTCGCATACCAATAACCTTCAAAAAATTCCGCATCGTTAAGGACCAACCCGGTCTTAGCCCAAAATCCGGAAGATCCATTTCGCCCACTCGGATCATGACTATCGAAAATTTTGAAAGTGGGAGTGTCCCAATCCACGATTTCAACAATCCGGCCCTTGGCTGATCCGATTGCATAAAGTTTTCCATTGGTAAAAGTAAGGGCTCTTGCATAACCCTGTAACGGTACCTTGATCGCACTTTCATTCTCGCCAATCGCAGTGAAACGAAACACATGACCGGAACCTGGGTTGATCGCATAAATCCATCCCGTTGACGGATCAAGCACCACATCATGGGGGCGATGAAGAGTGATTCCCGCAATCTTCTTGGTCTGTGCCTGAATCGTTGGTTTGGAAAGATCAGCGAAGGCGATCATGCGATGGTTTTGCGTATCGTTGGCGTAATACAATTTATCTTTTGGATTGTAGACGACCGAGTGCGGACCTCGCATCGGAACCGGTGATACCTGAAACGGTTCTTCCGGACCTTTACGAAAAACGAACCGATTATTTTTAAGATCCGTTATAATCTCCCGGTTACCCGGACCGAAGGCAATATGGGTAGGCGTCTTCAAGCGAATGTCACTTTTTCCCGGGGCATACTCCACAACCTTTAGCTCTAAGCTTAACGGTTTACTTGAGGGTTTGAGAGGATCACCTTGTGCCGGAAAGCCAACAGCTCCAAAACAAAAGACCAATCCACTTATTAATCTTCTCATGTTGTGAAGAATTATGTGGTTATGATGCATGGAAGCCAAAAGTGTAGTTGTTAATTCTAGTTTTTGGACTGAGCAAATGGTGCAGCCGTTTCTGCCATTTCCGCCTCCCATTGTACAAGTAACTTGGCCAAGGCCTTTACCTTCTCAGGTCTCTCTGTGGCTAAGTTCCTCGTCTCCCCAATGTCTTCCTTTAAATTGAAAAGAAAACTATTGTACTTGCCACTGTCGGCGGCCTTGTAGGTGCGTAGGTATTTCCAATCACCCTGGCGGACTGCAGATTGTCTAATTTGGTTTTGGTTTGACCTTACCTTGACAGTCCGACGACGAAAAAACTGGGGGCGATCGTAGGCAAGTTCGCTCTTTCCTTGAAAAACCGGTGTTAGATCAACCCCGTCGAAAGGTTTCTCCTTGTGCGGTTTGGCTCTGCCTGCCATCGCCACCGTAGCGGTGAGATCGTAGGCATTGACCGGCGTCGAATAAGTCATTCCTTTGGGTAAGACCGCAGGCCATTTTAAAACAAAAGGTACCCGAATTCCTCCCTCGAAAAGCACCTGCTTGGTCCCACCAAGAGGCAGATTGCGGCTCACTTTCTGTTCGCCGCCGTTGTCGCTGGTCACAATGACAAGCGTATTATCCGCTACTTTTTTATACTCAAGAGCATTGATGACCCGTCCGATTTCGAGGTCGAGGCGCTCGATCATCTTTACGAGAGTGGAACGGTTCTTATCTTGGGGTTTGTCCATTGGGGAGTCAGGATCTTGAATCGGAGTATGTGGAGCTTGGAAGGAGAGGAAGATAAAGAAGGGCTTCTTGCTTTTTTCTTGGATAAAGGAAATAGCCTCGTCCGCAAATACCGTATCACACCAAGTACCTTGCTTGTCCGGATAGGGCTTACCGTCCTCATACATGTCCAGTTCTCCGGTTTTTAAGAGTTTGTGCGTGTAAAAGTCGTGATTGAGGTGCAGACCCACCCAACGGTGAAATCCAAAGTCATTGGCCCGGCGCCGATTCAGGTTGGAAACATTCCATTTTCCAAAGCAGGCGGTACGGTAGCCAGCATCCTGCATGAGCTTTCCGATTGTGGGGTGCTCAACCGGATCAAGCTCAGGAGCTCCCCCTCCGTAGTAGTCTTCGTAGGTTGGGCCGTAGCGGGCAGGATAGCGTCCAGTCAGAAGGGCCGCCCTTGACGGAGAGCAAACAGGGAAAGCACTGTAACCATCCGTGCAGCGCACGCCCTCTTTTGCCAAGCGGTCCATGTGAGGCGTCCTGACAGGACCGCCATAACAACCTAGCTCGCCATAACCCAAGTCATCAGCAAGGATGAGAATGATGTTGGGCTTTGCCTTGATCCTCTCATTTACCTTGCTTGCCCCGAAATCCCATCGCTCCGACTGCTTGGATTTACCCTCCGCAGGAGTAATCTCGATCCAGTCTATTTCCAAAGGCTCTTTACTGACGGGAATAAACATTCGCAGATGCTGCAGGGCTCCCTTTACCGGAAGTTTGATTTCGATATCCTGCCAGTCTCCACCCTTGATTGAAAACTCCTTGGATTGTCCTTTTGCGGCAAAGCCTGCTTGATCAGCCGTGCGCCATTGCAAGTTTGCTTTTCCTGGCTTAGCTGAACGAAAGCGGGCCTTCAGTAAGACGGGACCCTCGATATTCAAACTCGCATTGGTTAAAAATGGCTGAGCATGAGTGCTGGAAATTTTCATTGAATGGGCTTCAATCGACACATCCAACCCTTTGCCGATCCATCCTAGCATGGATTCTTTTCTCACGGTTTGGGGAGGACCTTTTGCCTCGGGGGCTTTTTTGACCGGTGGCATTTTTAATCCTCCCGCCTGCACTCCGATTAAACTGGGATCAAACTTGGTAGGATCAAAATCAGGGTTGGGTAAAGGAACCACCACCTTGGCTTCGGCAATGTACTCATCGATCAACTTATCCATTCTTTTCACCTGGTCAGGAAATTTGGAGGCTAAATTTTCCTTCTCACCAATATCCTTTTCCAGATCGTGCAACCAGTACTGGTGCTTCCCATTCTCTCCATAGTGGAAGGTACGAATGAATTTCCATTTTCCCAGATGCACCGCCATGGAAGGAGGGAGCCACTCGGGTGTGTTTCCATGTCCGGGCACAAAGGTAAACATGGGCTTACGTTCATAGGTTTTACCTTTCAGAGCCTTGGTAAAATCGACGCCATCAATTACATGATCCTTCGGGTACCCCATGTTCATCATCTTAAGAATCGTGGGATAGAGATCGTTTGCCTGAATGCGGGTTTCGTTGATCGTTCCCGGCTTGGTCACACCTGGCCAGACCACGACTGCGGGTACGCGAATACCTCCCTCGCGGATACCCCCCTTCCCTCCACGCAATGGATAATTACTGGTAATTGCAGTGACATACTTTTCGCCCTTTGTATCTGTTTCCTCGAGTCCGCAGTGAATATTACCACCGTTATCCGAATAGAAAACGATGATAGTATTTTCCAACTCATCATTATCGAGTGCGTCCAATAAACTTCCCACCGCATCATCGAGGGAATGAACCATAGCCGCATAAGTTGGCGATTGTTGCCTGCTACCCCGTTTTATTTTCTTTCGGTAATAATCAATCAATTCAGGCTTGGCGCCGAAAGGTGCATGAACGGAGAACTGCCAGTAGTTCAGAAAGAAAGGCTTATTTTTATCTCTTTTCTTCAGCCACTCAGTTGCCTCTTTGGCCATCCGGTCCTCAATATGTTCACCGGGTGCTCCTTCCGCAAAATCCGGATTATCATAACCCCACGGAGCAAGGTAACTGGTTTTGGGTCCGGGACCATGCCAATGAGGAAGATCGATATCAAAACCATGTTGCAGGGGCGTATATCCTTCTCGACCCAGGTGCCATTTCCCAAAGTGAGCGGTTTGATATCCATTGTCTTTCAAAATTTCCCCAAGGGTGGGCACTTCTTTTCGAATCCGGGTGGCGGTCTTAAGATTGCAGGATTTCTGATGAGGTACTCCACGGGGTTGTGCGATTACATCCAGCCGGACCTCGGGAAGGTGAGCGGCCGGTGAGGTCATTCCGTGGCGGGCAGGGTTTTGGCCGGTTAAAATACTTGCCCGGGTGGGCGAACAGATCGGACTGGAATAGGCATTCGAGAACTTCATACCCCGTTTGGCCAGACGCTCGATATTGGGTGTCTCGTAAAGCGATGTCTTTCCATAAAGGGTGGTATCCGCCCAGCCCAAATCATCGGCAAGGATGAGAACCAGATTCTTGGGTGTCTTGGCCGTGCAAAATACGAAAGTTGAAAAAAAGAGGAGAGGGAGGGATTGTCTCATAAACTGAATGTTTTATTTATTCTTTTGCTTGCGATTAGGTTTATTTCCCGCCTTGGGTCCGGTAGTCACCGGAGACACTTTTCCCATTGCTCTTTGTTCGGGCACATACCATTCATCGAGCAGAGCACTCAACTCCTTGACCCGCTTTGGATTCTTTGCGGCCAGGTTGTTTTTTTCGGTGGGATCTTTTTTGAGATCAAAAAGTTGGGGTTTCCCGTCTTCCGGTGCGTATTTCATCTTTCCGGGAGCCCCATCGTAGGTGAGAAGAAGTTTATCGTGACCCTTGATTATCCAACGGTGAAGAAGGGAAGCTTGCGGGCTTTCGATATCAGCAATATCATGGGCAAAGGATTCCCCAAAGAGGGTGTCCCGCTTGATCTTCTTACCGCTTTTGAGCTGAGGAAGCAGATTGAGCCCGGGAAAACCATGAGGCCCCTTAACACCGGCTACTGCCAGTACCGTCGGCACGAAATCCAAGGAAGAGCAAAGTTCAGACCGGTCGGCAGGTGGAATGGTTCCTTTCCAACGGAACATAATGGGGTTACGGGTGCCTCCCTCATAGGGACTGCGTTTGGAACGGGGACCATACCCACCAGTCTCGGTTTGGATCCAACCGTTATCCGTTACATAAATGACCAGAGTGTCCTCAGCGATACCTGCCTGATCGATATGATTCATCAAGGCACCGCAAGTCTCATCGAACCATTCGCACATGGCATAGTACTGGGCGACCCGTGACTGCACACCCTTGGCCAGATACTTTTTGTGGAGACGTTCGGGCGGATTGTGCGGAGTATGAGGAAGGAAGGGAGCGTACCAGACGAAGAAAGGTTTCTCCTGCTTGACCGACCGATCGATGAAGTCAAAGACCGGTTCCATTCCTTCCCTTCCAATTTTAAGTCCGTCGTCACCGTGTCTCCCCCCGGGGTTGGGATAACCACGGGTCATGCCTTCCGTGAATCCCCCGCGTTGGTGAGGTCCTTCCCACCATTTTCCGCTCTGATGACTGACGTATCCCTTTTTTCCGAGCCAATGCGGAAGGCATCCATGTTTGTCGATATTAGCAATAATCAATTCCTTCGGGTCCTTACCCGTTCTCTTGGCATGAGATAAATTCTCAGGAGTATTAGCAGGATTATTTCCCGTAATCTTGTTTTGATGGGAGTAAAGTCCGGTCGCAAGTGTGGCAAGCGAAGGCCGTCACAGAGCGGTTGGCACATATCCACGACGGAACAAAGCACTCTCCGAGGCCAACTGATCGAGATGAGGGGTTTCGATGTGCGGATGCCCCATAAAACCATAATCGGTGTAGGATTGATCATCCGAGAGGATCAAAACAACATTGGGCGTTTTAGCTCCGCAAATAAGGGCAAAGAAAAAGTGGACAAGGAGGAGGACTTTTTTCATAAATTATAAGTGGTTTTATTCAGTGACTTTAGTACTGAAGGGCGACAAAAAACTACATGTCAGCACCTGTTTATTTCTTACAGGAAATATTCAGGTTTCTTTTTCCTCTTGGAACCGCAAAGGCTCCGGAAGCGATTCCAATACTTGCCGCAGCGGTTGTTTTAATTGCAACACGCCGGCTCAGTTTATCCCTCATATCAAATCCTTCGTACAGCTACCTCTACTTTACTTCGGCCAACTTGGGAAAATGCTGCATCATTTTCTTATCGAGGAAGGGCCAGCCTTCATTGGACTGAATCGGTCCTGGAGTGGTGCGTCCATTTCGAAAAGCCTCAGCTAAATCAGTAACAAGTTCTTTTATTTTTTCGGGATGACGATCTTCCAGGTTCTTGGTTTCGGCAGGGTCATCCGCCAAGTTGTACAACTGCACAATTTTTCCTGTGGCACCTGAAGTTTTACTCCAACCGCCTCCGGCACTTTTACTCAGGATGAGTTTCCAGTCGCCTTTGCGAATGGCAAAAGTGCCCCCGATGGAATGATGGATGGTAAAAGGTCGGATTGCTCTCTTTTCACCCTTTAGGCATGAGAGAAAGGAAAAAGAGTCTTCCGCCGCATTTACCGGAATTGATTTTAAAGCAGCCAAAATTTCGGCAAAGGTGCCAAAAAAATCCGTCGTACAAATGGTAACATCACTTGTCGTTCCCGCCTTAACCTTGCCCGGCCAGCGCACCAAAAAGGGAACTCGGTGCCCACCCTCAAAAATCGTTGCTTTGGAACCTCTCCAGTCACCGGAAGGCTTGTACCCGGCAGCCAGCATTTTAGGAATCTTCACATACGGTGCGAATCCGTTGTCCGAGGTATAAATCACAAGAGTTTCGTTATCGATATCGGAATCAGCCACTTGCTCGAGGATTTCTTCCACCACCCAGTCCGTCTCTGCAACCAGATCGGCGTAGAGACTGTATTGTGGAAATTTACCCTTGAATTTCTTGCCGGGTGTGCACGGGGTGTGCGGAGATGTTAATGGAACATACAGGAAAAAAGGATTATCCTTATCCGAAGACTGACGCTTGATATACTCACGGGATTCACGGGCAAAGTCAGCCAGGCAGGTATGGGCATCGAAGTCAGCAGCACCTGCCCCCACCCGTTTGTAGTCATTATACTCGTTATGGGGCCACCCTGCGTTCAAGGTCGGAATCGACAGGGATTTATTGTTTCTGAGGTATAGATAGGGAGCCATATCCAGGGAGGAAAGAATGAAAAAGGCTTCGTCAAACCCGACATCCACCGGTCCATTACGGAAAGGTTTACTGTAATCAACCCGCCAGGAATCATCTTTTCGATCCGGGCTCGCGGGAGGTTTTTTCAAAAGTTCCCAATCCGCCCCCAAATGCCATTTTCCCACCATACCCGTATGATATCCATTTTGCTGAAGGAAATTGGGCAGGTTGACCCGATTTGGATCCATTAGAGCTTGTGAACTGGCTTTGACCAGCACACCTCTTTTGAGACGACTCCTCCAGTTATAGCGACCTGTAAGAATTCCGTAGCGGGTGGGTGTGCAAACGGAAGAAGTCGTATGTGCATCAGTAAAGCGCATACCCTCCTTTGCCATTCGGTCCAGTGCGGGAGTCGGTACGAGTCCACCCATATGACTGGGTTCACCCGGGCCCATATCGTCGGCTAAGATAAGAATAATATTGGGAGTCTTACCGGCAAAACAGTTGATTACAGCCAACAGGAAGGAAAAGAGGATTAGATTTGTCTTCATAGTTTTTTTAAGAGCATTTTTGTACTCTAAGAACAAATCAATTGAGTAATTTGTCCACCAAGAATTCGACCTGCGACGGGTATTTCAATTCAGCACCCGGGTATTTCAAATGTGCTTCCAACTCCAAAGCGTCCGTCTTTTCCTTCAGGGCAATGCCCAGGTTGACATGATGGATGATCCAGCCGCGTAATCGATTCCTGTCAGTAGGAGGCTTGGCTGATGGGTCCATGCCGTAACTCATAAAAATGGGTGGATCATCCTCTGAAATAAGGGAAAGAGCAGAGTGTCGGGAAAGGGTTTGATTCATTTCCTCAAGGGAACTGGCACCCCAGGTTGCCATGCGTACTTTTTCCGGGTCGACCAGTCCGCCAAGAGGCCGGACAAAACCTTCCGCTTCTATTTTGGATCCCATAATATCGGTAATCATCTTTTTCCAGAATTCGCTTTTGTTCGTAGTCTGGCCACCCGTGGTGGCCACGCAGGTCAACCGGGTGGATTCCCGCTTAATGGGATCCTTGCTCTTGGGTTTTGCCATGTCGTCGGAGTAGGCCAACCACATACAAATTTGAGCACCTGCCGATCCACCGAATGCGGCAACTCTTGATTGATCAATATTCCACTCCTTTGCCTTGGAGCGCATAAACTGCAAAGCACGCCTGGCATCATGGTGGGAAGTAGGCAACGGCGTGTCAATGGTCAGATATCGGTAATTAATCGAGGCAACGGAGATACCGGCCTTTGAGAGCTGGCTCAAAATATCATTACTCAATTTTTCCTTACTGCCTGCACGAAAGCCTCCGCCATGAATATAAATCGCCAACGGGGTTGGCTTGTCGCTCTCCGCCAACCAGATATCGAAAACATTCCGCTCATGTTTCCCGTATTTCACATTGGCATGCGTAGGCGTTCTTTGTTCTTTCCCTTGATTTGTCTTCTTGCCTGACCCGTGGGACTCTTGCTTTTTGGCTCTAACTGTAGCAATGCGAACAACCACCTCCAACTCCTTTTCAGATAAATCCCCATCCCGATCTGAGTCCGACCTTGGGAATCGTTTTATGATCATCTTTTTCATCGCTGCTTTTTCAGCATCGGACAATTTACCGTCTCCATTGCGATCCGCCTGCGGTTTGATCTCTAGGATTTGCTTGTCCAATGGATTCTTTGCACTACTCGTCTGCCAGGTTGTCAATGAAAGGAAGATTAAAGTGATAAAGGTCAGATTATTACTTTTCATTTATTATTTGGATGGTTAAGTTGGGGTAAAAAGTAGGCGAAATATAACCGTTTAAAATACGAAGACGCATGGAGTCGAAAAAGGTTCACTTACATATGTCTGCCTTAGTAAGTTAATTACGATTATTTAAAGTACTTGGAAGTAGAAAAGATCTACAGAACTCGGATTTGATGGGTCTGGGTTATTGTTTAGGAGAAAGTCATCATACAGATTTTGTGCCAAGAAATATGTCTTTACTTAAGTTTCTAAAAATCAATGGTTAGTGAAAACCTGTGGGCTTAAGATTAATCCAGAATGATTCTTTTTAGAAATATTTCCCTAGGTTGTTTTCTGGTTTTGGGAAATATTTCCCGCCTTGAGGAAATTGCGAGCATCGCTCTGTATGACCTGATCATCTCCTTTCTTCCAGTGATTCACCACAGCTAGGAATTTGGTTTAAAGGGTTAAATTTGTTACTTCTTCTTTCTCTTCCCGGGAGCAGGTTTGTCCTCCAGCAGGTGACGGACGCGATCATACTCTGGGTTGACGCATTTACTTCCCCATCGCTTGAGGGTACAAAGTAAACCGATGTCCGATTCGGGTTTCTGTCCCTTGTCTCCCGTCTTCTTGATCCACTCCGCAAGATGAGCACGGTGCTTGGCAAGCTGCTTGGCAAATTTCGGATTCTTGGCGAGGTTATTGATCTCATGAGGATCCTTGGAAAGATCGTAGAGTTCCTCCGGTTCCTTGCCATCCGGATCGAAGAAGATCATCTGGGTCTTGTTCATCTTGCCGGCTGCCATCATTTCCCGAAACTTGATCGATACAGGCCAACCGTCCTTGTAGGTCGGTTGCATAAAAGGCCGGTCATCGGTGTAATTACGCAAATACTTGAAACGGGGCGTGATCACCGCTCGAATCTTTTCGATGGTATAATCGCAACGATCCCGTGCCGAAACGGTGTACTTCTTTGGCTTGTAGGCCTTGGCCAGAAAGTCCTGTCCTTCCATCTTTTTGGGAATGGTAATACCGGCGGCAGTAAGAGATGCGGGTGCAATGTCGATGCTGTTAATCAGGTCGTCCCGAACCTGACCGGGTTTGATCCCCGGGCCCCTTACAATGCAGGGCATATTGATTCCCCCTTCGTAAAGCATTTGTTTGTGCCGATGCAGTTTGTAGCCATGGTCGCTGATCAGGAAAATAAAGGTATTGTCATAATGACCATCCCGCTTAAGAGCCGCGATGATCTGCCCCACCTGATCATCGGTGAAAAGCAGGCAGTCGTAATGGTGGGCGATCTCCTCCCTCACTTCGGGAATATCCGGGTAATAGGGAGGAACCGGAACTTGGTCGCGTGGGGTCAGGGAGCCAATACTCTTGACCCGACCACCTGACTTTCCACCGGAGATTTGAATCTGCCCAAAGAATGGCTTCCCCTTGGGACAACCGGTCCATTCTGAGCCATCCTTGGCCCCCTTGAAATTCCAACCACCGCTGCTATGATCGTACAACTCTTTTGGATCGAATTCGAAGTTAAAGTCATCCTTACCCGTACCTTCGTTAAAGGAGTAGTAACCCGCATCCCGAAAAATCTTAGGCACTAATTGCACCCCCTCAGGAAGAACATTCTTGTCATACTCACCCATATCTTGGCCCCGGAAAGTGGCCCGGCAACTGCGGTGTTGGTGAGCTCCAACGCTGGTTTGCATCATTCCGAGAATGGTACCCGAGCGCATTGCCGAGCATACACCTGCCGAGGTGTAGAATCGATTAAATCGGATTCCACTTTCGGCAAGGGAATCAATGTGGGGAGTTTTGATGACTTTATCCCCATAGCAACTGAACCATCCACTGACATCCTCCAGGTAAATCCAAAGAATATTCGGTCGGTCCGCGGCACTCAGGCTGGCGGAAAGCGTGACAAAAAGAAAGAGAGCGATTTTTTTAATCATGAGTAAGAGTGAAGGGAAGTAAAAGTAGAGTCAGAAAAATCGACTTTAACAAGTTTTATTTCCCGATCCCTCTCAACTTCTTATCCGAGTAAAACACTCCGATCACCCGCGTGGCACTTCCTCTCAAACCGGATCCGGAAAAATTCCCCCCTGGATTGCCATCCGTATCCATCATGTTGCAGGTCATGACATAACGTTTCAGTTCTGGAATATAGGCAATGTCAGGATCCTGAATCCGATAGTTATCCCAGTCATCCACTTCTTTGGCACGAGGAGTAATCGCCAGACCCAGAAATTGAAAAGGTTTACTCAGGCTGCTTGAACGCCATGCGGTCACCTTGTACGGACTACCCTTGGATTCGCGATCGCAGAAAAGGTAATAGCTTCCCTGGATCTTAGCGATCGTGGCATCCCCCACCCCATACTTGTTTCCGCCATCAGGATTAGGATCGACCGCTTTGGCGTTTACCATTTCCCAGTCACCCAGACCAGTTTTGGAAGTAAAATGGGCAAGACTGGTACCATCCGGACCATGGGGGAAATTGCCATGCTCCCCAAACATATGAAAAAGTCCATCTTCATAATAAACCCCGATGTCATCACATTGCTTGTGGGGAAAAGTACCCGCCATCTTCCACTTGCCACTGGCTTTTTCAAGGGGACCGGAAAAGGTGTACACTTTCCCTTCCTCAAAGATGTAGTAGGTGCCGTCAACTTTGACACCATCATCATATTCGTAATGTTTACCGATCTTATACTGGTCGGACACCAGCTCCCAATCGTTACTCGTCCAGGAAAACTTCTTGGTCCGCCAGAGGTGAGCGTATTGGGGGGTATGGCTAATAATCAGGTGATAGGGGTATTCCAATTCAGGTTCCACAAACAAGACGGAATCATGGTTATTCCCTTTCGTGGTGATGAAGGCATTGGCATCGACTGGGCGATGCCAACCCATCCAGGGGTCTGTATTATCGATACTTTCCTGCCCATAATTCGGAGTGCTCTGCAAAACTGCCACGACCGCACAAACCAGCGTAATCACTCTTACCTTCATATCTTTAACTTTAGAATGCTTTATCAAACCAGCTCGATGCCCTCATTGGTGATCTTGATCTTACCCTGTTTATAGAGGCCACCGATGGCTTGCTTGAAGACTTTTTTACTTACCTGAAATTCCTTCCTAATATCTTCGGGAGAGCTTTTGTCCCCAAATTCGGATTTCCCTCCCATTGCCTTGAGGTGATCGAGGATCTTATCGAAAGTCGAATGCACATGCCTACCTTTATCGGGTTGAAGGGAAACATCAATCCGTCCATCTTCCCGAACCCCAGTAATATAGCCTTTTAATTTTTGCCCCTCGTGGTACTGCTCATAAACCTGATTGGCATACACCAAACCAGCATACTCATCATTGATCGCCACTTTAAAGCCTAAATCGGTACAAGCACATATTTCCAGATCCACCTCCTCCCAACGGGAAAATTCGTCCGGTTCGACATGTTCGATTAAGTACTCAAAATTATTTTTCATTCGATTTAGGTCTGAAGCAATCCACTTTCATAAGTTTAAGAAAAGGAAAATCTATTCAATTTCTTTATGCCGAGCGCCGAAGAAAGCTTTCGCTTCCTATTCGAGCATGAAGCTCGTAGGCAACTAGTTATGGTCGCACTCGGCTCTTCGGCAAAGTTTGTAATTGCGGAAATGAGCAGAGGCCAAAAATAGACCACCAACAGAGTTGAGAACATTCGTAATATTGAAGAAACTCCCAAGCCCGAGTTGGGAACATGAGGGGCAAACTCCGCAAACAGCATCAGGGTTTGCGGCATGAAAGGAATATTGGTAAATCGCCACAAATACAATAAAAGTTAAGCCAACAGCACCCAGGGAAGCAACTGCCTTGTCCTTATGCTTACGACAACCCATAAACATCGCTGCAGTGGTAGTGGGAATCACCAGAAAAACCATCCAAAGGTGAAAATTTTCATGCACCCAAAAAGTGGTGGAAATGATTGGAAGCAATGTGACAATCAATGGAGTGACTAAACAGTGCACCGCACAAATGACTGACATGCTGATCGCGAGGGAGTCCAACCAACCATGTGAGGCACAACTTTTTGCTTTGGGGGTGGAATTCATGAATTCAAAATACATATATTATTTAATAAATCAGTCATGTAAACAGAGAACTCTTTTGCAAACTCTCCAAACCTTACCTTCTAGTGTTTTGAAACGCTTTCACCCTTACTGCTCCGATTGAATAACACATGAAATCTTAAAATGATTCTTTCGTGTTATTAAATCGTGCTTAAGGTCATTGATTTTTCCTGCATACGCAAGGTTACCATATTCACTTTTCATTTCTTGTTGATTCTTTCGGGAAGGTTGCCTTGCCAACCTTGGTTGAATTGATTCGTGAGCCTCTTTACTATCTTAGGCTGAAGGTCCGCGATGTTTTTGGTTTCATGGGGGTCACTCTGGTGATCGTATAGCTCTACAAAGAGCGGATCAGCCAATGGGTTGGTATAATCCTTCCACAAGACGAGGCGGTAGCGGTCCGTCCGCATGGCGTATCCCATCAGGTCGTCCTCGAACAGCTCCCGATCCCATTGATCCCCTTGCTGGGCTATGATGCGCTTCTCCACTTTTTCAATGAGCGGACCGAAAAAAGTCTCACGGGCACCCTTTGAAAGCGGGTTAGCGGCCCACTCTCGAAGGGCGGGGTTCGGATACTGGCTGAAGGCCGCCTTTTTCCATGAGCGGTTCGGCTTGTCCAAGAGAGGTGCAAAGCTTGTGCCTTCGAGGTGATTCGGCAGTCCCAAACCAATCAAGTCGCAAAGGGTTGGATAGATATCGATGAGCTCGACAAGGGCGTTGCTCTTCTTACCCCGGTTTTTATCCGGCGTGCCTGGCGTCCAGATGATGAGCGGGACACGTGTGGCGATCTCATAGTTAGTCGCCTTGCCCCATACTCCCATATCCCCAAGGTGCCAACCGTGGTCCCCCCAGAAGATGATCAGGGTTTTTTCCCGGAGGCCGGCCTCTTCGAGGGCCTGGATCATAAGCCCAACTTGAGCGTCGATATAACTAGTACAGGCGAGGTACGAATGCAGAAGTGTCCGGGATAGCTCGGGGCCAATAGGACCGTCCTTGGGAATGCCGTGCCGAACCCGTAATTCGAAGGAGGCATGCAAGCCCATGGCAGCACCATTCTCAGGAGCCCTGTCATGCTCGGCCAATTTAATTTCCGAAGGGTCATAAAGATCCCAGTACCGTTTGGGGGCCACCCAATTAAGATGGGGCTTTCGAAATCCCAGCCCGAGGAAGAAGGGCTTGTCGCTTTTGGCGACCATTTCCTTCATGGTAGCAATGGCTCGTTGGGTATCATATCCATCGGAGTAGTAGTGATCGGATACCTCTCCGGCCTCGTATGCGGGGCCGCTACCGAGGCCGCCCCGTGCTTCGGGGCTGTATTTCCGGGCAGCGTCCTCCAGGTTGCGTTTCCGGATCTCAAGATTTTCTCGAAGTGCATAGGGAAGAGGCCTGGGAAGTCCAGGGATATTCTGGACCGGGTTCCAACTCCAGGATTTCTCGTGATCAGTAAACCGACCATGGTAAATCTTGCCGCAGTATGCGGTTTCATAGCCCTGGGTAATCAGGTATTGCGGAAGGGTTACAACATCTGGATTAGCGTCCCGAAAATAGGTGTAGTTTTCAATCACTCCGAGCGTATCCGGTCTTGAACCGGTCATAAGGCTTGCCCGGGAAGGACTGCAGATCGCTTGCTGGCAATAAGCACGATTGAAGAGCAGTCCATCCTCAGCCAAGGCATCTAGGTTGGGCGTAACAGCCAGATCCACCCCGTAACATCCCAGTTCTGGACGCAGATCATCGGCGGCGATGAATAGCACATTGGGCATGTCCGTCTTGGCCACGGCCAAGGGAACCAAAGCGGATAAGATCATTAAAAGGAAGAAACAGGTGCGAGGTTGATTGGGTTTCATTGCTTGTTTATTCTCTAAAGATTTGGTCGTAGGCTACTTTATTCGCCTTGTAATATTTTTTTAGCCTAGGTTTCCACTGAGCTTCCTTGTTGCTTTTGGGGTTGCTCAGTTCGGTCTTGATCCCGAGGTCTCCTTGTTGAGCCATCCAGCTTTCCAGCTTCTTTTTCAGGTGGATAATCAGCTTAGTATACCCGGGATCTTTTGCCAAGTTGGAGAGTTCATAAGGATCTTTTTCCGTATCATAAAATTCGATCTCCGGTCGTTTAACCCAGCGCCTTACGATTGCTGCCGCCTCCGGATTGGTTTTTGCATCCCGTAGCCAGCTTTGCCAGCACTGCAATCGATTCCCAATGTTGTTGAAATTGACAAACCCACCTTCGTGCATGGGGTTCCAAATATATTTATACCGCTCATCCCGAATGGAACGAATGGGGTATGGCCCACCAATCCAAGCACCTTGCATGGTATGAATGCCATAGACATAGGAGTTATGCTCCCTCCTCTCTCCCCGGAGGACCTCCAGAAAACTCTTGCCGTCAAACCCATTCCCTCCTCCGGGTGCTCCTTTCCTTCCGGTATCCACTTGGGTGGAATTTCCTCCGGCAATCTCCACTAAGGTTGGAACCAAATCCACATACTGAATCAGGGCATCACTTTTGCTTCCTCGCTTAATGAGGCCGGGCCACTTCACGATGAATGCCGTTTTCAAGCCCCGATCGTAGCAGGTCCATTTCCCCCCGTAAAAAGCAGAGCCTTGCTCACTGGTGAAAACCACCACCGTGTTCTCCGCTTTTCCCTTGGCTTTCAAGTCGGCCAATAAGATTTTTACATCCTGATCCAATTGCGTAATTTCGGTAAAATAGCGGGACAAGGCCGTTCGGGTTTCCTGGTTGTCAACCAGGTAGGGAGCGACGGTGATTTCATCGGGGTCATACCCTTGGGCATCTGGCCATCCGTCATGCGGTTTTCTGGACGCATGTACTAGGCAAAAGGGTTTTGATCCGGATGGAATAGTCAGGCCCTCTCTTCTTTCAAAGGGGAAGGATGCCGGTGGTCCAAAATGTTCCTTCCCGGACAGGGAAACTTGATAACCAAGTTCACCAAGGTGATGAACTATACTCTTAGTCCCCGGTTTGACCGATGAGTGATTGGCCATCGCTCCGCTGCGGACCGGAAATAAGCCCGTGTACAATTGTTGCCTGCTGGGTGCACACATCGCAGTCGCGGTGTAGGCATTCGAGAAGGTCATGCCCTCACGGGCAAGCTTGTCAATGTTCGGCGTATTGACATCCTTGCTTCCGTAACAACCCAGGTCAAACCAGCTCAAGTCATCCGCGAGAATAAGCAGAATATTGGGTTTTTCGGACTCGGGTAAAGCGTAGATCTTGAAGCTACAGGAGGTAGTTAAAAGCAGGCATAAGGCCGTCCAAAAGGTATCGCTGAAATGTCGTGTTTGTGGTTCCATTTCCCCCGTCAAACCTAACCATGTGCATAGGGTCTAGTCACGAGGAAAACGAAACAAGGGAAATAAAACCCGTTTTCGCTCCGGGCTTTCGGGCAGAAAAAAGGCTTCTTATTTGTGCTGATTCCAAAGAATCTGGGTACCCTCTTTACCGGGAACCACGATCTCGAGATCCCCATCGGCATCGAGGTCGGCGGTGACAATGTGGAGTCCGATACCTGCTCCTTTGGCCGCGACATACTTACCGAAATTCTTGAACTTTTCATCCCAAGTGTAGTACATGACGACCGGAACATCGTCCGCACCCGGGTCCCGACCGTTGTGCCCGTAAACACGCTTACCGGTAATCAGTTCGTCCACGCCGTCGCCGTCCAGATCTGCGAAGTGAAGGGCGTGAGCCTGACTGAAAGAATCGTCGATCTTGACTTCATCATAAAGGAAGTTGCCATCATTATCGAAGCCCTTCCCCAGCCATGCAAAGACTCCGTAATCATGACCATTGCCCCAAATCAGATCGTTCTTGCCATCGCCGTTGACATCACGGATCAGTACCGGGCAAGACAGGCTCTTGATCCAGCTTGGGTGAAACTTCCATGGACCAGCATAGGGATCGCCTTTTGGTCTTTCATACCAACCAGTACCGATTACGATATCGCTTCGCCCATCGTTGTTTAGATCCCCAAATCCGATCCCATGCCCACTTTGTGGGCCAACCGTGTGACCTTTAAATTCCCCCTTATTATCCTGATACCAGACCATCATGGGTGCCTTCTTGTTCCACTGGTTGGCAATCCATTCAGGCTTACCGTCCC
>Ga0213863_10000823_pt1 | contig 23085 bp, 19 predicted proteins | sample PICome_8_FD_160128 | JGI IMG/M metagenome (GOLD analysis project Ga0213863, IMG submission 160128) | Coastal seawater microbial communities near Pivers Island, North Carolina, United States - PICO497 | ecosystem: Environmental > Aquatic > Marine > Coastal | place: USA: North Carolina... | reverse complement strand
CCTTCGATCGCGACCGCGCGACCACCGGGACGGCGTTCATCTCGTGCTACGGGGATGGCCTCGAGCGGGCCCGAGTCGCGCTCCTCGGCGAGGACGGAGCGGTCGCTGAACGGACCGAGTGGTCGGAATTTGAGCGGCGACGTGAGCCGCGAGTCCTCGAGTTCTCGCTGTCAGAGCCTGAGCGGAAGGGTCAGGTGATGGGAGGTGTGGTGCTTGAGTTCGAGGGGCGCGGAGCCCACGGGGGCGTGATCGCGCTCGACGTCCTCGCGAGCCCGGTGGGCGCCGCCATGCCGCAGGTCGGTGTCTCACCTGCCGTCGTGGTCGCGGGGGATCAATCGCGGACCGCTGCGGGTTTGATTGAGGGGTCTGTTTGGCGCGCGGACTTCCAGACGCCCGGCGATTCACGGGTCCATCTGTCGATGCACTGGCCCTTCGCCGTCCGCAGGGGTGGTGATCGGCCGACGATCACGATTCGTGCGACCGGATCGGTGGGGAGCCTGGAGGAGCAAACGAGGGTCCCTGCTGCCGCGAGGGACCGTTGGGTCGACCTCGAGGTGGACCTGACGGCCTTGGGTGAGGGCAGCGCATCGATCGAGCTGGAGGTTAGCGATGGTGGAGACCCCGGCCGGGTGGCGGGTGTTCTGCTGGGAGACGCGGTCATCACGAGCCCCTCCGCTTCGGCTCCGACGGTCCTCTTGATCACCTCTGACACGCACCGCGCGGACCACCTGGGAGTGGCATTCACCCGCCCGATGGTCGACACGCCTGCTCTGAATGCCCTCGCCGAGCGCGGCTTCTACTTCACTGACTGCCAGTCGACGACGAACGTCACGAACCCGTCCCATATCTCGGTGATGACGGGTATCCATCCTCGGGATCACCAGATCGTGGACAACACGACGGTGCTCTCATCACAGGTGGACACCCTCGCCGAGGCGTTCCAGCGAGCCGGGTACAGGACCTTCGCCTCCATCAGCACGCAGCACCTTGGCCCGAATCAATCCGGTCTTGGGCAGGGGTTTGACCGCTTCAATTCCACGGAGGACTTCAAGCGGCGGGGAGAGGAGTCCGTGGAGAACGTCGAGGACTGGATCAAGGAGGCGAGGGGCGAGCCGGTCTTTGCCTGGATTCACCTCTTCGACGCCCACGCGCCCTACGAGCCGCCCGGCGGCTTGAACAGCGCTTACTACGCTGGCGACGACCCGCGCGACCCCTCGCGGACGCTCGCGATCGGCGGCGTCGAGGTGCCCCACTGGGTCGCTCGCGAGAAGATCACGGACGTGGACTATGTGAACGCCCTCTACCGCGGTGAGATCGACGGGATCGACGCCTCCCTGCGAGGGCTGCTGGCGCTCCCGAGGATGGAGAGCGCCTGGATTGCGTTCACGTCGGACCACGGCGAGAGCCTCGGGACCAAGGGGGTCTGGTGGGACCACGCGGGCCTGTACCTACCGAACCTGCAGGTGCCGATGATCCTCGCGGGACCGGGGATCGACGCGCGACGAGTCGAGCTACCCGTTCAGCAGATCGACGTGGGGCGGACCCTCCTCGGCCTCGCGGAGATCGACGTGGAGTTCCCGGGTCGCGACCTGATCCAGCTGGTCGAGGACGAGCCGGGGGATGAGCCCAGGTATTCCATCGCGGCGCATGGGCTGCAGGCTGGGATCAGCGTGGGAGACTGGTACCTCTCGTTGGACCTGCGCTCCTTCCAGGCGGCCAAGTTCGGCGAACCGTGGGAGAAGGGCCGCGTGCAGCTGTTCGACCGCCGCAACGGGGTCGACAGCTCGGAGGACGTCCTGAATCAGCACCCCAAGCGGGCCAAGGCCATGCGGGCGGCGCTTGTCGATTGGCTCGGCCGCGGGACCTCGGGGGGCCTTGGCAGCGCCGTGGACCTCTCGGCGCAGGCCGCGGCGAACCTCGAGGAGCTTGGATATGGCGGGTACACCGAGCGCTCGGAGTCGACGTGGTGGAGCGAGGCTGACGTGGACGAGGCCTGGCTGGCTCCCTTCAAGGACTGACTCATGCCCGGCCCGGTCTCGGGCCCTCTGCCCCTTTGGCCCTCTGCCCCTCGGGCCGGCAGGGGCCAGGTGGGGCCGGGGATCGAGGTCCTGATGGAGGAGGCAACAGGGCGACACGGTGACTCCTCGAGGCCGGGCTTTGGCCGTGCCTCGAGGCCGCAGGACGGCACAGAAGGCGACGAGCCCGACGCCCCGAGGGAGGGGCGCCGGGCTCGTCCGGTCTCGGGGGCAGGCGTCGCTCAGCGGCGCCTGGACGCCTTGAGCCGCTCGATGGCCGCGCGCGCGTCGCGCTCGGCCGCCGTGCCCTTGTGCTTGTCCCGGATCTTCTCGAGCTCCTTCTTGGTCTTCTCGTAGCGCGAGGCCTTCACCTTGCCGGCGGTCAGCTTGGCGACCTTCTCCTGGGCCTTGAGGATCGCTTGGGCCTCCTTGTCGCCCTTGAGCTCCGCGAGGATCGCGGTGACCTTCTCGCCGCCGGGCCAGACCTTGACGGCGTCCTTGAGGGACTCGCCGGTGGATTGGACCTTCAGCCAGTCGCCCGCCTTCGCGGCCTTCTCCATGGTGGCGAGGCGGCCGTCGGCCATGCCGACCACGGCGGCGGCGATGTCGGGGTGCTCCTCTTCGATCTTGGCGGAGGCCTTGATGGCGTCGCCCAGGTTGCCCTTGCGCAGGGCCTTGGCGACCTTGCTGCAGGACTTGGGCCACTCGTACATCGGCGTCTTCAGCGCGCCCTTGAGGAGCGGCTTCAGGACGGACGCGTTGATGCTCGCGGGGTGCCCCGAGTAGGCGATGTTCCCCTGGGCATCGACGACGACGGCTGAGGGGAAGCCGCTCGCGCCGACGGCGCGCATGAGCTTCTTGGAGTGGTCGAAGGCGTAGGCGTACTTGGCGCCGTGCTCCTTGATCCAGGGGTCGGTCTGACTCTCACTCTCGCTGGCAACGCCAACGATGGTCAGGCCCTCGCTCTCGAACTCTTCCTTGAGCTCGTTGAGGTGAGAGACCTGGCCGCGGCAGGGGCCTCACCAGTACTCGAAGAACTCGATGATGACGACGCGGCCGAACAGGTCCTCGAAGGACTCTGCCTCGGTCTGCTTGAACTTCTCCAGTTCAGGCGTGGGGAGCGGGTCGCCGACGCCGGCCGCGGGGAGCGGGAGCGCCAGGGAGGCCCCGAGTGCCAGCGCCGGGAGGGCAACAGGCAGGAGCGAGAGGGTGGTCATGGTGGTCTTGTGGATCGGGAGGTGGTCAGCGGGTAGGCGCCTCGGCGCCCCGTCCGATAGATGAACTATGGACTCATGGGCACGTTAGGGGGATGCCCTTACGCGGATCTATCGCCGCCGTGGCTCTCTGGCCCCAGTATGGGCGCTCGCGACACCCCAGGCCGCTCCGGGCCTTCGGCCGTTTCTACCCCGGCACTCCGAGATCCATGCTCCAGGCCCTGATCCTCACCCTCGCAGCGGCCACCGCGCCTGCCGCCTCGCTTCCGATCGGACCCCAGGCAGATGCGCGTGGGCCCAACGTCCTCGTCTTGCTCGCCGACGATCTCGGCTGGATGGATGTGGGCTTCAACAACCCCGACACCTTCTACGACACGCCGGCCCTCGACCGCCTCGCGGCCCAGGGTGTGCGCCTCACCAACGCGTATGCCGCCTGTCCGGTCTGCAGCCCGACCCGCGTCAGCCTGATGACGGGCCGCCACCCGGCGCGCTTGAACACCACGGACTACTTCGGCGCGCCGCAGCCGGAGGGGATCCTCGAGGCCGCCGCTCGACAGAAGAGCCAGCAGAAGAAGCCGGGCCGGTTCCAGAAGCTCCCGATGCTCCCGGCGCCCTACGTGAACCACCTCCCGCACGCCGAGGTCACCCTGGCGGAGGTCCTCCGCGACTCGGGCTACGCGACGTTCTTCGCGGGCAAGTGGCACCTGGGCGGCGACGGCTTTGACCCCACTACCCAGGGGTTCGACGTCAACATCGCCGGAAACAGGCGGGGTGGGCCGTACGGCCCGGGCAAGTACTTCCATCCCTTTGGCATGCCCAACCTGACGTCGAAGGAGGGGGACCATCTCCCGGCGCGGCTCGCGGACGAGGCGATCTCCTTCATCGAGGGGCACGCGGACGAGCCGTGGCTCTGCTACCTGAGCTTCTACTCCGTGCACACGCCCCTGGTCGGGCGGCCGGACCTCGTGGAGCGCTACAGGGCGAAGCGGGCGCGCCTCGGTCTCGAGGCGCGCTGGGGCGAGGAGGGGGAGCGCCGGGTTCGGTTGGTGCAGGAGCACGCCGTGTACGCCGCCATGGTCGCGGCCATGGACGAGGCCGCGGGGAGGGTGCTCGACGCCTTGGAGCGCCTCGAGCTTGCGGACGACACCGTGGTGGTCTTCTTCTCGGACAACGGCGGCCTCTCCACGAGCGAGGGGCACCCGACGAGCAACCTCCCCCTGCGGGCGGGCAAGGGCTGGCTCTACGAGGGGGGCATCAAAGAGCCCTGCGTCATCCGCTGGCCGGGACAGCTCGGGCAGGGAACGGTGTGGGAGCAGCCCGTGCAATCGGTGGACTTCCTCCCAACGCTCGCGGCCGCGACGGGCGCCTCGCTCCCCGATGGCGTCGCCATGGATGGAGTCGACCTCCTGCCTGCCCTGCGCAAGGGGGAGGCCATGCCGCCTCGGGACCTCTTCTGGCACTACCCGCACTGGGGCAACCAGGGGGGGACGCCCGGCGGCGCCCTGCGCGCAGGCCCCTGGAAGTGGGTCGAGCGCTTCGGCCCTGACGGGATCAAGGGGGAGCTCTACCACCTCGAGGAGGACCCGGGGGAGACCGGCGATCGGGCGCAGCTGGAGCCCGAACGCGCGGCCGCCATGGCGGCGCGCCTCGCGCTCTGGCGGGCCGAGGTGGACGCCCGCATGCCGCGCCCCAATCCACTGGTGGTCTCGAATCCAGAGGGGGACGACCGCGCGAGCGAGGATCAGGGCGGTCGTTGAGCAGCCCGCGCACTTCGCCCTGCTCCGCGGTTGCACGATCTCGGTCGACTCCTATTCTTCGCCGGGGCGAGCGGTGGTCCGACAGGGCCATTTTGTGGGCCCCACTCCATTCACCATCAGCCTCTCCTGTCCCTCTCCACCGGGGCATTCCACCCATGGCCTCGTTCGCAGCCGAGCTCGACTCCGAAAGCCACATCGTCCAGGTCGTCGTCACGGAGGACGACGGCAGCGAGCACGATTACCAGTTCGACTTTGACCCCAGCTCCGGTCGCTGGGAGTTCAGCGAGCGCGACCTGTTGGAGCGCGACTTCGGCGAGGAGTGGGTCGATGAGATGGAAGAGCAGATCGAGAAGCTCATCGCGCAAGGGGTCGAGGCCGCGGGCGGCGGCGAGTGATCGACCGCGAACTCTCCAGCGCCGGGTCGAGCGTGGAGGCCGCCGATGGCGGCTCGCGCCGGATCTTCCTGCTCGTCCTCGACTCGCTCGGAGTCGGGGCCATGCCGGACGCGCCGGACTTCGGTGACGCTGGCGCGCACACCCTCGATCACATCTGCGAGGCGGCCGGCGTTCCGGACGCGCCGCGGCTGCGCGCGCTCGGCCTCGGGAACATTGAGGGCGTCCACGCGTTTCCTGCGACGGAGTCGCCTGAGGCGGCCTTCGGGAAGATGAGCGAGGCGAGCGCTGGCAAGGACACCACCACCGGGCACTGGGAGATGGCCGGCGTTCCGCTGGAGCGAGCCTTCCCGACCTTCCCCGACGGCTTCGACGAAGAGCTGCTGGCCGCGATCGCCGAGAGAACCGGTGTCTCGGGCTGGCTGTGTAACGCACCGGCTTCGGGGACGGCGGTCATCGAACAGTACGGGCCGGAGCACGTCGAGACGGGCAAGCTCATCGTCTACACGAGCGCCGACTCCGTCCTCCAGATCGCGGCGCATGAGGGCTCCTTCGGGCTTGAGCGCCTGCTCGCTGTCTGCGAGGTCGCGCGGGAGTTGACCCTGGATCGGGGCCTCGCACGGGTCATCGCGCGGCCGTTTGTGGACGCGGCCCCTGGCTCGGTCCATCGCTACGAGCGGACCTACAACCGACGGGACTTCTCACTCACTCCCCCGAACCCGACGGTCCTCGACGGCCTCAAGGCGGCCGGCGTGCCGGTGGTCGGCGTCGGGAAGATCGAGGATATCTTCGCGGGGCACGGGCTGACCCGAGCGGTCCATACGAAGGGGAACGAGGACGGCATGGTCCAGACCGGGAGCCTCGCGCGCGACCTCGACCATGGCCTCGTGTTCCTGAACCTCGTGGACTTCGACATGCTCTTCGGACACCGGCGGGACCCCGCCGGCTACCGCCGCGCCATCGAGGCCTTCGACCGAGCCCTCGTGGAGGTCGAAGGGCACCGTCGGGCGGACGACCTCTTCATCCTCACGGCGGACCACGGGAACGATCCGACCAACGGCGACCACACAGACCACACTCGCGAGTTCGTCCCGCTGCTGGTCTACGGAGATCGTGTCCAGCGCGGGGCTCCGCTCGGCACCCGCGCGACCTTCGCAGACATCGGCGCCACGGTCGCAGCCGCCTTCGGTGTTCCCCATGACGGCGCGGGCTCCTCATTCCTCGAGGAGATCCTCCCCAGAGCGGGTGAAGCTTGAGCGCCGCGCCCTTTCGGCTCCGGGAGCTCCTGCGTACGAAGCGGGACGGCGGCGTGCTCAAGGAGGAGGACGCCCACTGGTTCCTGAAGGAGGTCGCGCTCGGCAGGATCGGTGAGGCCGAGCAGGCGGCCCTCCTGTCCTCCATCTTCTTCCACGGGATGGAGATGGGCGAGCTCGAGGGGTGGACGCGGGGCATGGTCGCCTCCGGTGACGTCCTGGACCTGGCGGGCTTCGAGCAGCCCCGGGTGGACAAGCACTCCACGGGGGGGGTGGGGGACAAGGTCTCCTTGCCGCTCGCACCGGCGCTCGCCGCTGCCGGCTGCATCGTTCCCATGATCTCGGGTCGAGGCCTCGGACACACCGGGGGCACGCTGGACAAGCTCGAGGCCATCCCCGGCGTCCGGACGGACCTCGACGAGGCGGAGATCCGCCGGGTGCTCGAGGCCGCGGGGTGTGTGATCTGCGCCCAGACCGAATCGATCGCGCCGGCGGACCGCGTGCTCTACGCGCTGCGTGACCGGGTGGAGCTGGTGGAGTCGTTGCCCCTGATCTCCAGCTCAATCGTGTCCAAGAAGGTGGCCGAGGACATCCACGCCCTCGTCCTCGACGTGAAGGTCGGTACGGGGTCTTTCCTCATCGAGGAGGACGAGGCCCGGGCGGTGGCCCAGACGATGGTCAACCTCGCCAGCGCGGCGGGCGTCCACACCTCGGCCCGGCTCACGCGGATGGGGCAGCCCCTGGGGCTGAGTATCGGCCACACCCTCGAGATCGAGGAGTCGGTCGCCGTGCTGAGGGGGGAGGGGCCCGCGGACCTGGTGGAGCTCGTGACCCTCTTCGGGGGCGACCTGTTGGCGGCAGCTGGGGTCACGCCGGACGAGGCGGCGGGCCGCGCGGCCATCTCCAAGGTGCTCGAGGACGGCTCGGCCATGGACCGGTTCGAGCGCATGATCGCGGCCCAGGGCGCCCTGGACCCCCGCGCGCCGCTCGAGCAGGCGCCAGACCTCGCCGAGTGGACCGCACCCCGGGACGGATACCTGACCATCCACGACCTCCGCGACGTGGGGCTCGCCGTGGCGGCCCTGGGCGGGGGGCGGAACAAGGCGATGGATCAGATCGACCACGCGGTCGGTATCGTCTCTCACAAGTTCCGCGGTGAACGGGTTCGGTCCGGTGAAGCGATCGCGACGATCCATCACCGCGCAGGTACCGGGCTCGAGGAATGCCTGCGCCTGCTTGGCCGGGGGATCTCCCTCGAGCCCGAAGCTCCCCCCCTACAGCCGCTCGTCCTGGAGCGCGTGCTCCCAAGGCCCATGACCCGCCCATGACCATCCTCCGCGCCCTCCTCGGTCTCGCCTTCTTCTGCGCTGTGGCCTGGGCCCTCTCCTCGGACCGCCGGCGGGTCAACCTGCGGGTCGTCCTCGGAGGCATCGGGCTGCAGATCGGCCTCGCTCTGCTGATCCTCAAGACCGTGCCTGGCCGCGCGGTGCTCGACAGGCTGTCGATCATCGCCACCTCGGTCCTGAGCTTCGGGCAAGAGGGCGCGCGGATGGTCTTTGGTCCGATCCTCACCGGCTTCGGGGTCGACCCCTCCGCCTCGGAAGGACCGAGCTCGATCCAGGTCTTCGCGGACTTCCCCGGTCACCTCCCCTCGGAGTCCGTGGCCTACGCCGCGCCCGTCTCCTTCGCCTTCGGGGCGCTGACGACGATCATCTACTTCTCGGCGTTGATGGCGATCCTCTACCACCTCGGGATCGTCCAGTTCTTCGTCAGGCTGTTGGCCAACGCCATGCGGTACACGCTCCGGGTCTCCGGCGCTGAATCCCTCGCCATGGCGGCCAACGTGTTCGTGGGGCAGACCGAGGCGCCGCTGGTCGTCCGCCCTTACATCGCGAAGATGACGAGGTCTGAGCTTATGGCGCTCATGACCGGCGGCTTCGCCACGATCGCTGGCTCGGTGCTGGCGGTCTATATCGGCCTGCTCGGTGAGGAGTTCGCCGGGCACCTCCTGGCGGCGAGCTTCATGTCCGCCCCTGCGGCGTTCGTGCTGGCGAAGATCATGGTTCCCGAGACCGAGACGCCGCTCACGGCGGGCGGCGCCGAGCAGGTGGCGGATGGCGAGGATCAGCCGGCCAACGTCCTCGACGCCGCGGCGGCGGGCACCAGCGACGGCCTGAAGCTCTACCTCAACGTGGTCGCGATGCTCGTGGCCTTCGTGGCGATCGTCGGCCTCATCAACGCTGGTCTGGGCCTCCTGCCCCTCGGCCTCGAGGAGCCCATGACGCTCCAGCGGATCTTCGGCTACGTCTTCGCGCCGGTGGCCTGGATGATGGGCATCGAGTGGGGCGACTGCATCGCCTTCGGCAGCCTTCTGGGCACCAAGGTCGCCGTGAACGAGTTCATCGCCTTCAGCGACATGCAGGCCCTCCAGGGTGAGATCTCCACCCGCAGCTACACCATGGCGGCCTACGCCCTGTGCGGCTTCGCCAACTTCGCGTCGGTGGGCATCCAGATCGGCGGCATCAGCTCCCTGGCGGAGGGCCGGCGCCGGGACCTCAGCCGGCTCGCGCTGCGCGCCATGCTCGGCGGCGCCATGGCCTCCTGGATGACCGCGACCATCGCGGGGATGTTCCTGTGAACGACCGGTCTGTCGTCGACCCCGGCCGCCAGGCGGCCCTGGCGGCGGCCCTGGCGGGGGCGCTCGCGGCGGAGTTGGCCGGGGCGCTCGAGGACGCCGGCGCCGCGCCGCCTCGTCTCGCGCTGGTCCTGGGCTCGGGGCTCGGGGCCTTCGCCGACGGCCTCGAGGGCGCGGTCGCGGTGCCCTTCGAGGCGCTCCCGTCCATGCCGTCGAGCACCGTGCCCGGCCACGCCGGACGCTTCGTGGCCGGCGAGGTCGGCGGCGTCCAGGTCCTCTGTCAGCAGGGACGCGTTCATCTCTACGAGGGCCACTGCGCCGAGGTGGTCACCCGCGCCGTGCGGGCGCTCCCCGCGCTCGGCGTCCGGTCCCTCCTCCTGACCAACGCGGCGGGCGGTCTGGGGCCCGGCTGGCCGGTGCCCTGCCTGATGCGAATCCGCGACCACCTCAACATGCAGGGGGTCGTCCCGCCGATGGATGGTCGCGGCCGTCAGGCGCGGGTCTACGACGAGGAGGTGGGGCGGGCGCTCGCGGCCGCCGGGGACGCCCAGGACATCGACCTGAGAGAGGGCGTCTACGCTGGATTGGCGGGGCCGACCTACGAGACGGCCGCGGAGATCCGGATGCTCGATCGAGCGGGGGCCCAGGCGGTGGGCATGAGCACCGTACTGGAGGCCAAGGCGGCGGCGGGCGCCGGGCTGCGGGTCGGGGCGGTGTCGTGCATCACGAACCCGGCGGCGGGGATCGCCGTCGCTCCGCTCCACCACGAGGAGGTGGTCGAGGCCGGCAAGCAGATCGCGGGCGACTTTGCCCGCCTGCTCGAGGCTGCGATCCCCGCCATCGGGGCTCTCTGAGCGGGCCGAGCGCGGCACCCCTCTCGATTCCCCGGAGCGCTCACGGGAGCAAGCTCGGGCCCGGTCCTATGATCCCCGGGTCCGGACCCACTCCGCTTCCACCCCCGGACCTCCGCTCCGCTCATGTTCACGCAGACCTGGCGCCACCACTGGGGCCTCGAAGAGGACCCCTTCGTCCAGCAAGACGCCGACAAGGACCCGGTCCTCCCCAGGGTCCCGCCCGAGGCCGTGCACTCGTCCTTTGACCGGCTCTTCGGAGACCCCCGGATGCCCGGCCCTGGCGTGGTCTTTGGTGAGAAGGGCAGCGGCAAGAGCGGCCTTCGGCTGGCCATGCGCAGGCGGCTGGAGGGGGGTGATTCAGGGGCCTTCGTCGTGGAGTACACGGAGTTCGACGCCTTCCTGAACGAGGCGCGCAAGGCGGATCGACTGCCCCCGCATGGGGCGAAGACCCCGCGGCGAGTGGTGGAGCGCTTCGGGCTCGCCGACCATCTGGACGGGATCCTGAGCCTCGGGGTGTCTCAGCTGAGTCACGAGATCGTCGAGGGGGCCCACCCCGGCGTACGCGGGCTGGTCCCCAAGCAGAAGGCGACCCTGCTGACCCTCGCGGCGCTCTTCTCGCGGAGCGATGAGCACTCGGGCGTTGAGCTGCAGGGCGCCCTGCGACGCGCGATCCGTGCGCGCCGGCCGCTGGCCTTCGCGCGGCGCGCGGTGATCCTGCTCCTGGCGCTCGTCGGCGCGCTCTTTCTGGTCGATGCGCACTTCGACCTCCCCCTCGAGCTGGGCGCGGTCCCTCGACCGTCGGTCGACACCCAGACCGTGCTCGGGTTCGCGCTCCTCGGTGCGGCTGGCGTTTGGGCCGCCGGTCGCCGCTTCTGGCTCCGTAGCCGCGCGAGCGCCGCCATCCGCGCGATCCGGGTCGTCCCCCGGGACCCCGAGCCCCTCGCACGTCTCTTGCAGCTCGTCCCCCCGAGCACCCGCCGTGACCTCGCCCTGCCGGACGGGAGCTCGGTCGGGTCACGCCTCGTTCTCCTGCAGCGCTTCGTGGCCATCCTGCGCGAGCTGGGTAAGGACAGCTTCTACGTGCTGATGGATCGCGTGGACGAGGCCACCATGCTCTCGGGCCGGGCCGAGCTCATGCGCCCGTTTGTCGAGCCGCTGCTGGAGCACCGGCTGCTCCAGTTCGAAGGGCTCGCCCTCAAGCTGTTCCTCCCCATCGAGCTCAGCCGGCTCTACCTCGGCGCGTCGCCCGAGGAGCTGAAGAACATGCGGCTGGACAAGGCGAACACGATTCCCGAGCTGCGCTGGACCGGGCAGGAGCTCGCCCAGGTCGCAACCCAGCGGCTGGTCGCGGTCCGGGACGTGCGCGCATCGGTCGACTCGCCAGGCGCCAGCCTCCGGGACTACTTCGATGCGGAGATCACGGAGGACGAGCTCCGCGGAACGCTCGCCGAGCTCGGGACGCCCCGCCTTGCCTTTGGCTTCCTCGGGGCGGTGTTGGCGGAGCACGCTCGAGACCTTGGGGATGACCTCGACGGGGACAGCCCCGAGTGGCGCGTGCCGCGACGCCGGTTCGATCTCCTGCGCGCCAGCTGGTTGGATCGCGCCCGCGGTCTCAGGCGAGCGCTGAACTGAGAGCGGGGGTCGCCACCGGAGCGCACTTCCTGCGGTTTTTGAAGCAGAAGCCAAGGCCGCAGAGGAAAATACCCCGGCCCGGCAGCCATGCGATCCATCTTCCCCGCCCTCCAGCACCGCACGCTCCTGAGCGTGCTACTCGTGGCGATCACTGCCTCGGTGATCACCCTCTTCGCGGTCTCCGTGCAGCGAGGAGACGACGAGCGAGCGCCCGACCCCGAGCCGGTCGGCCCGCCTGTCTTCGTGACCGGCGGGACGCCCTCCCAGTAGTTGCGGACCCAGTAGTTGCGGACCCAGCAGTCGCGGACCCAGTAGTCGCGGACGGAGGGGTCGCGCCGGGCGGCGGCGCGGGCCGCGAACGTGAGCGCAGAGCCGCGTTCGAGCGGGTGGCCTGTCCTCGTGCGAAGGTCCCCGGACGAACGGCGGCGACCACCCCGCAGGGTGAGCCGCCCCCGTTCCGCGCCGTTCCGTGATTCTGGAGTCACGCCGCCGTGTCCTGGCCCCTCGCCGGTTGCCGGTTGCCGGTTGGCGGTCGGCCGGGCCGCACCTCAGCTGGTCGAGAGCTCGTCTTCCCCGATCCGATCATCCTCCGGCATCGGCACCGGAGGAATCTCCATCAGCTTGGGGGCGGGGGGCTCGGCCTCGTCCTTCGAATCCGAGACGGCCGCATTCAGGGCCGCAGGCAGGGGGATCGATGTGACCCCGCCCTCGATCTGGGGAGCGCTCGGGAGGCCGCCGGAGGGGACCGGCTGGATGAGCTTCTCGGGTTCGGTCTGGCCGTAAGCGGCGGTCAACTCGTCGACGCCGCCGCGGACCTCGCGGGCGCGGGCTTGCAGGGACGCGATGTGGCTGAGCACCTTGCGGCGCTCCATGAGCGAATCCACGAGGTCCTGAAGGCGGACCCCGATGGCCTCTTCGCGAGCCTCGAGCCGCTCCGCCATGGCGTCCACGGCGAAGTCCGCATAGCGCGACACAAGGTGGCGGTGAGCGCGCTGGATGGTCTCGACGAAGAAGCGACTCTTGAAGAGGTCGAGCTCCCGCAGGATGGTCCGCCGGCCGTCCTCACCGAGGCGGCGGGCCTTGCGGTCGACAGGGATCCGCGCGGCGGGGTTGGACTCGTCACCGAAGAGGCGCTCGCGGCACCTGGCCTGCGAGCGGAGCAGGAGCCAGTCCAGCAAGCTGCGCTTGACCGGGATTCGGCCAACGGCCACAGGCGCCGTGACGTGGCCGAGGGCCGAGTCCTTGCTCATGGCGCCCAGGGACTCGAGGCCGAGCTCGCCCAGGTCGATGCCCGCCGCGTGTAGGTCCGCGCCGGTGTTGCTGGGCAGCAGCAGGCCCGCCGTCCCGGGCTGAACCTCGTCTTCGAGGGTCTCGGCCACGAAACCGGTCAGCTCGGCCTCGAAGCCCGCGAGCCTGGGAATCAGGTCGTCATGGATCAGGGACTCGAAGCTGGCGTCGGAGAGGAACCACTGGTTCACCAGCCGGTCGAGTTCCTTCTCGGTGGCCTTGCTGGCGATGGTCGCGCGCTCGCGGATCGAGGGAGCGAGCTTCTCGTCAAGCTCCTGGAACGCGCTGCGCCAGTCGAAGGCGCCGAGCCTGTGGACCGCGTGGCGGCGTCGCTGCAGCTCCTGGCGCTGTGCGTCGAGGGCGTCCGCGTGATCCCGCAGGGCGGTGATCGAATCGTGGCTGCACACTTCCTCGACGTCCCCGAGGAGGCAGGAGGCGCGCCTGAGGCTGTCCCCAAGGAACGCCACCAGGTAGTCCGTGCTGTTGAGGTACTCGGTCAGGTCCTCGAGGAAGGCGTCGAAGTTCGCCTGACCGCGGACGGGGACCTCCGGTGAGTCGGTGGAGGACTCGCTGAGTCGGTGGCTGGCGGCGCGGAGGAGGTCCACAGGGTAGATCTTCAGTCGACCGTCGTCGGCAGCGCGCTTCAGGGGCGCGCTCATGGCGAGGTTCTCGAAGGCGTCGATGATCCTGAGCGGGTCTTCCTGTTCGAGGCTGGGCACGAGGCTGCCGTCGGGGGAGAGGTCGCTCTTGGTGGTGTCGAGGTTGACCACCAGGAAGATCCGACTGAAGAGCTCGAGCAGATCCTCGAACTCCTCGAACACCTGCTCGAGGAACAGGTTGTCGGACTTCACCACGAAGATGGCGCAGGACGCGGAGTCGCGGAACTCCTTGGTCATGCGGTCGTAGCCGAACTTCATCCGGCTGTAGAGGCCAGGCGTGTCCACGAGCACGGCGCCGGACTGAGCGAGGTCGCCTGCGGGCAGGCGCACGTCTACCTTTCGGATAGCGTCCTGGAAGTGCCTTGAGGGGTCGAACTCGATCTCTGCCGCTTCGGAAGCGCGGAGCTTTGTGGCCAGCTCCTCGTGGGCGCCGTTGACGTGCCCGTAGAGGGCCGCGGGGTCGGTGAAGCGCTCCATCTCGCCGCTGTAGCGCGAGACGTAGAACACGCGCTCCTCGGCATGGGAGAGGTACACCATGCACGGGTAGGCGGGCAGGCTCGAGACCTCGCTGACGTAGGTGCCCGCGAGGGCGTTCATCAGCGTGGACTTACCGCTCTTCAGGGGCCCGAACAGGAGGACATACGCCTGCTGCTCAGCGACCTTGTCGACGAGGCCCTGGATGCGATGTTGAAGGTCGAGGAGGTCGGCTCGAACCTCGGGGATCCCGAGATCTCCCTCGGCCTCGGTCAGCGCGGCGTTGGCCTCGCTGATGGGCTGGAGGAGGGGTCGGACCGTGGCGTCGAAGGCCTCGCAGAACTGGCTGAGCAGTGTGCGCATAGCGGCGTCCTGTTGGGGTGCGATGAGGAGGGGGCGTGCGTACCCCTTCGATCCCCACTATAGGCGTGGAGATGAGGAATCCAAAGGCTGGCGGGACGGTCCGCACGTTCTCCAGCGGCCGCACTACACTTGGCGCCCTATGTCCAGCCCCGAGGGACCCGCCGGAAACGACCCGCGCCAGTCGGTGCGAGCCATCGCGCGCCGCGCCGCGCGTCGTGCCATGAAGCAGGCGCCCATGAGTCAGGTGCCGATGAATCAGGGGTCCATAGACCAGGGGCAGATGCCTGCTGCGCTACCGGGGGCCGTCGCGCTGGAGTCCATGGGGCGTTCAGGGCCTGGGACCTCGATCCCCGCGCCTGGAGAGTCGGCGGAGCGCGAGCTGGTGGGCGAGGGACTCGTACGGGCAGCCGCAGAGGGTTCAGAGCTCGTGATTCCGCCCCGCGCGCGCGTCACGCCCATGGCGAGGGACCTTGCTTTTCAGAAGGGCATCACGTTCGTGACAGGGCGCTCTGCGGAGCCCCTCGCGCCGGTGGCCAGCGTCGGACGCCAACCCGCTCGTATCGCGGTGGCCAGCGATCATGGCGGCTTCGAGCTGAAGTCCCAGCTCATCCCGCTCCTCAGGGAGATGGGGGAGCGGCCCGTGGACCTCGGCCCCGACACCGCGGAGGTCTCGGTCGACTACCCGGACTTCGCGAGCCTGGTGGCGCGCGAGGTCTCCGAGGGACGGGTGCACCTGGGCATCATCGTCGACGGGGCAGGGATCGGCTCTGCGATGGTTGCCAACAAGGTCCCCGGGGTGCTCGCCGCGAACTGCTGGAACGCAGCTTCGGCGCGCAATGCGAGGGAGCACAACCACGCCAACGTGCTCACCCTGGGGTCAGGGCATCTCGACCTCTCTGGGGCGCGCGACGTGCTGGCGGCCTTCCTCTCCACCCCGGTGGGCGAGGGGCGGCACGCCCGGCGGAACCACAAGACGCTTGAGGTGGAGGCCGCTCATTTGCGGGCTCGCCAGCTGGCTCGGACCTTCGAAGAGGGGCGAGGATGACCCCGTGTTTCGATGATTGAACCCACTCAGAACGGCCTGGACCCCACGGCCCTCGAGGATCTCCTCGCGGAGATCGGCGCGCGGTTGCTCTCCGGCGAGCGCCTCCATGGCGCCGGTTCCTCGTTCTCGCTCCAGGTGGACCTCGCGGCGGCTGCGCGTCCGCTGGTGGCCGCGGGCGCATGCCGGCTCGGGGTCTGCTCTTCCGTCGCGCCCGGGGACGGGAGCGCCCGCTGCCCGGACCCGTCACGCCTCGGCGACATTGCAAGCTCCATCGATCACACCCTGCTCAAGCCGGACGCCACCCAGGCGGAGGTCGACCAGCTTTGCGCGGAGGCCATCGACAACCGCTTCGCCTCGGTCTGCGTCAACTCCACCTGGGTCCGCCGCTGCGCGGAGATCCTGGACGGCTCTGGCGTACTCGTGTGCACGGTCGTGGGCTTCCCCCTCGGGGCAGCGCTCACGGAGGTGAAGAGCTACGAGGCTCGTCGTGCCATCGAGGACGGGGCCTGTGAGGTGGACATGGTCCTCAACGTCGGCGCGATGAAGTCGGGGCTCCTCGAGGCCGTCCGCTCGGACGTGGCGGCGGTGGCCGCCACCTGCCATGGGCTCGGGGCGCGCCTGAAGGTCATCCTGGAGACCTGCTTGCTCACCAAGGACGAGATCGTGCGGGCGAGTGAGCTCTGCAAGGCTGCGGGCGCCGACTTCGTCAAGACGTCCACTGGCTTCAGCAGCGGCGGCGCGACCGTCGAGGATGTCTCCCTGATGCGGCGAGCCGTTGGCCCCGTGGTCGGCGTCAAGGCCTCGGGCGGCGTCAGGGACGCGGCTGCGGCGCGGGCGATGCTCGAGGCGGGCGCCACGCGGATCGGGGCCTCCGCCTCGGTCGCGATCGCCCAGGGAGCTCCAGCCGCAGCAGGCTCCGGGTACTGATCCCGCAGCCTCTCCGCCGATTGGGCCGACCTAGAGATTCGGATCGTCCGCCGAGGGCGAGACGATCCGATGAATGAGGAGCTGCTGGGCGATGGCGGCCGCGTCGGACTCCCACTGGTGGACCTCGCAGCCTCGCTGGTCCCCGGTCTTCCTACGGCCGTCCGGGCCCTGGTTGTCCGGGTGGTCTCGATCTTCCAGGCGTACCTGCTTCCCCCATCGATCGACCTCGACCTGCCCAATCCCGTCCATCTCGGCCGCCACCTGGCTCAGGAGCACCACGTCGAGGACGCGGTCGGCGAGGGGGCGTCCTGCGGGCTCCTGAAGGACAAACTCGGCCGTGCCGCCCCGGACCTCGTCCTCGCGAACCTCGAGTCTTGAAGCCGGCCCTACGGTGCGAAGAATAGCTCTTGAGTTCCCGGATCGCCATGTAGATCGAGAGAAGAGGCCCCGGAGATGGACCCCGTCCAGCGACCTCAACCTGAACTCCAGGACGCGGATCCCGGGCGCCTCGAGGTCAGGCCTCGGGGTCCAGATCACGCCTCCACGGTGCGCCTCGAGGGCCTGCGCCCGCCCTCTCCAGTATGAGGGCTCCAGGAGCAGCGGGTGAAGGGACTTGGCAGGGCTCATCGCGCGGGGAGAGCGCGGTTTGCCCGCGCGTCGAACGACGAATCGACCAACTTTGGAGCCTGGGGCCTCGGCTCGGCTCGGGGAGCGGTCCCTGGCGTCGTGGGGGGGACTCCACCGCCTCGATTCGGGACGAAAACAGCAGGGAGTCTCCAGCCCGTAAGTCTTTCCCGCCCCTCCACTAAGCGGCAACGGCACTTCTGGTCTGGAGAGCCCGCGCTGCCTAGGATGACGAAGACTCGATCGAATGAGGCGGCGCCGGACTCTTGAGTTCTCATCCGAGGACTCCTGCGTTGCGCGCCCATGCCGTCGGGGCCTCTCTCCCTCCGACGTCCTCAAGGACCCTCGTACACCCAGCACATGCGTTCCTACCCCTCGCGCTCCGACCGCCGCTCCCCGCTGCGGAAGCTTCGCACCCTCGGCATTGCGCTCACCGCCGGCGCGGCGCTCTCGGCAGCTTCCCTGGCAGCCCAGGATGAACCCGATCCGGCTGCGTCCCCGGACCTGTTCCTGCGCGCCAACAAGGTCATCGTGAGTCCGGGCAAGTCCCTGGACAACATGGGCCTGCTCGTCCGCGATGGCCGCATCGTCGCCATGGGCAAGGACCTCGCGGCGCCCGAGGGCGCGCAGACCATCGAAGGCGAGGTCATCTGCGCCGCGTTCATCGACCCGTGGTCGGTGGCTGGTGTCGACGCCTCATCCGCTCGCTCGGATCGCGTGGACACCGCGAGCCGGGCCACGGACGCCCTCGACCCCTACGGCCAAGATGAGGTGCTCGACGACCTGTTGGCGTCCGGCGTCCTGATGATGCGCGTCGAGATCGGCAGCGCGGCCTCGGTCTCTGGCGTCGGCGCCGTCATCCGGGCCGACGGCGCGACGCCGGTCCTCGCGGACGCGGCCATCTCCGCCCGCCTCAACACCCCGGGGCTCGACCCTGTCTCTCGCGTAGGTCAGGTCGATCGGCTTGCCAGCGCGCTGGGCGGGGCGAAGAAGTACGCCGACGACACGGCCGCCTTCGAGAGCAACCTGAAGACCTGGGAGGAGGAGATCGCCAAGAAGGAGACCGAGCTCACCGAGGACTTCAAGAAGGCCAAGAAGGCCCGCGACAAGAAGGTCAAGGAGGGCAAGGAGGACGGCGAAGAGGTCAAGGAGAAGAAGTACAAGGAGGACAAGCGGCCCAGTCCGCCCAAGTTCGACGCCAAGAAGGCCTCGCTGGCGCGCGCCGTCGGCGGCGAGGTGCCCATGGTCATCCATGTGGAGCAGGCGCTCGAGCTGCGCGAACTCCTCCGCGTCACGCGCCCGTTCACTCGCATGCGGATGGTCATCGCGGGGGGCCGCTGCGCCCTGCTGTTCGCCGACGAGTTGGCGGAGAGGGGCATCCCCGTGATCGTCACGCCGGCTCCCAGCTCGCCCGGCGGCGACGTCGGTGAGATGGACCCGGGCTTCGCCCTCGCCGGTGAGCTCTCCGCGCGCGGTGTGGAGGTGCTGATCGGATCGGGCGCCACCTCCGCGAGCGCCTCCCGCGACCTCCCGCTGCTCGCCGCCGCGGCGGTCGGGCACGGCCTCGACGAAGACGCTGCGTTCCACGCGATCACCGCGGGCCCCGCCCGCGTCTTCGACCTCCAGTCGAAGGTCGGTTCCGTCCGGCGTGGCTTGCACGCCGACCTGCTCGTTCTCAGCGGGGACCCGCTGTCCAGTTCAACACGCGTCCTCGCGTCCATCTCGGGCGGCAAGGTCGTCCACCAGGCGGGCAACTGATTGCCGCAGCCGGAGCCATCAACATGCTGATTTCTTGCCTCATCGCCGCCGCGCCGCTCCTGGGCGCCACGGCCGCGGACGACGCCTTCGCCCTCCGCGCGAGCCATGTGCACGTCGGGGACGGACAGGTCGTCCTGGATGCCTTCGTTGTCGTCGAGGACGGCGTCGTGAAGAGCGTCTCGAATAACGCTCCGCGCGGGGTCCGCGTGGTCGAAGTCGACGGGCACATCGCCCCTGGGTTCATCAGCCTGCGGGAGACCCTCGGCGCAGGCTCGGAGAACTCGGAGCGGACGCGCAAGTCGACGCCAACCGCGGACCTGTCCTTCGCCTTCGACCCCACCAGCCCCAGCTGGAAGGGTCTGGTCGCTGAGGGCGTCACGACGGTCCTCCTCCCGGCCGGCAGCTCGCAGATCGCCGGTGGTCAAGCCGCCATCGTCTCCCCCGCGGCGGGCGAGGTGCTGAAGCGGAACGCCGTGGTGACCCTCGGGCTCTCGCGCTCTGCGCTCGGCTCCTCGACAGCACCCACGAGCTTCGCTGGCCTCTACGCTCACCTCGGCGAGCAGTTCGACGCCGCTTCCGAGGGGAGCCCCCTGGCCGACGCCAAGGCGGGCAAGGTCCCCGTGATGATGCGCGCGGTCACCCGCTCGGAGGTCTCCCGCGCCCTCGACTTCGCGGCCGCGCACGGCCTCAAGGGTGCCGTTCTCGGCGCGCCCGAAGCGGACGACCTTGTGGACGAGATCAAGGCCTCGGGCCTCGGCGTCGTGTTCGAGAGCAAGGCCGCCCCGGCGAGCTCGCAGGACGTGGTGAAGAGTGCGCTGGCTCTGTCAAAGGCCGAGGTGCCCTTCGCCTTCACCTCCGACGCGGGCAGCCAGGGCCCCCTTGGCATGCGGATGCAGGCCGCGGCGTGCATGCGGGCAGGCCTGGAGGCCGGCGCCGCTCTGCGCGCCATGACCGCTGACGCCGCGCGGATCGCGGGCGTTGACGCGACTCACGGAACCATCGCCACCGGACGGGCCGCGGACCTCGTGGTCTGGAGCGGTCCTCCCACCGATCTCACGAGCCGAGTTCACTCCGTCTACGCGGGCGGCCACCTCGTCCACTCAGCCCACGCCCACGGAGCCCACCAGTGATGCTCACAAGCCTGATTCTCTCCGCCGCAGTCGCGGCCTCGGGATCCAGCGTGCCGGCCGACGGTACGAGCTGGACGATCCACGCCGACAAGGTCTACACCTCGACCGGCAAGGTTCACGAGAGCGCCCTCATCGTCGTTGAAGGCGGGAAGATCCGCGCGATCACGCCCGGCGTCGAGGCGACCCGCGATGCCCTCAAGGCCGCGGTCGTCACGGCCGGAATGATCGACGCGAGCGCGCGCCTCAACTCAGGGACGACCTCCGTCGAACAGTCCAGTGAGGTCACGCCGCTCGTCAGCGCCGAGTTCGGCGTCGATCTCTTCTCCCCGGGCTGGGGTCGCCTGGCGCGCAAGGGCGTCACGAGCGCCTTCATCACGCCCCTCAACCAGAACTGCATCGGCGGCATGGGCACGGTGCTCAAGACCGCCGGGGACCGCTCCGTGAAGGGACGTACGGTCGAAGGTGCGCCGATGATCTGCGGCGCCATCGGCTCCCAGCCGAGCCAGCGCAACAGCTCGGCGTTCGGCCGGCCGACCTCCTTCTTCAACCGTCGCCCAACGACCCGCATGGGTGTGGAGTGGGAGTGGAGAAAGTCGCTCTTCGAGGCTGCCCAGGCGAAGGAGCCGGACGCGTCTCAGAAGGTGCTCCTCGACGCGCTCGCCGGCAAGGTGGGCGTCTTCGTCCAGGCCTGGGCGACCCAGGACATCCGGACCGCCGTTTTCCTCAAGGAGGAGATGGCGCGCGAGGGCTTCGGTGAGATGCGCCTCGTGATCGATGCGGGCGCGGAGGCCTGGCGCGAGCCGGCCATGCTCGTGCGCAGCAACACCGCCGTGATCCTCCCGCCGGTCCCCGCCCAGGGGCGCACCACGGACGGTGCCCTCATGTCCGTGGAGTGCGCGAGCGTGCTCCGCGATAACGGCGTCTCGTTCGCGCTCTCCGGTCACGGTGGCTCGCGGCTCGATCTGCAGGCCGGCCTCGCCATGCGCGGCGGCCTGACTCGGGAGGAGGCGCTTCGCGCCGTGACTCTCACCCCCGCCCAGCTGCTCGGCGTTGACGGCCGCGTGGGCTCTGTGGAGGCCGGCAAGGACGCCGACCTCATCCTCTGGAACGGTGAGCCCTTCGAGGCGACCACCCGACCCGTTGGCGTCCTCGTCAGCGGCCACCTCGCCCTCGATCCCCGCTGACCGCGCCCGCGGCGCGATCCCGAACCGAACACGACCCACCGGCCCGACCTTCGGACCACCCCCTCATCACGATGAAGTCTTCTCTCTCCCAACCTCTCCTGGCGCTCGGGGCGACGCTCCTCCTGGCGTCCTCCGCCGCCGCTGCTCCCCAGGTCGACAAGACCGCCGTCAAGGCCGGGACCGTCATCACCCTCACCGGTGAGGCCATCCCCGACGGCGTGATCGTCATCGAGGGCGGCCGCGTGACCGCCGTCGGCGCCGCGAGCGAGGTCCAGATCCCCTGGGACGCGACCGTGATCGATCAGCCGGGCATGGTCGCCTTCCCGGGCTTCGTGGAGGCGCACGCCGCTCGCGGCATCGATCGTCCGAACGAGACCCTGGACGTGGCGCCCTTCCTCGATGTGAAGGACTCGATCGACCCGGTCAACTTCTACTTCGAGGAGGCTCTCCGGCAGGGCATCCTGACCATCAACGTCCAGCAGGGGAACGACACCGTCGTCGCCGGTCAGGGCATGGTGGTGAAGCCCTTCGGGATGACCGTCGAGCAGATGATGGTGCGGCCGCGGTCGGGCGTGAAGATCTCCGCCGCTCCCAAGCGGGGCAAGACCCGGGCGACCCAGGCTCAGGCGCTGCGGGGCGCCTTCGACGACCTCCGTCGCTATCTCGAGGAGATGGTCCAGAGGCAGAAGGACGGCGATGACTTCGATCGCCGAGAGGCCCTCTACCAGGGGCGTGAGCTCGAGGGTGAGGCCGCGAAGGGCAAGCCCCTCGCGTGCTCCGGTTGGACCATTGACGGCTTCGAGCGCGTCCCGCGCGGCGAGGTCGACGAGAAGCGTGAGCCGCTGCTGCGGATCATCGAGGGCAAGCTCCCCGTGATCATGTGGTGCGCCACGCCCATGGACGTGCATGCCGCCCTCCGCGTCGCCGAGGCCAACGGCTTCACCGCGACCATGACCTTGGCCCTCGCGCCTGCATGCTGGAAGGCAGCGGCCAAGATCAAGGCGTCGGGCTGCAGCGTGATCCTGGCGGGGCTCGAGGACGAAGAGCTGGACCCGGTCACCGGTGAGTCCATCGAGACCTTCGTCCCCAAGGTATTCCACGACGCGGGCATCCCCTTCGCTCTGATGTCCACGGGAGACGCCAACCGCTCCCTCTGGTACCAGGCGGCCCGCTGCGTCGCCAACGGCATCCCGCGCGCGGATGCCCTCGCCGCCGTGACGACGGCGCCGGCCGAGATGCTCGGCCTCGGCGATCGCGTCGGCAAGATCGCGAAGGGGACCGACGGACACGTCGTGCTCTTCAGCGGTGACCCGCTCGACATCACCTCGGTCGTGGAGCACGTCATCCTCGACGGAGCTCACGTCTATGACCGGAGCAAGGACGTCCGCGTCAAGCAGCTCTTCGACGGTACGCGTCCCCCCGGCACGGCCTCTGATACCTCTGGCGAGGAGGATTGGCCGGGTGACGGCGACGATCCCGAGGGCGACGACGAGACCGAGAACAACGGCTGATCCCTGCGGGTTCAAACCATGCACATGACCCCGAAACTACGAGCCGCTGCCCTCACGCTTGCGGCGTTCACCGCCGCGGCCTCGGCCGCGCCCATCGCCACCTCCGCCGCGACCCCCACGGCGGGTGACGCCGTCGTCGTCAAGGCCGGCACCATTCACCTCGTTGAGGTGGGAGAGCTCATCCGCAACGGCGCCGTGCTGGTCGAGGACGGCAAGATCGTCGCCATCGGCCCGGCTGACACGATCGACGTGCCCGGCGGAGCCGAGGTGATCGACCACGGTCCTGACGCGGTCATCGTGCCGGGGCTGGTCGCCGTGGACTCGAACTACACGCAGCAGACCGCCGGTCCCAGGACAGCGGACCCGACCCT
>Ga0213863_10000821_pt1 | contig 23157 bp, 18 predicted proteins | sample PICome_8_FD_160128 | JGI IMG/M metagenome (GOLD analysis project Ga0213863, IMG submission 160128) | Coastal seawater microbial communities near Pivers Island, North Carolina, United States - PICO497 | ecosystem: Environmental > Aquatic > Marine > Coastal | place: USA: North Carolina... | reverse complement strand
CGTCCGCGGGGACCGCGGTCGCGAGCCCCAGGTCGGCGAGCTCGGCCTCGCCTGCGCGCAGGGCGTCCGCCAGGCCCATCGAGGCGCCGGGTCCCGACACCAGCCGAGCCATCTCACTGGAGAGGGTCGGGCGGATCCAGGCGGGCTCGCACACGACGAGGCCGTGGTGGCCGGCGAGCTCGTTGAGGGTCCTCGAGAAGGCCCGCGCAAGGGTCTCTCCATCCCGCGGCAAGAACAGGTCCAGGGCGGCGTCCGCCCCGGCGTGCTCCTCGACGACGCCCCGTAGCTGGGCTCTGACCGCGTCGAGCCTCTGGGCCTCGGCGCTGATGGGCAGCTCGCCCACCGGGGTGCGCCCCGAGGCGAGCCCGGCGAGCCCCACCTTCTGGAGGTCCAGGTTCCGGTTGAGCTGCCAGGCGTGATGCACCTCGGCGATGTCGTGGTCGTCGGCGTGATTCCAGAAGACGGGGACCACGGGGACTCCCCAGCGGCGGGAGAGCTCCTGGGCCACCTTGCACGCCTGCAGGGCCTTGTAGAGGCAGTAGAGCGGCGAGGTGAGGAAGCCCGGCTGCTGACCCGTGAGGACGCAGGGCACGCCCTCGCGCCGCAGCGACTCGAGGTTGTGCCGGGCCGCGGGTGCGAGGGCGAGCTGGGCCTCGAGGAGGCCGCCATCGAGGAGCTCCACCAGGGCGCCGCGCTCCTCCACGCCGAGGCGCTCGTCGGGCTCCCCGATGTCCTCCAGCCGGGCGATCACGGGGACCGGGCTGAAGGCCGCGCCGGATGAGATGCCCTCACGCGCCAGGGCCGAGAGCCCGTGGACGTCGGCGGGGAGGTGCTGGACTCGGGTCTTCATCAAAGGAGCGCGGCGCGGAGCTCAGCCGCCATCGCGTCCATGGCCCCGGCTGCGGCGTCCTTCCAGTGCTTCTCTGGCTGATTCTTGCCCGCGAAGAGGATGCCTCGGGAGGAGTTCACCAGGGCGCCCTGCAGCCCGTCCCCGAAGCCGCCCACGATGTCCGCGGCGCCCGCGCCTTGGGCTCCATAGCCGGGCAGCAACAGGGGGGTCTGGGGCATCAGGCGGCGCAGCCGCGCGAGCTCGTCGGGGTGAGTCGCCCCCACCACGGCGCCCACCGAGCTCCAGCCGCTGTCGCCCACCAGGTCCTGACCCCAGCGCTCCACGGCCCCCGCGACGCGGTCGGCCAGGAGCGCCGGTCCACCCTCGCAGCCCTCGGTGGAGAGGGCCTGGAACTCGGCGCTGGAGGGGTTCGAGGTCCGCACCAGGACGTACATGCCGCCTCCTGTGGCCCTGCACTCGTCGACGATGGGGGCGACGGAGTCTGACCCGAGGTAGGGGTTGACCGTGATGGAGTCGCAGAGGGTCCTCGGGTCCTGTCCCTCGATCCCCCGCAGGAACGCCTGGGCATAAGCCGCCGCCGTGCTCCCGATATCCCCACGCTTGACGTCGCCGATGACGAGCAGGCCCGCGTCCTTGGAGGCGGCGACCACGCGCTCGAACTCCGCCACGCCGTCCGCCCCGAAGACCTCGAAGAACGCCGACTGGGGCTTCACCGCGGGCACCTTGCCGGCCGCGGCGTCGATGATCTCGCACAGGAAGTCCCCGATGGCTCGGGCGCGCTCCGCCCTCGAGGCCGACGGGTCGCGGGCCACCGCGTACTCGTCGGGGAGGTGGGCGAGGTGGGGGTCGAGCCCGACGACGCAGGGGTTCCCGACCCGTTCGACGGCGTCGTGAAGTCGGTCGCCGAAGGGCCGCATCAGGAGTCCTCGGGGTCCTTGGGGTCGCTGGAGCCCTTGCGGGCTTTGGGCTTGCCCGTCGCGCTGTCCATGCCCAACGCCTGCCAGCGCTCGTGGGTCTCGTCGAGGGTGGAGACCTGCTCGCTCTCGGGGACCAGCACACCGGCAGAGACCGTCACGCGTAGCGCCTCGTCCACGGAGATGTCGAGCGGGATGAGGCGCTCGGCCTCGATGAAGACGGTGAACCCGGTCATCGGCATGGGCGAGGTGGGAATGAACACCGAGAGGAAGTTGCCACCCAGCTCCGCGTGGATGCTCTTGAGCCCCCCGCCGGTCACGAAGCCGATGGCCCAGACGCCCTCGCTCGGGTACGGAGCGGCGACCACGGTGTCGAACTCCAGCTCGTTGTCCGAGAGGAAGAAGTCCACCAGCTTCTTGGTGTACGGGTAGACCGACCGGACGATGGGGATCCGGGTCAGGGCCTTGTCGAAGCTCGCGATCAGGCCACGGCCCAGGAAGCCGCTCGCCAGGTACCCCAGGAAGAGCACGATGACCGCGGCGAGCAGGATCCCGATCCACTCCGGGACCGGTGTCGCCGACCGCAGCTTCTCCCGGTCGATGGCCAGCTTCTCCAGGTTCCGGATCCAGGTGTAGCGGTCCGTGCGGAAGTTCTCGATGGCGGCTTGAGCGGCCTGAGAGCCGAGCTCTCCGAGCTCCCGCCCCTGCCCGATCCGGGCCTGGAGGTCGATGGGGAGCTGGTCGAAGTCGACAAACTGCTGTGCCCGCGGGTCCACGTCCATCAGGCCCAGGGCCTGCCAGCCCAGGGAGTTCCCATCGAGGACAGTGAGGATCGCCGCGTTGATGGGCTTCGTCAGGTAGGTGTTCACGAACTGCACGACCGTGGCGAAGACGAAGATCGTCAGCACGGCCGGCAGCAGGACCACGAGGCCGCGGACGAAGAAGTTCTTCTTCTTCTTCGACGCCTTCTTCTCGCGCTTGAGCTGCCGCTTCGCGGCGCGTGTCAGCTTCTTTGACTCCTCGGGTGTCATCAGGAGAGAGCCTACCGGAGACCGCCCAGCCTTTCAGACGGAGAGGGGGCCAATCTGTTCTCCGGGGTGACGCGCGGAGGCCGCGGCGTCGTCAGCGACGGAGAGAGCCCCCTCGGCTGCAGGCCGAGGGGGCTCTCTGAGTCCAGTCACGCCCGAGGGCGTGGGCGAGCGATCACTGGAAGGTGATGCTCACGGCCGTCGAGAAGTTCGACGTCGGGTTGCCACCGGCAGTGTCGCGCGACCAGTACTGGAAGAAGCGCGTATCACCAGCCATCACGGACGACGGGCCGGTCGGGCCGGGGACGGCCGTCAGGTCCACCGGGAAGCTGACCGTGCCCCATATGTCGGAGGTCTGGACGGCGCCCGCGTAGCGACCGATGCTGAGGCTTGCGATGCAGAGGTTGCCCGCCGAACCGCCGGGGTTCGCCAGGTACGTCGCGTCGCTCGACGTCAGGAAGTAACCCATCGTGTTGGCCGGGAGGTTCCGGACGTCGAGGGTCAGCGAGTTGTCCGTAGCGACCGGGCTACCGGTGGCCGTGATCACCGCTCCACCGCCGGACTCGTTGGCCTGCGCGGAGCAGATCGTGGAGCCGAGACCCTCGGAGATGGTGAGGACACCGTTGCCGAACTCAGGGGGGGCACCCCAACCGCTCACCTGGATGATGTAAGGAATTCCCGCGGTGCCCGAGATCGTGAGGGCGCTCTGGAGTCCGCAGGCGTTGTCGTTGCAGCCGATGTTTTGGCCAGTGGTTCCGTCGAACACGGACATGATCGTGTCGAAGTCAGAGCCGCAGAGGTCAAAGTTGATGTCAGCGTCGGCCTCGGCGAAGTAGGCGAACCAGATGTCGTTGTTGCCGCCCTGCCCCGCCTGGGTGCACATGCCGATACCAGAGGGCGTGGCGAACTCGGGGTTGAAGAGCGTGACGCCGTCTTGGATCACGGTGTAGAAACCCGTCGCGCTGGAGTTGTCGATATCGAGGAAGGAGAGCTCGATGTTGTCGTAGAGGACGCCGGTGTCGTCGTAGTTGCTGGCGTAGCTACCGAAGCCGATCTGGAAGATCTTGCCTTCCGTGCCCGGGTCGAGCGCCATCGTCAGCGTGGCGTTCTCCCAGTTGCGGATGCTGTTGTCGGTCACGTCGAGGCGCGTCTCGCGGATGGTCGCGAAGCCGTTCGCGGGGTCGAGGATCTTTATGAAGGCGAACATCTGGGCGTCGCCCTGGCCGTTGCCGACGAAGTCACTCTTCTTCACGTCGAACGAGAAGATCGCGGTCTGGCCGATGTTGGCCGCCTCGACGGTCTGCTCCTTGAAGACCGAGGCCTCGATGTAGTTGCCGATGGCGTGATCACCGTTGTTGTAGTCGCTGTAGACCACGAGGCTCTGGGAGCCCTGGTCGGCGGCCTGCTGGGTGTCGGTGATGGCGGAGAAGCCGATCCCGGGGTTCGGCGCCGGGAAGGTGCCGTAGCCGTAGAGGTAGCCACCGGCGGGGTCGAAGACGTTGGCGAAGATGATCCAGCCCTCGTTTGAGAGCGCGTCCGGGTTGGCGATGTCCAGGCCGTCGAAGTCCTGGGCGTACTCGTTCATCGTGGGCGGCGGGGGCGGGGGGCCCTGCCACTCGATGTTGTCGTACACGCGCCGCGAGTCATCGTTGTTGGAGCAGCGGTTGGTGAAGCCGACCTGGAGGATGTGACCGCCCCAGGCGGAGTCGATCGTGACGCTGGTGCTCGCGCTGGTCCAGTTCACGCAGTCCGCGCCGGTGGTGTCGATCGGGTCGTAGTACACCGTGGCGAAGCCGCTCGCGGGATCGAGGACCTTGATGAAGGCGGCCGTCGTCGTCCCCGCGGGGTTGGCGTCGCAGTTGGCCTTCAGGTAGTCGAAGTCAAGCGTCCAGGTGTCCCCGAAGCTGTCGGCGGTGATGTTCTGCTCGAAGAACGTGTTCGTCTCGAGGATGTTGCCGTTGCCGTGCTCGCCGGTGTTGTTGTAGTTGCTGTTGGTCTGCAGCGACTGGCCGTTGCTCGGCGTGCCGAGGCCGGACACGAGCAGGGCGCATTCGCCCTCGGTGTTGTTCGGCGGGAAGACGCCGTAGCCGAAGAGGTAGCCGCCGGAGGGGTCAAAGACCGTCACGAAGTTCCCGAAGCCAAGGTCACTGACCCCGGGTCCAGGCGAAGCCGGGTCAGCGGACTCGAAGTCGATGGAGCGGACCTGGAGCTGCGCGCTGGCGACGGAGCCGAGCGCCGCAAAGGCCGCTGTGGTGAGGAGAGATCGAGAGAGATTCATCTGAAGAGAAAGTCGTTGCTAGTGAGCGAAGCGTGGGTCAGGAAGGGCGAGCAGCGGACTTGTGCCGACGATGATGGGGTCTCGCCTTAGGTCCAAAGTTATCCCTCCAAACGCAAGGCCGGCGCCCTCATCAGCGAGAGCAGCCCTTCGTTGCGCCGAAACGAGTCAGGCAATTTGACGCACCGCGACAACGCACCACATCTCGATCTGGGGCGTGGTGCTGAGGCGCGTCCTCACCTGGTGTCTTGCGAGAGCCGCTGCAGGAACTCCCGGGCCACGCCGTCTGCGAGCGGGAGGCCCCGGTCGCTGAGGTGGAATCGGTCTCCTGAGCGGTCGAGGAGCCCGTCGCCGACGAGCCTCGTGGCCAGCGCGACGGAGGCCTCGATGGCGGCCTCGGACGCGGACGCTGTCTTGGCCACCTCGGCGGGGTCAACGCCCTCCTTCAGACGGAGGCCCAGCCACCAGCACTCGGCGACGCGGGCGACCTCCTCGGGCACCTCGCTCCACTCGGTCGCGTGGCCGTGTCCGCGGATCCGGTGCAGGTACGGGCTGATCGATCGAGGGTTGCCCGATCGTGTCTGCGCGACCTTACTGACCGCTCCGGGGCCAATGCCCACGTACTCGCCGTTCCGCCAGTAGTTGACGTTATGGCGGCACTGTTCATCGGGGCGGGCGTGGTTGGAGATCTCGTAGGCGATGAGCCCGCTCGACGACGCGAGGTCCCGGGTGGCGTGGAACATCTCGAGCTCGACCTCCTCCTCTGCGGCCTCCAGGCGCCCCCGGTCGAGCCAGCGCTTGAAGCGCGTGTCCTCCTCGAAGGTGAGGTTGTACGCAGAGAGGTGGTCCGGGCCCAGGTCGAGGACCCGGCCGAGGTCGGAGCTCCATCCATCAGCCGTCTGTCCTGGGATCGCGTAGATCAGGTCCACGTTGACGTGCTCGATCCCCGCGGTGCGGGCGGACTCGTAGGCTCGGAACGACTCCGCGGCCGTGTGGACCCGGCCGAACAGCTTGAGCGTCTCGTCATCCAGGGACTGGAAGCCAATGGAGAGGCGGGGGACGCCGAGGTCGAGCAGGCAGCGCGCCTTGTCCACGTCCAGGCTCTCGGGGTTGCACTCCGCGGTGACCTCCTTGGCGCTCTCTCGCCAGCCCGAGATCTCGTGGAGCCCGTCGAGGAGGGTCTTCAGCTGCCCTGCGCTGAGCAAGGACGGCGTCCCCCCACCCAGGAAGAGCGTGGCTGGCCGCGCAGGGGCACGGCGCTCGGCCTCTCGCAGGATCGCGGCGATCATCCCGTCGATGTCCTGACCCTCGTCGGGCACCGAGAAGAAGTCGCAGTAGTGACACTTGGCGGCGCAAAAGGGCAGATGCACGTAGAGGGCGGTGCCCTCCAGCGCCTGGGGCGGCGCGGAGACCCTGGGGGTGTCACGCCTGGAGTTCGGTGTCGGCTCGTCCTCGACCCGCTGCTGGTGCTCTTCCATGTGGGCTTGGCTGCGCTTGGGACCGGTCATAGGGGGCGTGGGGGGGTGGCGCTCGAGGCCTAAGGGGTCACCAGCGCGGAGGCTCCGCCTGGGGCGCCACGGCGTCGGGCTCAGCGCCTGAGGCGTAGCACCACGGTCTGGCGACCGCCGGGTTCGAGCGTGATGTTGGCCGTCGAGAGGTCCACGGGCTGCGCCTTGAGGTCGATGCCTTTGGCGACGACCTGGGTCGGCAGCGCGGGCAAGCCGACGAGGTCGAAGACCCACGCCTCCCCATCCGAGGTCACCCCTGCGGCCCGTCGCTCGATGACTCCGCCGGCGATCGTGCGACCCTCGGGCGCGTCGTGGAACAGCGCGATCATCTTCAGGGCCTCTCGGGCGTCGCCGATGACGCGGACCTCGAGCTCCGCTGCGGGCCACAGGAGGAGCTCTCGTGTTCGTTCCTGATCCGGGTCAACCCACGCGGTCGCCGGCGCGTAGCCGTCCGCCTCAACCCGAAGCCACAGGGGGGTGCGAGACTCGATCCAGGGCAGGTCAACGGGAGAGCTCGCGTCCTTGAGGACGAGCTCCTCACCGGCGGCTTGATCCCGCAGGGTGAGCGGGCTCATTCCAGAGGCCTGGGTGACGCGCAGCCCGGAGAGGTGCGCGCCAGTGGGGCCGTCCCGCACAATGAGTCGGTTCAGGGGAAAGGGCGAACCCACGAGGACATAGGGGCTGTCGACCGGCGTGAACGCGTGACCGAGCCCCTCGAAGCGAACGCGCTGGCCGTTGAACATGCCCCCCAGCAGCTTGACCCGGGAGCGATCGGGGATCTCCAGCTTGAAGCGACCGCTGCCGACCTTGACCTCGGTCAGCTGTGATGCGCCCTGGGTCAGGATCTCCAGCTGGAAGGACCCTGACCTCACCGGGGACGGGAGGGGGGCGCCCTTGACCTGCAGCAGGGCCTCACCCTCGAAGGGCCTGAGGCGTTCGACGAAGGGGGTGGTGTCAGCGCCGGAGCGGCCGCCGGGTTCGATCCCCGGGCTGTCCTCGGCGAGGGCTGGCGCCATCAGCGGGTCGGCAGCCTCCTGGATGGGGTCCGGTGCTTCGGGCAGGGTCAGCCCCGTCACCTTTGATGGGGACTCCCGTGGGCTGGGCTCTCCGAAGATCGTCCAGCCGAGAACCGTCAGGGCCGCGAGGGTCATGGCGGCGGGGATGATCCGGTGGGGAGCCCGCATGCCGCCCAGTGTCACCGAAGGCGGAGGCTACGTCGACCTGGGAAGCTCAGCTGGCTGCTCGGAGGGGCTCGCAGGCGTACTCCGCGAGGCTCCTGGCGATGGCGTCGTATCCCAAGCTTCGCGCACGACGGCACGCCTCGCCGTCGAGTTCGACCTCCGCTCCCCAGCGGGCCAGGAGCTCCACGATCGGGAGCAGCTGAGCCTCGTCGAAGGGCCGGACCTCGTGGGCGTCTCCCTCGAGGCTGAAGTAGGCGCGGGCGGAGATCGCTGCGAGGAGCGCGCCGCACCCGTCAGGTGATCGGTCGTTGGGGTCGGCGCCGGCCTCGAGGAGGACCCTGCAGACCGACTCGTGCGCGGAGCTCGCGGCGTACAGGAGGGGAGTGAAGCCCTCGTGGTCGACGTGGCCCATGCCGGCGCCGGCCTTGAGGAGCGCGCCGCAGGCCTCGGACCGACCGGCGAGGGCCGCGCGTGAGAGGGCCGTCATGCCGGACTCGCGCTCGGGCAGATCGACGGGCAACCCGGCCGCGAGCAGCGCGTCGATGAGCCCCTCATCTCCGGTCTGGGCGGCGAAGGAGAGCGCGTTGCGGCCGCCTCGGTCCTGCAACTCCACGTCCACTCCGCCGTCGATGAGCTTGCTGGCGACCTTGGTGTGGCCGAGCGCGCAGGCGATCAGCAGGGCCTCGCCCGGGTCGCCTCCGGCCTCCAGGAGGGAGCCTGTGATGTCGGCGTCACCCTTCGCCGCTGCCAGCATGAGGGGGGTCCAACCCGAGGTCGCGGGGCGGGTATCCACGGTGGAGACCAGGGCCTCCTGCAGGTCACGGCCTCCGATCGCCTCGAGGTCGCCGCGCTCGACGGCGCTGATCAGGCGCTGGCCGAGGTCCCGATCCGACCTTGAGCGGTTGTCCTGCGCGTCGGCGTTCTTCTTGCTGCTCATGATTCACTTCCTCGGGGCGGCCTGGCACGTCTGGGGGCACAGGTCGCTTCCGTTGGGACTCAGTCCCCAGCCATGACGTCGTAGAGCTTTCGGAGGGCTTCGCGTTCGATCTGGCGAACGCGCTCACGGGTCAGGCCAACGACCTTCCCGATCTCCTTCAGGGTCATCGGCTCGGCTCCATCCCCGAGGCCGTAGCGGAGCCGCAGGATCTGCGCCTCACGCTCGTCGATCACCCCGAGGAGCTCGTCGAGCCGCGAGAGCAGGTCGCGGTGGAGCATGGACTCCTCCGGGTCGACGGCCTTCTCGTCCTCGACGGTGTCCTGGGTCTGGGTCATCACATCCAGTGAGACCTGCCCGGCCTGGTTGGACTCGATGGTGCGCTTCAGGAGGGGCCAGGACTCGCGGGGGATTCCGAGCTCCATCGCGACCTCCTCGACCGTGGGCATGCGCCCGAGCATGTAGCGCAGCTCGTTGGCGACGTTCCTCCACTTGGAGATCATCTCCGTCATGTATCCGGGGACGCGCACCGACTTGACCGTGTTGGTCAGCGCGCGTCGGATCGACTGTTTGATCCACCACGTACCGTAGGTCGAGAAGCGGCAGCCAGCCTCGGGGTCGAACTTCTCCGCGGCCTTCATCAGGCCGATGTTTCCCTCTGCGATGAGGTCCTGGAGGTTCAGACCTCGATCGTTGTACATCTTGGCGATGGACACCACGAGCCGGAGGTTGGCCCGGATCAGGTGCTCCCGCGCTTCGAGGTCACCGGATTGGACCCGGGCACCGAGCACCTTCTCCTCGTCCGCGGTGAGGAGGGGGACCTCGTTGATCTCATGGAGATAGGTCTCGAGACAGCGTTCGGCAGAAATGGTGGTGCTCCGTGTCGCAGGGGGAATGCGTGATCAGGGCGCCCCGTGAGGCCCCCTCTTCCCATGGATTCGGACTCTTGTTGGCTCGGTCTTGAGCCCCGAGGTCGATCCTGGAACACGGTCTCGCAACGGAGATCGTGCTACCCTCCCGCCCGGGTCATGGGATCGTCCACCAACAAGCCGGTTGTCTCTGAACAGGACTTCGGCGTTCTCCTTCGGGAACGCGCCGAGGGGTTCCTGACGAGCTGCGCGGTGCCCTCGGGGACGCGCTGGTCCAAGCGGCGCTTCTTCGAGGTCTCGGCCAGCGCGGATGAGCTGGAGTCATTCCTCGACGACCACGGCGCCCGAACCAACCGAACATTCTCGGCGTTCACCGAGCTCGTCGCCTCGGTCCGGGGATTCGCCCTTGCCGGAATGCAGCTCGCTCACCTGGATCGCCGGGTTGATTCGTACGGAGTCGCCGAGCGGCTGCCTGGGGGGGGCGCGGAGGTGCTCGGGCACATGCGGGAGGCGCTCAGCTTCGTGCAGGATCGCACCGCGCTGCTGATGGGGGCCTTGCTCGAGGAGGCCAGGGAACGCGGCGTCTCCGAGCTGCAGCTGGGGCAGGGGCAGCGGCCGGACGATGCCATGGAGGCGCCGCCGAGGCTCGCCAACAACGTCGACCTCGACCGCATTGACGACGACGACTACCGCATCGCGAAGGTCGCGACCAGCTACCTCTCTGCCCTCAAGATGCTCGAGGACGTGGGCATTGAGCCGATGCTCGAGGCCGACCGCCGGGAGGAGTTCCTGCGCGCCAAGTGCAGTGAGGAGACGGCGCGCGTCTGGGAAGCCACCGTCCACAACCTCCAGTCGAGCTACGACACGTACGTCAAGAACACGGTGTTGGAGACCGGGGACCCGCGCCTGCCCGACCTCCGCGGTCACGCCTCGGCGGCGCTGCATACCCTCGGCGCGGTGACCTACCTGACGCACTTCGTCGAGCGGCACGAGCGCGGTCTGCGCTCCGACATGGCCGATTCGGTCCTGCAGCGGCTGGTGCCGCGCTCGCAGGTCCGGGATGTGACGCTGAACCGCCTGCTGGTCAGCGCGCAGGCGTTCATTCGGAGCGGCGGGGAGATCGCGTCGTCCCTGCTCCCGAGCTACACCCGTGTCTCCAGCGTCGAACTCTGCCTGAGGGAGGGCATCTTCCTCCATGCCAGGCCAGCGTCGCTGATCGTGGCGATCGTCCAGCACCACGGCACGCCCGTCGAGCTGGAGGTCGCAGGTTCAAGGTGCAACGCTGGCTCGATCCTCGAGCTCATGGTGGCGATCGGATCCAACCCGGAGCAGCGGACCTTCGTCGCCCATGGGGACGAGCGGACCCTCCTCGACCTCGAGCAGTTGTTCGCCGCTGACCTGGGCGAGGCCGGGCTCGAGGACCTCCCCGTGAGCCTCAACTACCTGCGGCAGCGCAGGTGAGCTGGCGGGCTCAAATCCCGAGGAAGAGGCGGTCCGCGAGCATCTTCGGGAGTCCAGCGCGGACGATTCGGTCTGCTTCCCGCTCGATGTCGTAGTCGACCCTGCGCAACTGGACCCGCTGGGTTGCTGTGTCGTAGATGGCGTAGGCCGCCCGACAATCCTCGTCCCTGGGCTGTCCCACGCTCCCGACGTTCACGAGCGCCACCGTGCTCTCCTCGAGGTCGATCTCGCGGTCGATGGTGTAGGACGTCCTCTCCGGGGAATCGATGAGCCGCATGATCGTGACGGGGACATGCGTGTGCCCGAGGAAGGCGACCGGACGGTCGAGGGCGTCGAGGGAGGGGTCCGCCTCGGAGGTGCTCTGGATGTAGTCGAAGCGGTCGGGGTCGGGCAGCGTGCTGTGGGCCAGCACGCAGTCATCCGTCGCATGCAGGAGCGGCAGGTTCGCGAGCCACTGGAGATCGTCTCGAGAGAGCTCGGCTCGGGTGAAGTCCACCGCGGCCCTGGCGTTGGGGTTGAAGAGCCTGGTGTCGAGCTCGCCCGCGCAAGCCGCGTCATGGTTGCCCTTCACGACCATGGTGTCGCGTTCACGGAGCAGCTCGATGGACTCGGCGGGTGCCGCGCCGTAGCCGACGACATCCCCGACCTGGAGGATCTGGTCGATGACCTCGTTCTCGAGCGACTCGAGCACGGCCTCAAGCGCAGCGAGGTTGGCGTGAATGTCACCTAGGATTGCGTATTGCATGAGCGGGTCGCCCGTCGGTTCCCGGAGCCGCGAGGGCCAGGGCGCCCGCGATCCAACCTGTCATCGGCAGCGCAGCCCCGATCCAGTGAGCGCGGGTGGGTGAGAATTCGAACGACTCCCTCAGGGTCTCTCCCGCATCAAACCAGGCAAGGAGCGCGTGCCCCGCAGGTGTCTCGCCCGTCACGAGCCCGGGAACCAGAGTGACGAGGCCCACGGCGATCGCGGCGCGGAGGTGCCGCTCCAGCGGAACTTGGAGGAGGACCGCGCCGATGGCCGCAGCGTGGGCCCAGGCGAGGAGGAGCGCCGGAAGCGAGTCGCCCGCCCGGAAGGACACGAGCTGCCAGTCGTGGAACAGGTGGGCGGGAACCAGCGCGAGCGTCCCCGCGCAGGCGCTCACGAGCAGCATGCTGCCGGCCTGCACGAAGATCCGCCCGGTGGGTCCGAGGGGGCGCATGAGCCAGCTGAGCTCATGGAGCGGGGAGAGGCTCATGGCCATGGCCGCGACCCCCCCGATGAATGCGGCTTCGTAGGCGCCGGTCCAGTGGTGCACGTCGGCGGTGACGAGGCCAAGCGGGAGGAAGGTCCGCAGCGCCGGCCAGGACAACAAGAGGGCGACGATGAGCACCCAACCGAGCGGTTGGCGCAGGTGGTGCCGGACGAGACCGAGGGTGACGTTCATGCAGCTCATCCGCCCAGAGCCTAACGCTCTCCGTCGAGAATCCAGACATTCGCTACCCTTGATCAAGAGCCATCAAGGTGTCCGGGACGGTGTCCCTTGACAGGTGTACGGCTTGCTCTAGAGTCGCGCGCCGCTCGTCCCGGCTCGCTCGCCAGTCCCTCCCCGCCCCTCGATCAAGAACCCCATGGAACGTCGACTCGGTCGAGGCCTTGGCTCCCTTCTGGGGCAGCCTGAAGACGGACAAGCAGAGCGCCCCAAGACCGTCGTTCCCCAGGGCAAGGGCGCCGTGCCCGCGAAGGCTGAGCCGCCCCGATCCGAGGAAGCGCCCGACGCGGCGGAGACCGTCGGCCGGATGGTGGAGCTGGCAGCGATCCGCCGAAACCCGGACCAGCCTCGCAAGGTGTTCGAGTCGGAGGGGCTCGAGGAGCTTCGTCAGAGCATCCTTCGGCACGGCGTACTGCAGCCGATCACAGTTCGGCGGGAGGGCAGTGGCTTCGAGATCATCTCGGGCGAGCGTCGTTGGCGTGCCGCCAGGAACGCAGGTCTGCAGGTCATTCCCGCGGTGGTTCGCGATGACGTCTCGGACGAGGTGAGCCTGGAGTTGGCGATCGTCGAGAACATCCAGCGCATGGACCTGGATCCGGTGGAGAAGGCGCGCGGCTATCGAGCGCTCATGGATCGCGTGGGCCTGAATCAGGAGCAGGTGGCCGAGCGCATGGGAATCAAGCGCTCCTCGGTCGCCAACCAGCTTCGCCTGCTCGACCTCCCAGAGGAGGCCCTCGAGGCGCTCAGCCAGGGCATGATCACCTCCGGTCACGCCAAGGCCCTTCTTGGCCTGGCGGACCCCGCTGCGATCCGCAGCGCCCTCGGTCAAGTCGTGAGGAAACAACTCTCGGTTCGCGAGACCGAGCGGCTGACTCGCAGCGGCGGAGCCTCAGAGGCCCCCGCTGGCTCCACGGGGGCCAGCAAGGTGGGCGCGACGCAGCCGGCCTGGGTGGGTGAGATGGAGGGGCGCCTCCGGGAAGCCCTCGGGGTCAAGGTGACGCTTCGGAACGGCAGCAAGTACCGCGGTTCGATCACCTTGGACTACGCCAATCGCGATGAGCTCGAGCGTCTCTGCGATCAGATGGCGCCCAAGGACTCGATCTGAATCTGCCAGGGCCACAACGCCTTGTGGTCCTTGGGGGTCCTCCATCGACGGGGTGGGGTGGGTCGCTGGGTCGGGGGGGGAGCGGAGCCTGCCTGCGTTGGGTCTTGTCGATCTGCGGGTAGTTCTCCACCAGTTCTCCACGGACTCCGTGATGTGGTGGCCGCAGCGCGACTCTGGCGGGATAGCCGCTCTCGCGCCTCCAGTGCGTGGTGCAGTGACCAAGCCTGAGACGGAGGCAGGAGACCCGGAGAGTGCGAAGGTGGGTTGTCCACAATTGGAAATGACATGGTCGTAGGTGAGTTGTTCCACGTGGAACAACCGCTCCAGAGCTTCGGTCCGTGCTCTGACGTCGTGTCGCTCGTGGTCCCGGCCGCCCTTGGTGATGGATCGGGCTTCGCCGGTCGGTGGTCCGGCAGGCTCGGGGTTGGAGCCGCTCGCGAAGGTTGCGCGACCTGAGGGGAGGCCCAGGCGGCGGTTCCGAGGTGGTCCTGGCCATCGCAACGGGGCCCTTGGGGTTGTGGTGGCGCTTGGGGCTTGGTTGAAGGTGGAGTGAGCGTGGCGGTTGTTCCACGTGGAACATCAATGGGCCATCTCCGCTGGCCCACGAATCGAACCCCTTTGCCGCCGGGCAAGCTCGCCCACGGGGCGGGAGCACCGTGCCGGTCGTGGCTTGTGAACGCCTGGCCGGGGCCCGGAGAGCGATCACTCCAGGGGAGCAACCCCTGCCGTTGATCGAAGCCCCAGGATCGAGCCGGGGGATCCTGGTCCGTTGAGCTATGAAAGCCGTAGGAGTACAGCTCCGGGGTGGTCCCTTTCAGGGATGGGCCCAGCACCGAATTGGCGTGTTCCACGTGGAACACTCCAGGGGTCCAGGTCGGACGAGAACGCGCCATGCTGGTTCTCCATCGAAGCACCGGGTGCCGCTGGAGTGGCGCCGGGCGGGAGCTCCGTGTTCCACGTGGAACATGAAGCCTGAAGGCAAGGTGGGGAGATCGCTGATCGGCCGCGGGTGCCGTCAGCCTCCGGGCACGAAGAAGGGGCGGTGGACCACGGTCCACCGCCCCTTCTTCGTCGGGCCGGAGCAGGTAAAGCGGATCAGAGGATCCTGGTGCTGATGATCGTCACAGGCTCAACGGGGGTCTCCGCCTTCTCCTCACGGATCTCCCCGTTGGAGACTTCCTTCACGAGGTCCAGACCCTCCAGCACTCTCCCGTAGACGACGTAGTTGCCGTCGAACTGATGCTGAGGGGAGGCCGTCAGGTAGAACTGGCTGCCGGAGGAATTGACCGCGCCAGACACCTTGGCGGCGGCGAGAACGCCCTCCGCGTGGATGAGGCCGGATTCCTCGGCGGGAACGGTCTTCTCGGGCCCCCCAAGGCCCCAGGTGCTCGCGTCATCGTCCCTGGAGTTCGGATCACCACCCTGGATGAAGCGGCCAGGTTGGATCCGGTGGAAGCGGGTGCCGTTGTAGTAGCCATCCTTCACCAGCGTGAGGAAGTTCGCTGAATGGCCAGGGGCCGCGGCGCTGTCAAGGCCGAGGATGATCGGCCCAAGATCGGTCATGAGTTCGACGCGCGGCGAGCCTTCGGGCAGCGGGGGGTTCTCGAAGATGCCCGGGTGCTCCAGTGTCCAGGCGGCTTCCTGAGCGACGCTGGCCTCGAGGTGGTCGAGGATGGACTGGCCGGAACCGTCGGGCCCGATCGGGAACTCGAGCGAGCTGAGGAGGGCCGGAGAGAGCGCTTGAGCGCTCTGGATGGCTGCGATGGCCGCCTCGTACTCCGAATCCTGGAGGTGGGTCCTGGCCAGATCCACATACGCCCAGGCGGCGACGACCCCCTCTGTGTCCTGGGCGGTCAGCGCCTCCAGCGCAGCCTGTGGATCATCCGCGGTCGAGGCCTCGTACAGTTGGCCCCACACCGCCCGCTCTGACTCCGTCGCGGCCTGCGAGGCGCTCTGTGTGTACAGGACGGCAGCGGCGCCCACAGCCAGAGCCGAGAGAGCCGGCCACTTGTACTTGAAGACCAGCGTCGCGAATGCGGACTGCTCTTCCTGGGCGATCGTGATTTCGGTGGCAGCCTTGTGCTTGGCCATCGTGCTTGCCTGTTGTGCGAGGCGTTTAGGGTTCGACTGGGTCCCGAGCTTCTCTTGGCTCAGAGCGGCCAGGGGTCTCCCCCCTGGCGCATGGCCCGGCATTATAGGAGCTATATCGTCCGAGCGGGCAAGCTGCCCGGCTCGCATCCTCGTTGACTTGAAGATTCCATGCTGATCTCTCTCTTTCTCGCCGTCTCGCCCATGACCGCTTCCGTCGCTTCGCTCACGGGTGTGGCGCCAATCGGCGAACCCTCGATCGTCGTGGAGGTCGAGGACTACAAGTCCCTGCTCAAGGCGGCTGGAGACGACCCTGAGAAGCTGTGGGCGCTCTACGAGTGGACCCTGGAGGAAGACGATCGCAAGAAGTACCGCAAGCGCGTGCTCAACAAGGTGATCAAGGCTGCGCCGGACCACGCGGAGGCCCACGCGGCGCTCGGTCACGTGCAGTTCGAGGGCAAGTGGTATGACTCCGAGCGTGCCCTCGAGCGGTACATGTCGAAGATCGCCAAGGAGCGCGGTCTCGTGAAGTACGACGGCAAGTGGGTGTCGCCGGCGGACGTGGTCTACCTCGACAAGGGGTGGAAGAAAGACGCCGCGACGGATGAGTGGTACGACCCGGTGGCGCGCAAGCGGCTGGCCGAAGGGTGGAAGCTCCAAGACCTCAACTGGGTCTCCCCTGACGAGGTCGGCAAGCTCGATGAGGGGCTCTGGAAGTGCGATGACAAGTGGCTCCCCTTAGCCGCCGCCAACGAGTGGCATGGGGACATCGAGACGCCGTGGAGGATCCCCGAGAAGCGCGCCACGGTCTGGACCACCTGCAGTCGTGAGACGGCCATGAAGGCGGCCAAGCAGGCTGAGCAGGCGTACTTTGACATGCTCAAGGTCTTCGGGTTCGGAGGGGATGATCAGCCCGCCTTCATGGTGGTTCGCAGTCGGTCCGAGTACCTGCGGTTCATGGACGGCGACGACGACTACGACCTCCCACAGCTCGACCCGCTGGCGATGTCCGCCTTCAATCGCTCCGCCTTCGCAGACCTCTGGTTTGACTTTGACGAGGAGCGGTACCTCGGCATGGGGGTGACCTTCTGGGACGAGGAGAATGAGTCAGGAGATCTGTTCGGTCTGCACGACGCGCGCTTCGCCTACGGCCTCTCCTTCGTGGAGTCCATCGACCCCTGCTTCGACGGACTCGATGACGTCTATGGAGAGGGGGAGGTCACGCCGGAGTTCGCCGCGGTTCGGCTTCGTGCCCACAAGCTCCCCCGGTGGTTCCGATGGGGCGCGGCGTGCTACGCGTCACGCTGGTTCAAGGACAATCAGATCAAGCGGGGTGGCGACCCCTACTGGGCTCGAAAGTGGTCAGCATCGAACCTCAACGCTCAGGGCGGCCTGCTTGACTTTGACGACGTCTTCGACTTTGAGGCGAGCGGCCAGAACGAGGAGACCTCGCGGCTCATCAACCAGTCAGGGCTGTTTGTCGCGTTCCTCGTCGACGGTGGGGACCCCGAACTCTCACGCCTTCACGAGGAGTTGAAGGACGCGATGGAAAAACGGGAGGAGACGGCGAACATCTTCGCCTCGATTCGCAAGAGCATCTCGGAACGTGACGAGCAGCTTCGCGCGTTCATGAACAAGTAGCCGATCTCACCTGATCGACCGCCCCCCAGCCCGGCACCCAGCCCGGCACCCTGCCCTGAGGCATCCCAACATGTCGATCCTCCTCTCCCTCGCCCTCTTCGCCGCCCAGTCCCCCGAGTCCACAGCGCAGGACCTCCACCCCAAGGGCGCCGACCTCGTCGTGGTGATCCCCGATCTTCAGGCGGCCCTCGACGCCTTCGGTGGGACGGCGCTGGCCCGGACGATGGCGGACGAGGAGCTGCACGCTGCGCTTGGAGACGTCATGGGGAGCGGGCCGGTCGATCCGGTCGAGCTGCTCGTCGCACAGCTGCGTGGAATGGAGGGGGAGCTCCCCCGGATCCTCGATCTGCACAAGGGGGTCCGATCGGTCTCCATGTCACTTGACCTCGGTGGTTCGGGGGGAGACTCGGTGTTGGGGCTCGTGGGGCTGCTGGACGGGGACACATCGGTCCCGGACCTCGATCTGCGCGTCGTGGTCGACTTTGAAGACGAGGCCTCCTGCGAGGCTTGGACGACGGTCATGCGCGACGTCTTCGTGGGGAGGCGATCGCAACAGGTCGCGACTCGCGCGATGAGCCTCGACGGAGACGGCGGGGCATTCGGTTCGCCGCGGCTCACGGTCATGGAGATCTCCGGATCCGTGGACGCTCCCACGGAGTACATGGCCTTTGGCGGCACGCGGGCGCTGATGGCGGTCGGGATCGAGGACCTCGGCAAGGAGCTCGCGCGGTTGAGTCGCGCGGCACCCCGCGCTTTCTCCGCCGAGATCGAGGTCGGTCGCGAGAGGCTCGGCGCCGCGGAGGGGACCACCGTCATGGAGCTCTACACCCCTGCCTATGCCGGCCTCTCAAGCCTGCTGGAGCTGACCGACCCTGCCGGCCCGACCTGGGCGCTCTTGGCGGGCCCCGCGGTCACCATGACCGAGCTGATGCTCGGCGCTCCGGGGACCGCGATGCTCCGTGGAGGGCACTGGAACTTCGGCATCGGTGCGGATGGGCGCTATCTGACGACCGGCTGGATTCCTGGTTCCCCGCCCATCTCCAGCCTGAAGATGGTCGGCGGCACCCCACTGCAGCCATCCAGCCTCACCCTCGCACACCCCGACGCCCTGGTGACCTCCGTGGCTAGCTTTGACCCGGAGCAGCTCTTTGATCTCCTGGTCCAGGCCTCCAACGACGTCAGCTCGGAGGAGATGGAGGAGGTCATGCAAGGCATGGAGACTGCGTACGGGTTCCGCATCGACCGCGACCTGATTGAGCCCCTCGGTGGGTCGATCTCGTACAGCCTCCCGAAGCTCCGCTCGCTCCTCTCGGCGCCTAACCTGATGGCCGTCGCGAGCCTCGACGACCGCGAGGCCTTTGTGCGGGGCATGGACGGTCTCATGGAGATGATGGAGGACGGCGTGGACGGGCAGCGCACCGAGTACCGGGGAGCGACGGTGTACACCTGGTCTTTCAGCGCCCTGGCTGGTGGCCAGGGCGGGATGCAGCTGGGCCTGCCCATTGACCCCTCCAGCTTCAGCCGTCCGACCGTCACGGTCATGGACGATCGCGTGCTGATCTCGACCTTGCCGAGTCACGCCAAGCGGGAGGTGCGCCGGGTGGCCAAGCTGGCCGAGGCGGGTCAAGAGGCAGAGGTGCACGCGGGGCTGAGCGCCGCCGAGCTCTCAGGTGACGCGACCATGGTGAGCTTCGCCGATTGGGCGGTGTTCTACGGCAATCTCTACACGCAGCTGCGGGCGCTGGCTCCGATGATCGGCGATCTTGCGGGGGGGGAAGCGGACCTGCCGCTGCCCTTCAAGCTGGATTCGCTGCCCGACATGGACGTTCTGACGCGCCACTTCAGTGCCAGCGAGCGCCGCTGGGTCAAGGTCGACGACGGGTTCATGGACATCACGGTGTCCTCCCTGGGCCCGGAGATCCCCGCGATCCTCTTCGGGGTCGGGAGCGCGTCCGTGATGTTCATGCCCGCCGCTGTGGACATTGAAGTCTGGGACGAGCTCGACTCCGAATTCCTGGAGGTCGAGGGCTCGATCCCGGAGCCTCCGTCCCCCGTGGGAGCCGAGTCCGATACACAGTCTCAGCTGATGAGCGTGGAGGTCGCGGTGAAGATGTATCAGCTGGATCACGATGGCGAGCTGCCACAGAACCTCGAGGCGCTCGCGCGCTCCGACGACGGCAAGCCCGCCTACCTCGCGAGTGGAATCAGCGATGGCTGGGGGAGAAAGTTGCGCTACAAGCTGACGGATGACGGTTATGTGATCTGGTCGATGGGCGCCAACGCTGTGGACGAGGATGGCCTGGGAGATGACCCCCATCGCATCTACAAGAGCCCAGGCAAGTGATGTCCGATGACCGTGAGGGGGAGTCCTCGGACGTCCGTTCACCTGGGGGCGCCGCGGACTCTGGCTGGCAGTACAAGCGCAGCGACCGTTCCCGTCGGAACGGGCCGCTGCGCCGCCGCTTTCGGGACCTGCGTCGGCGGGTACTGTCACCGCTGGTGCCCCTCATGGTCCCCCCGTTGCTGCGCGGGCTCGGCTGGACGTGGCGTGTCAAGGTGGCCAACAGCGAGCGGCGAGAGGAGCTCCTCGAGGGTGGAGATGGCTGCGTGGCGGTCCTCTGGCACGGGCGGATGGCCGCGGCCGCACCGGTCTTCGCGGGGGTGAACACGGTCATCCTCGTGTCCATGTCCGGGGACGGGGAGCTCGCCAACACCACGCTGGAACGGCTCGGTTACCGCACGCTCCGAGGATCCTCAAGCCGCTACGGCGTGCGGGCGCTCAAGTCGATGCGCGAGATGCTCAGCGGGGGTGGTGCGGTCGCCATCACGCCGGACGGGCCACGCGGCCCGATCCATCGCGTGAACCGCGGTGCGGCCTTCCTGGCCAGGGACTCCGGGCTCCCCATCGTCCCGTTCGGCTTCGCCGCTGCCAGCGCCGCGCGCCTGAACTCGTGGGATCGGTTCCTGCTCCCCTTGCCCTTCAGTCGGGTGCAGGTGGTCATCGGGGCACCGATCTCCGTGGATCCGGGCGCCACGGATGAAGACCTTCGAGCCGTGAGCCAGGGGGTTGGAGACGCCCTGGTGGCCGCGGAGGTCGAGGCCGCGAGGCGGCTCGGCGTGGAGGTCGACTGGTGATCCGTATCGGCCCCTCCGGGTGGACGCACCCTGCGCTGGATCGTGCCTGGCCGCTGCAGCGCGGCCTGGACTTCGACCCGCTCAATTTCTTGGGCCAGTACTTCGGGGCCGTGGAGGTCGACGTCACAGCCCACGTTCTCCCGCGCGAGGAGCACATCGTGCGCTGGGCAGCCGCGCTGCAGGATCGACCCCGAACGCGGCTCCTCGTGCGCGTACCGTCCACGGTGCTGGACCTCTCGAGGGCGCCAGAGGAGCGCGCCGCCGACGCGGGACGCTTCCGGGATTCCATCGCCCCGCTCGTCCGCCGCGAGCGGTTAGGCGGGTTGGTGGCGACGCTCGCCGACGGGACGCTCTTCGGGCCATCGGAGGCCCGCGCCCTGGGGGACCTCGCGCGCATCCTGTCGCCCGCGCCGCTGGTCCTTTGCGCGGGGCACCGCTCCTGGTACGAGCGCCGTGCGCTCGATGTCCTTGCGGGGGCGGGGTGGTCCCTGGCTCACCTGGACGAGGACGAGCGCTGGGATGCGCCGCCGCGCCGGCACCGAGCGACCGGACCGGTGGGCATGCTGCGGCTCGTGGGTCAGGGGCCCTACGAGCCGGCGCGGATCGGGGAGGTCGCGCGGCGCGCGCGGGAGATCTCGACCGATGTGGAGGACCTCTACGTCATCGCCGACAATGCGGGACACCAGGGGGCAGCGCCGGCGAGCGGGATCGCGGCGGCGCTCGAGGTCAAGTTCGTCCTCTCTGGCGAGCAGCCGGTGCCCGGTTGGCGGAGGATTGTCGAGGTGTTCCCGCACCTGGAGGCGCTGCTTGATCTCCGGGAGGGCTAACCTCCGCGGCTTCACCATGGCAGAACCAGCACAGCCTGAGAGGCTCCATCAGGAGCGGATCTTCCTCACCTACCCCGACCAGCCCGGCCGGAGGATTGGAGTTCGAGTCGAGCTCGCGGACGCCCCTGAGGTCCCCAGCGGTGGCGCGACCCGTCCCTTCGTGGTCCTCGTGCACGGCTTCAAGGGGTTCATGGACTGGGGGTTCTTCCCGCACCTGAGCCGACGATTGGCTGCGGCGGGGTTCGTGGTCGTCTCCATGAACACCTCGGGCTCTGGTGTCGGCGAGGACCCCATGGCGATGGATGACGAGGACGCATTCTTCAACGACTCGTACTCGCGCCAGCTCGAGGACATGGCGCGGGTGCGGACCTTCGCGCGCAGCCTCCCAGGCGTGGATCCGGAGAGGGAGGTCCTGTTCGGCCACAGCCGCGGAGGCGGCATGGCGGTGATCTCGGCGGCTGAAGAGGCACCGGCCGCCCTCGTGACCTGGGCCGCCATCGGAGACGCCGACCGCTTCGATGAGGCCATGAAGGCCCGCTGGCGTGAGGACGGGTACCTCCCGGTCCCGAATGCCCGGACAGGGCAGGTGCACAGGATGGGCCTCGCCGGCCTCGAGGACTTCGAGCAGAACGTGGATCGCTTCAACATCGCAGCCGCGGCGAGCCGGCTCCAAGCTCCTCTCCTCGCCATTCATGGACTCGAGGACGGGACGGTCGCCTACGACGCGGCGGTGATGCTCAGTGAGCGAGCGCAGCGCGGAGAGGCGCTCCTGATCGAGGGGGCGGATCACGGGTTGGGTGCCTCACACCCGCTGGAGTCCCCCGAGTCCATCCAGACCCTTGAGGTGGCGGTAGACAGCACCCTGACCTTCGCGCTTCAGCACACGCGCCGAGGCTGAAACCGGGGGGGCGCCTGCGCCTCCTTGAAGAGGCTCCTGGGCGGGGCTGTCCAGGATCGCCACGCAGCTGGGGGACCCAGCTGGGGGACCCAGTTGGGGGACCCAGTTGGGGGACTCAGTTGGGGGACTCAGTTGAGGGACTCAGCCGGGCGACGCCGTCGGGTCCCCGAGCCCGGGCTGTCGGGTCTGAAGCGACCGCCGGGCGCCGCTGAAGTCACGACACCTGGTCCCTTCCATTCGGGCCGAACCCCTCGGGCGTGTCTCGCGAATGGGGCCTCGGAGTGGCCTGGGGTCGTCGCCGGGGCGGATGGGGCCTAGGATCACCCCGTGCTTACCCTCCTCCTCGCGCTCTCCGCTCCCCTCGTCCAGGACTGGACGCCTCCGCCCCCTCCGCCCACGGTCCCCGGCGTGGCCATGGCTCAGCCGCGCTTCTCGCCGTTTGTCATTCCGGATGAGCTCCGCGTGGTGACCCAGGTCGCCGAGCTCGAACCCCTCGCCGGGCTGATGGCCGAGATGCTCTCGGCGCGGCTCGGTCAGGAGGTCGTGATGGGGGCTCCTCCCTCGCGGTCGGGTGACGTCGTGCTCACCCTGGGCTACACGGCCGACGCGGTCGGCGAGGGCCCAGAGGCGCTCTCGATCGAGGTGTTCGAGGATCACGTGGCCCTCTCGGGTCGCACCCCGGATGGGGTCGCCCGCGCGGCAGCGCGGATGCTGCAGCTCCTGGAGCAGGGTTCCACGGAGGACCCAACTGGCGCGCAGGGGTGGTCGCTGCCGCCCGTCCGCCTCGACGACGCCCCGCGCTTTCGATGGCGCGCGGTCCGGCTCTCCGGAGAGCTTGACCTTCCCACAGCGAAGCGCCTGCTCGACCTCCTCTTCCTCGGGTCGTTCAACGCGCTGGTGCTCGAGGGCCTGGTGCTCGAGGGCGCGGGCGTCGCAGGGGGCGCGGGCGTCGCAGGGGGCGCAGGCGTCGCAGG
>Ga0213863_10000818_pt1 | contig 23196 bp, 13 predicted proteins | sample PICome_8_FD_160128 | JGI IMG/M metagenome (GOLD analysis project Ga0213863, IMG submission 160128) | Coastal seawater microbial communities near Pivers Island, North Carolina, United States - PICO497 | ecosystem: Environmental > Aquatic > Marine > Coastal | place: USA: North Carolina... | reverse complement strand
AGATTAGTAGAGGCAGAATCCCATTCGAGGGCGCCCGGCGCATTGGCCGAAGCGACCCGGCTCCCATTGATATAGGCCACGAAACCGTCGTCATACTTCATCTTCAGGACCAGTCCGGTAAGGCCGGCGAGATCCGAGATTTCAAAGGGAACGCGCAGGTAAATGCTCGTGTTCTCATTATTCATCAAACCGTCCACATCGAGATCGATGTGATTATCGTATTCCGTGTTCTCGTCATAGCCGACCCCAGTTTGGCCGGAGAGCCATTGCGTATCATCAAACCCAGCGTCGCGCCAGGTGTCTCCCAGGGAATCGTCTACTGGAACAAAGACACTGACCCTGACCCCTTCGTCGACGAAGACCGTGCTAACAGTTCCTGATGGTTGCGCCCGCGAGGCCGAGGGGGCAACCGTACCGCCCGGAGCGCGCGGGTCTTCACCATCAGAGGTGAACCAGATCTGACCCTGACTCCCTTTAAAAAAGACACTCTCAGCACTCGAGATTGAACCACCCGGCGGCGTAAACGTGGGTGCGTCCACGTCTGGATACCAGCTCTGAGCGCGCAACTGCGAGACGAGAGTCGGCGTGCGGTTGAGGATCCAGTTCCGCGTTGCATCACGGGCACCCCGCCAGTCCGCATCGGTGTAAGGACGGCTCCGCTTGGAATCGCCCCAACGCGCGGACTCGGCGATGATCGCGGTTTCGATCTCCTTCGCGCGCTCATCCAGACGAGCCGCCGCGACCGTAGCATCAAGAACGCCTCCGTTGAATAGATGCTTTTGCACACGATCGTTGAAACGCTGTACGTAGTCCGCATTGGCGGTCAGTTGCTCGTGCAGTGTGTGGGGATTGAAATGGGCCCGTGTCGTGCTGCGGGTGAACGGCGAAATCATGTTATTGTCCCCTGTGCCCAACGAGTGTTCGGAATCGTGTTCAAAGGTTTTAAATCCGTCCGGATTCTTACGGTTATAAATGGAGAAGAAATTGTTCGGATTGGGACCCGTGAATCGGGAGCCCGGCCCGTCCCGGTCGCCGGAGTAGTAGGTGATGATCATGTAGTCGATGACGTTGTCGACATCGAGAAGGCGCTCGAAGGCTGGGTTCGGCGTGCGGTCGGGATTCAATCCCTGTGCCTTATAGTAGTTCGCGTTCGAGGCAAATCCCACCTGCCCGGCATCGTAAAGGCGGTTGAAGGCATCGCGGTTCCCATCGGTCGTCCCCCCATATTTAGTGATGACGTCGTAGTCCTCCTTGTCGCCTCCGAAGTAAGCCTCCGCAAAGGACGCCTCGGCCCGTTCTTGCGTCTGAAACAGCCCCCAGTAGACGCCGTTGATGTAGAGATGGTAGAATCGGCTGCGGGTGGATGGATGCCCCATCTCGCGCTGGATGTCCCGGGACCAAACATCTCGGAGAAAATTATTCCGGCTGTCGTTTTGGAATGACCACGAGTAGTTCTGGCTCGTACGCAGATCTACATTATCGAACTCATCCGTGCCCTCGTCTTCGAAGAGCGGAAAGCGAAGTTTACCTTCCCCGTAATCGCGGCGGAAGAAGACGCGGAAAGCATGCTTGGGATTGCCGTCGCTCCGGCTGAACCCTCCCCTGATTCGGACGCCGCCATCGATCTGGAATCCCAGCGAGGCGTCGGGATTCAACAGCTCGAACGAGGCCGGACGTTCCCAACTCCGCCCACTTCCCCCCGCGTTTACGTAAATCCCTGTCTGGCCATTAAAAAGATTTGCCAGCGGAGTGACCATCGAAATCGTCGGGATCGCCTTCAGGGCATTAATGACTTCCTGCTCGCTGTGGCGCCCCCCCACGATTTCAGGATCCATGCCATAATTTAATTCCTGACCATTGACCCCGCTGCTAGGCCAGCCAGAAGGCACCTGCCCGTTCGGCGACTGCTTGATGACATCGTCGAGAAAGAGATAGGTCTGAGTATCGATATTCGTTGGCACAAGATCGGTCTTGAAAGCGGCTGCGCGAAGCACGGTGGTCTGGCTGATGTCGATCGGGCCCGTGTAGACAGTCCCTCGAGAAGCGGTGGGATCCGAGCCATCGGTCGTCCAGCGAATGGTAGCATCCGGAGTGCTTGTCGTGATTTCCACCTGGAAAGGATCATCGTAGAATCCACGATCGACGCTAAAAACGGTGTCCGACACGAAGCCCGAGAAGGTCGATCCGTTAAAGCTCCCGGGAGTTGCGGAGTCGAGGTATCCGGAGCCACCAACACTCGGGTCGGAAATCCGCACGGCCCTGATCTGCGGAACGATGAGGAAGTCTGAACTTGTGGTGCTGACATTCAGCCCGTGGACTGCAAGAAGATTTGATCCCGTTTGTAGACTCCCTGCATGGGCAATGATATCGAAGCCTTCGAACAGCAGCGCTGCCGAATCATCGTTGCTGCCGGATGCCCCGGTGTTCCAGTCCGCGCTTTGCGGCCCATTACTCGACGCGATCCGGACACCATTCAAATAGGCGATGAATCCATCGTCGTATTTCATGTCGAGCGTTAGTCCGATGAGCCCCGTAGAATCCGCGACATCGAAGGGAATGCGAATGTAGGCGCTGGTATTAATGCCGGACATCTGCGCACCCACGTCGCCGTTGGTTCCAAACAGCGCCTCATAGCCACTCGAGTTTTCGTAGCCAATACCCGTCGTTGCCGCTGGCCAGGAAGCATCGTCGAATCCCTGTGAGGTCCACGCAAGCCCGAGGCTTCCAGTCGGAACAACGCGACGGCAATCCGCGCCGGACTGCAAGAACGTAATGTTCGTCGTGTTCCCCGTCTGCTCCAGACCGTAGGAAACATCCTCGAACTGCTCCGGGAAATCCGGTCCGAACTCGGACAACACAGTCGTGCCGTCACTATCGATCAAGCCAACATAGTCCCCGCTCGCAGAGAGGCGAAAATTTGTGTGTAGTTCCGAGTCCGGATCGTCTCGATCCTTGGCCGATGCAAATACGATAAGGAAGTCTTCGACCGCAATCGTCACATTCGGAATCCGCCACTTTGTTAGGTCTGTCTGGTCGTCGGTCAGGTAAAATCCATCGAGATTCACGATCGCTGGCCCTGTATTGTAGATCTCGATCCAGTCCGAGGAGTCTCCGTCCTCGTCATCAATGACACTGTTGTTGCTCGCCATAAATTCCGTAATGATGACATCGGCGGAGGACGACCCGGGGTTAAGGATTAGGAGAATCAGCGCAAGGCCAATCACCTTGGTTATGCGCAGAGGCAGCTTTGCGAATATCATATTGAGAGATTTTGGAGAACGAGAGAGAATAGCAAAGCCTCCGCCGTCGGTCAAAGTCAGTTCTCTCAGAAATCGTGGACCGGGATGAAAGGTTCTTCGCCCTAAGAAAAACTCTGCCCGAAGGGACTCGGTTTTGGGAGTGTTGCCTTTTTCGCCCAATTCTCCGTCTCACCATTCACAAGCTGAACCAGCTCAGCTCAATTCTTACCCTTCAACCACTTTTTTCCCCACCAGTTTCTCTCCAAATGCGGCTTCAAAGCCAAACCTACTTCTAGTGACACAAAGCCAACCGCTAGCAGGCATACAGAGTGAAGCCCTGCAATCTTCTCTTCCTTATAAAGACCATTTCGGATTGTAATATCTGACGGCGGTTCACCTCCACATAATCACACACATTGATGAATTACTCTAGGCTCTCCAACACATTCTTTACCGCAACAAAGAAGAACCGACTCGTGATAGATATGATGATAAATCAATAATGAGCGATGAAAGAGCTTATTGTATTGATTCTTCTCAATGTTGCATGGGCTCATATCGCCTTACTATTACGGGCTATTGATGTATCTCTCATCTTTGCTCACATTTTGGTGGTGGGTATTATTTGGGGAATACGTGAGCTTAGAAACTGAGAATTAACGGCGACTCTAGCCGAAGCCCAAAATACCACGAGATAGCACCTCGGTGGTTTGCGTTTGGCCACTACCTAGAAGTCTGGTAGTTTTTGGATGTGAAAAGTGCGTTCTCAGTTCTATTACTCTGTTTTCTGTTGTCCTCTTGTGGAGAAGAGAAAACGGTTGAAGCTGAAAAGACAGTTGAGGCTAAAAAAGTCGTTGAGGCTGAAAAAACAATTCAAGAGCGGCCTAAGGAAAGCGACATAGACGGGAAGGCTCAATACGAATTGGCTAAGAAGTATGAAAACGGTGAAGGAGTCCCGCTGGATTTCGCTGAAGCTGCGAAGTGGCGTCGCAAGGCCGCTGAAAAAGGACATGCAGACGCCCAAGTCAGCTTGGGTATGATGTATGACATTGGCCTAGGGGTCCCGAAAAATTACGCTGAAGCTGCGAAGTGGTTTCGTAAGGCCGCTGAACAGGGAAACGCAAACGCAAAGGAATGGCTTAAGCAAAACGCCAAGGAGGAGAACTAGGCCACCAGCGGCTTTAACCCTTCCCCGACAAAAGTGATTCCCTAGCACTACACAGCATCAAATAAGACACCCTAAGGCGCTCCGGCTTATTGGGGTTGCATGAAGGGTTTGTAGTCAAGGGCCTTCTTCTTGGATATTCCGGATTCCCGGATCATAGAAAAGAGTTTTTGGGCTACAGCAGGATCCTCCAAGGCGTCTCCTGTCCTCTTTTGCCACGACGTGAGTTCGGCTTTCAACCGACCAAGTGTCTCGGCATGTGCAAGGTCTTCAGCCAGATTCTTGAATTCAAAGGGATCCGTTTCCAGGTCATACAACTCGTATTTGGGTGGCTGTTTCATTACCTTATAAGCCACTTGAACCTGTTTTGAAGCAAACTCCAATAGTTCGGCCTCCGGTGTCTTGAAGAATTTCCTACCCATCGTGAAGGCATAGCCGGGGTTCATCGCTCCTGCGAGTGGATTATAGATTAGCTTGTATCGTGCACCACGCACCGTTCGCTGAGGCCAGGGATTGTGATTGGAGTGAACATGAAACTCGGTGAAAAGAAACTTCCGCCATTTAGGACTCCCGCCATAGACGATGGTCTTAAGGGACTGACCGGGTAGTGACTTGGGTATCGTGACCCCGGCGATTTCGCAAAAAGTCGGGAAAAGATCGAGCGTGGTAACCAGTTCCTTTCTTTGCTGCCCACCCTTTATACCGGGCCAGCGAATAATCATGGGAATCTTTACCCCGCCCTCATAAGAGGTTCGTTTGCCCCGCAGAAGATCAGCCCCGTGATCACCGATGTAAACCACCACGGTATCCTTGGACTTGCCGGAAGCCTCTAGGACCTGAAGCAGATCACCGATATAGGAATCCACCCGCATCATGCAGTTGTAGTAATCAGCGGTCTGCTGGCGTAGCTCAGGATGACTGATCCCCATGTAGGGGATAACATCGACATCCTTGCCAGTCAGGGGCTTGGCGGGAAGCTTATCAACTGTCGTTATAAAAGGGCGATGAGCATCAGGATAATTCACTTGGAGATAAAAAGCTTCGTCGCTTTGCTTGATAAACTTTGCTGCGTTTTCCGCGTAAGCGGCCATATCTTTGCGGCTGAAATTAGCACTGGGAATTGCCTTAAAGTCAAAAGGGAAGGCGCCCTTGGGATTGATGTGCAGTTTGCCGATGATACCGGTACGATAACCCGCCCCAGAAAGGGTCTTCACCACGTTTTTGATTTCACCTGAGTACATTCCGTAATTCCAGGTGGCCAAGCCGATCTGCCCATTTTGATGTGGATAGAGACCCGTTAGAAAGGCCGCCCTCGATTGCGAACACCCTGCCTGTGGAACATAGGCATTACGAAACAACGTGCCCTGGCTTGCCATTTCGTCTAGGTGAGGTGTTTTGACCGGGGCACCATAACACCCAATCTCAGGCCCGTTATCTTCTGAAACAATAAATAGAATATTGGGTTTCTTTTCTGGGTCCGATGCCTGCCCCCATAATGAGATACCCATGACAAAAAATAAAAGCATGGCAACTGGAGATGCTGTTTTGACGAGGCTCATCTACACCCCTCTATATACGGTCTCAGTGAAATGCTTCATAAGTTTCTCGATTTTCTCAGTTCCGTCAGCTCAACTAACGCCTAGATTGAAACTAGGGATTATTTTGCCGTCAGCATTAATGAGGAACTTGTCAAAGTTCTAGCCTCAATCGCCGGCATGTGGAGAGCTCTTCTATTCAAACCTACCGAGGCCAATACAAGACATTTCGTGGCTCATGACTGCTCATTAGCAGCTAAATCTTACGTGCGGCTGACCGTATTCACCCACCTGAAAATGAGCTAAGAGGGCACCACCACACGAATGACAGCACCCTCTAACTTTGATTTGTTTACTTCTCAGTACTAACACCACTTGTCCCTTGGCCACCTGACATAGGCGACCAATGCATCGCACGAATCTTCCAAGAACCTTCCTCTTTTGCAAAAACCACAGTCGCCCGCGTCATGTAATGATCCACGGCAGGCCTCCCTACTTGCTTCTCAGAACCCTCTGCATAAAACATAGCGACCGCAACCTTGCCCGGCTCAACAGGAACGATTTTTATATGCTTTGGCCTAATTGTATTATTTTCGATTTCATTAAAATTCGCATCCTTTTTGACAAAGTTTAAAAATCCACCACTCGACCAAAACTCGTGAGACCCCTCGCTAGAAATCATTGGTGTCCAATTCTTATTATTGTTCACCATCTCATACATTTTGAGAACTGTATTTGTGACTTCTTCGACATCCTTGGAACCATTTTCTTTACCATGATGATCAGCAAACGCTACACAATGACTCCAAAAAATAGCCGTAAACATTAATAATAACTTCTTCATTTTATATTTTTTCATATTTTTTATTACGTTTTATTTTTTCGGAATACCAAAAGAAAAGGCTTCCGTATGTTTAGGCGCAATCACATCAAATATTGTTCCATCAAAATGGCTGATAACTAGAGGTCTCTGTAGATTTCAAGGTTCAAACCAAATCATCCCCTTGCCTCCGCCTATCTGATCCGCCCATTCTACCCTTCCCGCCATTTAAAGACCACCCACCCTACCGGGGGAGCGCCTTGCGCCCGCCCTATTTAATAGGCTGAGATATTTTTGTGACTAAATTGCACCTCTCTTTATTATGGACCCTCCTTGGGGATTATTTGTTACTCACTGGCTTATAAGCCTCTTCGCTATGCCGAGCAGCCTAAACAAATCAACCTACCAAGGTGTCCCCCCGCCATTAACGTGAAGCGTTTGCCCAGTGATGAATGAAGATTCCTCTAGGGCAAAAAATCTCACCGCATTGGCCACATCGACTGGTGTGCCCCAGCGTCCGGCAGGAATTTGGGAAAGGTAGTTATCTTTCATTTCTTGCGGGTCGTTTTCGTGGCGTTCGACAGGAATCCACCCGGGAGCGACCATATTGACCGTGATGCCAAATCCCGCGAGTTCTTTGGCCATGCTTCGTGACCATCCAATCTGTCCTCCTTTGGCAGCGACATAGGCTGAGAAATTGGGGACCGAATGAGCATAAACTTCAGAGGTAATATTGATAAAGCGGCCCCATCCTTTTTCCTTCATGCTTGGGAGTGCAGCCTGGGCCAAGAGAAGTGGACTAATAACGAAGAAGTCCAACATCGAGCGGTAGAACTCTTCGTCGTATTCTTCGATCGGTTTCTGTGGTTGGTCTGGCGTGGCATTGGGAACAATAATGTCAACCGCACCGAGCTCGTTTCCAGCCTGTTCGAAAAGCCGTTTGACCTCTGACTCCTTTGAAACATCCGCTTTAATCGCAACAGCCCTGCCTCCTTTGGCTATGATTTGCTCAGCGACCGCTTCTCCTCGGGAGATATTATTGAAGGCATTGATAACAACGCTAGCACCTGCATCGGCAAGTCCTTTTGCGACCTCAGATCCAAGGCCTTTGCTGCTTCCGGTAACGAGGGCAACATGGCCTTTAAGTGAATGACTGCTCATGAAATGTTTTACGATTAATGTTTTTTTGAATAGCGCCCCCATTTTGGGAACATCGCTTAATGCTAGGTCATAGCTGATTTGTTCCAATAAAAGAGTTAGGGACGAGCGCAAATTAACAAATCCCTTTTCACTATAAGTTCCCGCCCCGCTATCTAAAGAACACCCACCCCACCGGGAGAAAACTTTGCGGACGTCCCCATAGATCACGGTGGGAGATTTTTTAGTGCCCTACTATGAGCACGATTTTGGTTGGTATGTTATTCGCTTTCAAGAGGGTGGATGGTTATGTTAGCCTTTTGCTTAATTTAGAAAGGCCCTTTCAACCCCTTCCCGCCAAAAGAAAATTCCTAGCAACACACCAACAAAAATGAAACGTATACTAATAACAGCGATCGCTGCTGTCCTACTGGTGGGGTGCGCCTCAACTAGAAGTCTCAATTTTTCTACCATTTCTATTGGCATGAATAAACGAGAGGTCATTGCTTCGAATGGTGAGCCATTCAGGGTCGCGGCCATGGACAGAATGGAATACTTTATTTACAGAAGGTTTGATAATGAGCTCTTTAAACCTAATGGGTTTAGTGTTTATGAAGCCTTTATCCGATTCGCAGATGGTAAGGTAGATGCCTATGGTAGATTAGATGATTTCGATAGCACTAGGCATAAAGAACTATTGATCAAAACAGCTGAAGCGGAATAAAACCATCCTATTCACAATTGTGTTTTTAGTGAGGTGCGAAGCAGCTACCTTTCTAATTCTTTAAGCACTCACGGTTAGTCACGCGCGGGGCAGAATTGGCAGTTACCTTTAATTCTTCGGAAAAGCATCAAGGTTTAACTATGACATTCACCCCCCTTTCTCCCCTCTCCTCAACGGCGATCCCAAGCGCCCCACCCCAAAAGCAAATTCCTAGCAGTAATGAACTTTATTTTCGCCCCCTTATTATTCTTCCTACTTTCTGGAACGATACTTGCCGAAAACTGGAAACTCCAGCCTCTGAAGTATAATAATCCGGGTCTCATCGTCGATCTCGGCGTCGGACTTTGGGCCTGGCCCCTACCAATGGACTACGATGGAGATGGCGACTTAGATTTGGTCGTCTCATGCCCAGACAAGCCCAGCAACGGTCTCTATTTTTTTGAAAACCCTACGCAAGACCCTTCAGTCAAAATGCCGGTTTTCAAACCAAGCGTCCACATCGCAAAAACCGGTCACAATATTCAGATCAGCTACGTCGAAGGTGAAGCACGTATCCTGCGCGAGAACCAGGAATATGTCGACTTTCGCACCAATCAATTCAGCCGACTCGACAAGATCTACCCCACTTCAAAAATTCACCAAGGCAAAGGCCGCACCCGCGCGAACATGTGGCGTTATGTCGATTGGGAGCAGGATGGTGATCAGGATATCATCGTAGGAGTCGGCGACTGGTCAGACTACGAATGGGATCACGCCTATGACGCGCAAGGCCGCTGGCAGAATGGCCCACTTCACGGTTGGGTCTACCTGATCAAAAACGAGGGCGGCGAATACACAAAGAATCCCGTGAAAGTTGAGGCTGGTGGCGCACCAATTGACGTCTATGGCTGGCCAAGCCCGAACTTCGCGGACTTTGATGGAGACGGTGACCTTGATTTGCTATGCGGAGAGTTCCTCGATCGCTTCACCTATTTTCAAAATGTAGGCTCCGCTACCAACCCGGAATACGGCTCCGGCTCAAAACTAGTGGGCGCAGATGGACAGCCTCTTGCCATGCACTTGCAAATGATCACGCCCACTGCTCTCGACTGGGACAAAGACGGCGACCTTGATCTTATTGTCGGTGACGAAGACGGACGCGTCGCCTTGGTGGAAAACATCTCGCCAGAAGGGGTGAGTCTTCCAGTCTTCAAGCAACCGGTTTACTTCCAACAAGAAGCAGATGAGTTAAAGTTCGGCGCCCTCGCCACACCATTTGCCCACGACTGGGATAAAGACGGTGACGAGGATATTCTTTGCGGAAATACCGCCGGCAATATCGCACTCTTTACTAACCTCGATGGCAAAGGCACAAAATGGTCGGCTCCGGAATTACTAAAAGCTGACAATAAGGTGTTTCGAATTATGGCGGGGAAAAATGGTTCGATCCAGGGGCCTGCCGAAGCAAAGTGGGGCTACACCACCCTATCGGTTGCAGACTGGAATGATGACGGTCTCGACGACATCCTAGTCAACTCCATCTGGCCCAGACTACAATTGCTACGCAACACCGAAAGCGGCCTTACTCAAGAACCCCTTTCCTTTTGGACTAAGGAGGAACCACCCTCCTTCTACTGGTGGAAAAACCTTGCCGAGAACCTGCAGACTCAATGGCGAACTACCCCATTAGCAACGGATTTTGATACGGACGGCAAGCTCGACCTCGTCATACTTGACCAAGAGGGTTTCCTCACCTGCCAGAGCCGGACCAGAGAGGAAACTCGCCTCTTTCTTGATGAAGATCTTCAACCGGTGAGACTTAACGCCGCCACAGCAGGAGGCTCAGGCCGAGTAAAGCTCGCAGTGGTCGACTGGGACAAAGACGGGCGGCTCGACATCCTTACGAATTCCCAAAATACGACTTGGTGGAGAAATTGCCAGGATGCCGGAGACGGAAAGGTCATACTTAAAAAGATCGGCAACCTCGCAAAACGAAATGTGTCCGGCCATACTAGTAGTCCGACAGTCTGTGACTTTGATAAGAATGGAAAACCGGACCTGATCGTCGGATCGGAAAACGGGCGCCTTTATTTTATCAAGCATGAAGACTGCGTGTCTTATCCACCCTCAATACTGCAACCTCGCAAGCCGAAAGAAGTCACTCCCCCGCGTTTCTCAGGGCTCATCAGCGAAGAATTCATCTTCCAAAATGCCCCCCACAAGGAATGCCATGCCTCAACACTCGCACAAACCTCGCGCGGTCTCGTTGCCGCTTGGTTCGGGGGCACCAAAGAAAAGAACCCGGATGTCGGCATCTGGTCGAGTTACCACGACGGGAAGCGCTGGTCGTCTTCCCGTCAATGGGCTGACGGCTTGCAGCACAAGAACCTGCGCTACCCCTGCTGGAATCCTGTCCTTTACCAACCAGAAGGTAATGAGCCGCTCATGCTCTTTTTCAAAATCGGCCCCAACCCACAAGAATGGTGGGGTGAACTGATGCTGAGCTACGACCGCGGCCGCTCTTTCCAATCCGCGCAACGCCTTCCCGAAGGAATTGACGGGCCGGTTAGGTCAAAACCAATACGTCTAGAAAATGGCGCTCTACTCTTCCCTTCATCCACAGAGCACAGTGATGATTGGCGTTTTCATTTTGAGAAACTAGACAACGGTGAATGGTCCCGCGTTGAGCCACAACAGCAGCTCTTTCAGGTCATTCAACCAACCCTACTTAACCACCCCGGCCAACGGATCCAGGCCCTTTATCGCTCTAAACATGGGGCCATCATCACGAACGAATCAAAGGATGGCGGAGAAAGCTGGAGCACCCTTAAAAAGCTCGGCCTTCCCAACAACAACTCAGGCATCGAGGGTCTAACTCTGTCCGATGGCCGACATCTCCTCCTCTACAATCACCTCGGTGGGCAAGGCAACAATGGCTGGGGCAAACGGCATGCCATCCATCTAGCCATCAGCGATGACGGAATCGTGTGGAAAGCTCTGGCTGTGATTGAAAAAGCGACAGAAGGAGAGTTTTCCTATCCAGCAATGATTCAAACTAAGGATGGCCTTGTCCACATGACTTACACTTGGAACCGCAAGCGAGTAAAGCATGTGGTCATTGACCCCGAAAATCTGAAGCCTGGCATAGTCCTTAATGAGGAGGCGTGGCCGGAATGAAGACAGCCGACATCGTCGTCCTCACTACCTATCTCGCCATCGTCTTAGGCGTTGGTTTCTGTTTCGCTTGCCGCAGCAAAACTTCTGAGGGTTTTATGAAAGCAGGGGGGCGCTTACCCGGATGGGTCATCGGGCTCAGCCTCTTCGGAACCTATCTCTCTTCGAATACATTCATCGGCGTACCCGGCAAAGCCTATGCCGGAAACTGGAACGCCTTTGTGTTTTCACTCTCCATTCCGATCGCGGTTCTCATCGCTACGAAGTGGTTCGTGAAATTCTACCGCAACACCGGAGAAATTTCGGCCTACGAGCACCTCGAAAAACGCTTTGGCGTCTGGGCCCGGATCTATGCCGTAATCTGCTATCTCCTAACCCAAATCGCGCGCACCTCAACCATCATGCTTGGAGTAGCCATCGGCTTACAGCAAATCACCGGCTGGGATCTCACCAGCATCATCCTTGTTTCCGGAATACTAGTGACCGCCTATACCTTGATAGGAGGAATTGAAGCGGTAATCTGGACCGATGCCATTCAATCGATCGTTCTCACCCTGGGAGCGATCTTGGTAATTGGCACTATCCTCGCCAAGCATCCAGATGGCGCATCAGGCGCGTTTGCGATCGCAGTCGACAACGAAAAATTCTCACTCGGCAGCTGGAACATAGCCGACCTAGCCACCTCCACTGTTTGGATCGTCTTGGTATACGGACTTTTCATCAACCTGACAAATTTCGGCATCGATCAAAATTACGTCCAGCGCTACCACACCGCGCAAAACGACGACGCCGCAAATCGATCGCTGTGGATCGGCGCGATGCTTTACCTCCCAGTTTCACTCCTATTCTTCCTGATTGGATCACTGCTCTTCAGCTTTTATCAGTCCATGCCCGAGGAGATCGTAGCCATTCAGAAAATGGCCGGAGAAGGCAAGTTCGAAGACTCCATCCTCCCCCATTTCATGACTCATCACCTGCCAACAGGTCTTGGCGGACTCATCATCGCCGCACTTGCTGCCGCAGCCATGAGCACAATCGACACAAGCCTGAACAGCTCCGCTACAATCACACTCAAAGATCTTTGGACCCGGCTATTTCGCCGTGCGCAAGCCGTAAATGAAAAAGAGGCTATGTTGGTCTTGAGAGTTTCAACCGTCGTCTGGGGCATCATTGGAACCAGCATAGCGCTACTCCTCACCCGTGAGACCAAGAACATCCTCGATATCTGGTGGCAACTTTCAGGTATCTTCGCCGGTGGCATGCTGGGTCTGTTTCTGCTTGGACTCATTGTGAAGAGGGCAGGAAACGCAGCCGCAGCCACCGGAGTGACCTTGGGTGTCATCGTGATTTTCTGGCTCAGCTCCTCCTGGATTCCTCAAAAGCTCCAACCCATGATTCATAGTAACCTCACAATTGTAGTCGGAACCTTAACCATTTTTTTGGTCGGATTGGTTGTAAGCACCTTTATGATCTCAAGAAAAACATCGTCGTGCTAAGCTTGATTGACACCAGCGGATAATGGAATGATACGCTCCATGCTTCGCTACCTAATACTTCCGATACTATATGGTCTGTGCGTCATGGTTGATGCCGGCGATAAACCTGCGCAGAATGACAAGGCGCCCAATCAAAAGCTCAGCGTAATTGACATCAGAAGAGCTTCTGACGCGGAGAGGACGCTGGCTGCAACCCTGCAGGGCTTGGTCAACAAGACGGAAGCAAGAGTCTGGATCAAGGGAGGCGGCATGCAGAAAATTCTACTCAATGAATTGGAGACAGAGGGATACGAACTTGAACAGATTGCAACGGTGTGGGAGCTAGTTGCGTCTTTTCGAGCGAAGATCAAGGGATGCATCGTCTATGACTCCGGCAACAGGAGCATCAACGCAGCCACCGCCTTGTGTGGACCGTTTGAGGGGGTCGCGATACACAAGTCGATTCTGAAACGTGCAAAGAAAGAAGGGCTGAAGGTGCTGCACGACGTGTCGGATCATGACGATCCAGTGGAAACTTATGAGACATTCAAAGACCGGTTCGCGAAAGGTATCCTTGCCGAACAAGCCCCAAAAAAAGTGTGGCATTTACGAGATTTCATTGTGCAACGAAACGCCTTCGTGTTCTGGGACGTATCAGCCAATGTCCGCACCCGATTCGCTCGTGAATGTGCTGCGGAAGAGCTGATTTACGGGTGGGGCAAGGATGAAAGGAATTGGGTCCGAGATATCAGCAAGGGAGGTGCCGCCGGCATTCCCGCCGACTGGTCCACCAACCTCTCCGCCCTCTCCCATCTGAAGGTGGAGGTTCCTGCACCCCCAGAGGCAAAACCGTTGACGAAAGTAAAGGAAGGGGAGCGGATCGTCGCCTTCGTGATGAGTGACGGTGACAACCTTCAATGGCTCGGAAACAGTTTTGCTACGAGCACAAAACATTGGGGAAGTCGACACCGGGGCACCTTCACCATGAGTTGGGAAATGGCACCGGTGCTCAGTGAAGTCGCCCCGCGTATCCAACGCCAGATCTATCGTTCGGCCTCCAGTGGTCAATATGTCGACGAGCTCATTGTCGGACCCAGTGGGGTCGGCTACGCTTTCCACAACTATCTCCCCAATCGGAAGGCCTTTGCAAAGAAAACCGCCCAGGCCATGAAGGTTAGCAACCTATCGGTGGTCACCCTTCTCAATTCGGGTGGCAATATGACACAGGCTCGCGAACTTCTGGAACATCCCAGCGTGCTCGGTGCCGTCTACAAAGACTATGCCCCCTACCACAAACGACGCGGCGCACTCGACTGGCACAACGGAAAGCCCTGCCTCTCATACCGATACCTTCTTTGGGAGGGCATGAAGGGGGCAAGCCCCAAAGAGGTCGCTGCTGCTATAAAAAAGCTGCCCGCTTCGCCGGCAACCGATCCGAACAGTTTTGCTCTGGTAAACGTTCATGCGTGGTCATGGGACAGCATCGGCGGCCCGATGGACGCCATCAAAAAGACGATTGATCTGCTTCCGTCCGGCACACGCTTCGTAACGGCGAGCCAACTCCTTGGCCTTCTTAGAAAGCATCATAGCGAAAGCGGCCGAAAGAGGAAGTGAACACATCAACAAACCCTAATTCTCCTGACTTTGATTCTGCCGGTTTCACCGACCTGTATTGAGTTGGAGATCACCTACGATCCAAACTCAGGGCCCTCAGAGCTGCTCTGACCCAATTTTCGATTGGCAGACGTTAGCCCACCTCGGGTGGTCTCTTCCTCCCTGCCATCTAAAGTTCCCCACCCCACCGGGGGAAGACCTTGCGGAGGTCCTATATAAATACTGTAAGAGATTTTTTTTGTTCCTAATATGGGTGTGACTCGAATTAGTTTGTTAGTCAGCTTCAAGAGGATGATTACTCAGAAGATTTTTCCTCCGCTTTTCACTTTTGCTCAAGAACAGCATCAATCTTTTCTTGATATAATTTCTTTCTCCACTTTTGAAATTTTCTCCAATGTTTCGAATTACCCCATACTACCGCCAACATAAAAATGCTCATTCCCAGTGCGGCTATTTTTCCTAATAAAATTTCCCCAGGTTGAAGTTGGGCCGTATTGTTCTTATCGGCAGCAAACATCAAAAAATTTAAGCCCAAAATTAAAACGATCACGACAACTCCAAAAAAAAATGGGTTGGTTGGACTCCATGTATTCGAGCCACATTCATTACAAGTATACATTGCTCTAGTTTTACCAGGCCTTATCTCTTTCAAATGATACTCCGTATGATCCTCACAGACCGGACACCATGGTTCGTTGGGATTTCCAATTTTCGCTTTCATTCTAACGTCACTCTATCGTTTTAATACTTATATTAAAATAGAACCAAAGAATACTGAACATTATAAACACTCTCTTCTATTATAATCGATCCGGGAGAAAGATAGCAAAGGCGAAGAAATCAATTCACCAGAGAAAGAACAAGCGAGAGTGTCATCTTTTCTAACTATCGTTCGATGATTAAGAAAACTGAGGCCTCAAAGCTCTGGGAGATTTGCCCGTAAGGACACGAGACACCCCTTAAGCAGACTTCAAGCTCACTCCCCGACATCTAAAGACCACCCGCCCGCCGGGGGAAGCAATACTCTTCCATTCCTCTCAACAGGGAGTTCGGAGCGAGCAACCAGAAAGGCAAGTACCAGCACAAAAAAACAGATAACCTTCGACAAGGAATCTTCTCAGGTGAGGATTTTCTTTACGACCTGACCATGGACATCAGTGAGACGATAATCGCGCCCTTGGAATTTAAAGGTGAGTCGCTTGTGGTCCACTCCAAGGAGATGCATCAGAGTGGCATTCAGGTCGTGGACATGCACGGGGTCCTGAGTCACATTGTAGCAGTAATCATCGGTCGCACCATGGACATGACCGCCCCTTACACCCGCCCCTGCGAGCATCTGAGTGAAACAGCCGGGATGGTGGTCACGGCCAGCAGCGTTACCGGGTTTCTGCGCGTAGGTAGTTCGCCCAAACTCTCCACCCCATACAACAAGAGTATCCTTCAGGAGGCCTCTCTGTTTAAGATCCTTGATCAACCCGGCCACTGGCTGCTCGGTATCCCGACACTGGCGGGAGAGGGTCTCTTTTAACTTATCATGCTGGTCCCATCCCATGTGGAAGAGCTGAATAAAGCGAACGTCTCGCTCGGCCAGACGGCGGGCTACCAGGCAATTCCTCGCAAAACTCCCCTGTTTTCCCACGTTGGGTCCATAGAGCTTCAACACGTGTTCCGGCTCTTTCGAGATGTCCGCTAATTCTGGAACACTTGCCTGCATGCGAAAGGCCATCTCATACTGAGCGATCCGTGATTCAATCGCAGGATCTCCAATGACCAGATGCCGCTTCTGATTGAGTCTCTGGAGATCATCAAGAGTATCCCTTCGGATTCCACGATCTATACCCGGCGGGTTCTCGAGGAAATATACCGGGTCCCCGGTATTACGCAGCTTCACCCCGGAGTGTTCGGCGGGCAAGAACCCGGAATTCCACAATCGGCTATAGAGGGGCTGAGCTCCTCCAGAGGTCGACCGAGAGGTGAGAACAACATATGCGGGAAGGTCCCTGTTCAAAGCGCCGAGCCCATAAGAAACCCACGACCCGATACTGGGTCGCCCGGCTAGCTGGAACCCGGTCTGGAAAAAGGTGATTGCGGGATCATGATTGATAGCCTCGGTTTTCATGGAGCGAATGATACACAGGTCATCCGCTACATCGCCCCAATGCGGGAGCAACTCGCTCAATTCCAGACCCGATTGTCCATGAGCGGAGAACTTGAATGGACTGGGCAGAACCGGTAGCTCCTTCTGACCCGAGGTCATAGTGGTGATTCTCTGTTCTCCCCGCACCGATGGGGGCAATTCCTTACCTCTCTCTTTTTCCAGTCCTGGCTTCGGATCAAGCAGGTCCATCTGGGAAGGCCCGCCTGACATAAAGAGAGAGATCACCCGCCGGACCTTGGCATTTTGCGGCGCTACCGTGGCAGCCCTTCCTTCCTTGTCAAAAAGGAGGGAACCGAGGGCCAACGCGCCGAACCCATGCCCGGAGTTCTGCAGGAAGGAGCGCCGCCCGAGAAGCCTTAAACTCTCGCCTAACTCTCCCACCTCTATCCCACTCAGGTCTCTATCTCCACTACTCTTCTTCATCTGTTAATCACTTCATCGAGGTTCAGGATGACATTCGCCACCGTTGTCAGGGCCGCCATCTCCGGCTTGGGAAGGTAAGCCGCGATCTTGGATTCTCCCTGCCCCAGTAAATCCTCGGCAGCCTTCCCATCCCTGCGATAGCGCTCCACCCGCCGTTCATATCCCTTCACCAGAATCTCCAGCTCCTCCTTCTCAGCCACCCGGGAAGTGGCAGAGCGAAACCCCCATGCGATTCTCTCTCCCGGCGTCCCGCCCTCGGTCATCATGCGCTCCGCGAATTTCTTCGCAGCCTCGACATAGGTCACCTCATTGAGGAGGGCGAGGGCCTGCAAAGGAGTATTGGTCAAGGTTCTCTTCACCGAACACATCTCCCGACTAGGCATGTCAAAGAGAAGCATACTGGGCGGGGCCACAGTCCTTCGAATGCGAGAGTAAAGACTACGCCGATAAAGCTTCTCCCCATGATCCTGCTCGAAGGTTCCTCGTTTCTCTACTTCCAACCAGAGTCCAGCCGGCTGATACACCCACCAACTCGGACCTCCGACCCGCTCTACCAGCAGACCTGAAAGAAAGAGAGCCTGGTCGCGCAACATCTCAGCCTGCAACCTTGTTCTCGGCCCCCGACTCAGCAAGCGGTTCTCCGGATCACGCTGAAGCCTCTCTTCATCAATGATAGAACTTTGGCGATAGGACCGGCTCATGACTATTGCTCTGATGAGCCCTTTGACGTCCCAGCCAGACTCCACAAAGTCCACTGCAATCCAATCAAGGAGTTGAGGGTGACTCGGCCAGTCGCTTTGACGTCCCAGATTTTCGGAACTTTTAACGATACCGGTCCCAAAGAACTGCTCCCAGATCCGGTTTACAAAGACCCGGGATGTCAAGGGGTGCTTTCCATCAACCAGCCACCTCGCCAGATCGAGGCGGGTCAGGCTCTCGCCCTCCGGAACCGGAGAGAACGCTTCCGGCAACCCAGGCTCCACTTCCTCACCTTTGTCATCATACTGCCCCCTCTTGAGAATAAACGCCTTCCGATCCACTTCATCCCGCATCACCATGACGTGCGGATGAGCTGCTTCCAGCTCTTTTACCCTGCCACTCCGGGCCTTCGCGTCCGGGATATCCGTTTCAAGCTTCTTCACCGCTGCTTCAAAATCGCTCTTCCGATACCGATAACGAGGTTCGGCACTGCCCCTTAGGTTATTGATAAACCCTTTTTCATTCAGCCCATCGAACATCGCGAAAAGCTGATAGAACTCCTTCTGGCTGATGGGGTCATATTTGTGGTCATGGCAGCGAGCACAACTCAGCGTCAACCCAAGGAACACCGACCCCATGGTTTCCACCCGGTCCATGACATATTCCGTGCGCCACTCCTCTTCGATCGCTCCCCCCTCGGTCTGGATCCGATGGTTCCGGTTGAATCCGGTGGCCACGATCTGGTCATCGCTGGCATCTGGCATAAGATCCCCCGCCAGCTGCCAGGTTACAAACTGGTCATAGGGCTGGTTAGCATTGAAGGATTCAATAATCCAGTTCCGCCACGGCCACTGAGCATTCTCGAGATCATTGTCATAGCCGTGGCTGTCCCCGTACCGCGCACCATCCAACCACCAGGCTGCCATGCGCTCCCCATAACGAGGAGATCCCAGCAGACGATCCACAACCCTGCGGTATGCTTCCTGCGACTGGTCTGCGACAAAGGCGTCCACCTCCTCGATACTGGGTGGAAGTCCTGTGAGATCAATCGACACGCGCCGGATAAGTTTCTCCCTCGTGGCTTCCTCCTGCAGTTGGAATCCAGCCCGAGAAAGCCTCTCTTGCACGAAGGCGTCGATAACCTGCTCCTTTCCCTCCTTCAGATCGGAGGGCCTGCCCTTAACCGGTGACCGGAAGGCCCAGTGACGCTCATACTCAGCCCCCTCACTGATCCACTTCTTAAGAATCTCCTTCTCGTCATCAGTCAATGCCGTTCCCTCTTCCGGCGGAGGCATAACCTCGTCCTCATCCTTTGAAAAAATTCGATGGACCAACTCACTCTGATCCGGATCCCCCGGAACAACCACACGCAGTCCATCACGCTCCCTGTATGCTTCCCCGGGGTCATCGAGTCGCAAGTCCGCCTTTTGTTTCGACACGTCCGGCCCGTGGCAGGCAAGGCACTTCGCAGTCAGAATCGGCAGAACCTCCCTGTTGTATTCTACCTTCGCTCCGGCGGTCAGCAAACCGCCGAGAAAGATCACTACACATGAAAACAACCTCATCGACCCCTGACTGCTAGGAGTTTGTTTTTGGGGATGAGCGCCGCAGGGCTTCATTGAAGGGGTCGGAGAGGGACGAAAGGGGGATATTTTTTCTAGACAACTTTATACGGATGCATTTTCAAATTCAATTCATTACATTTGAGTTAATCCAACCTTGCTAGCAATTAATAATCTATTGACTGCTAGGAGTTTGCTTTTGGGATGGTAAGCTCCTTTTTGAAGACTTGCCAGCCGGACCCACAACTTGAAGGATATTCAGATCATGAAGGTTTCCCTCATCCTTGCCCTCCTCCTTCCCGGCTTCGCCATCGCGAAAAAGCCAAATCTAATCTACATCCTCACCGACGACCTCGGCTACGGCGATCTCGGCTGCTACGGGCAGAAAGTGGTGCAGACCCCACGCATTGATGAAATGGCAAAAAAGGGACTTCGTTTCACCGATCACTACGCTGGTCACACCGTTTGCCGACCCTCACGCCTCTCTCTTCTAAAAGGGCAACACACCGGTCACACCGCCATCGCGGGCAACAACACACACATCCTCCCGCCTGATTCCATCACCATCAATTCCCTCCTCCAAGACGCCGGCTACCGAACCGCCTCCGTCGGAAAGTGGGCCCTCGGGCGCGAAGGTGAAACCGGCCATCCCAACAAACAAGGTGTCGATTTTTTCTACGGTTGGATCGACCAGAGCGAAGCGCACGACTACTACCCCGAGTATCTCTGGCGAAACGAAGAAAAGGAACGCCTCCCCGGCAACGAGAACAGCGGCAAAAAAAATGTCTCTTCCCAAAAAACCACCTACGCCCACACCCGCGTCACCGAAGAAGCACTCGCCTTCATCGAACGCAACAAGGACGCCCCCTTTTATCTCAACCTGAACTGGACCATTCCCCACACTAACAATGAAGCGGGACGCTTCGAAAAGAACGGCCAGGAAGTCCCCGACTGGGGAATCTACAAAGACAAGGACTGGCCCGATCCCGAAAAAGGTTTCGCCGCCATGGTCACCCTCATGGATACCGATACCGGACGAATTCTCGACCTCCTCGAAAGACTCGACCTCACCGAAAACACCCTCGTCATTTTCACCTCCGACAACGGCCCTCACCAGGAAGGCGGACACAAGGTGAACTTCTTCGATTCAAACGGACCACTCAAAGGTTACAAACGCTCACTCCACGACGGGGGTATCCGCGTGCCCATGATCGCTTTCTGGCCCGGAACCGTGAAACCCGGCGTCAGTGATCACGCTTCCGCCTTCTGGGATTGGATGCCCACCGCCTGCGAACTCGCCGGTATCAAATCCTGGAAAGAGAGCGATGGCCTCTCCTTCGCACCCCTTCTCCGCGGGAAAGAGCAAAAAAAATGCGACTACCTCTTCTGGCGTTGGAGCAAATTCCGGGCCGTCCGAATCGACCATTGGAAAGGCGTCGCCACCGATGGCAAACTCGCCCTCTACGACCTCAAAAATGATCTTGGTGAAGAAAACGACATCGCTGCTAAACACCCCAAGATCGCAAATAAGATGGAAACCATTATTTCAGAACTTGAATAACAAAACCCCGCCCCAACCATGAAACATTTCCTCGTCCTGGCGCTCTTCCTTCTTCCATTCGCTAAGGCCAAAGAAGTCCGCCCCAATGTCCTCCTCATCACCGTCGATGACATGTCCGCCGATTCCCTCGGCTGTTTTGGAAGCAAGCTCAAGGACACTTCCCCCCGCACTGACCAATTCGCGCGGGAATCTCTTCGCTTCCAGCATGCCCACGTCTGCGTCGCCAATTGCTACCCCAGTCGCAACGTCATGTTCTCCGGGCTCTACCCGCACAACAACGGTGTCGAAGGATTCTACCCCATCAAAAACAAATACCCCATTCTCTGCGACATCCTGAAATCAAACGGCTACTACACCGGCATCCGCGGTAAGGTCACCCATTCCACGCCCTATCATCCTTACCCCGGCTGGGACCACGACCTCACCATCGCGCCCGACGGCTCCAAATATCACATCAAAGACGTCCCCTCTTACGGCATCTCAACCGCCATCGGAATCACCCACGCAAAGAAGGCCAACAAACCCTTCTTCCTCAACGTCAACATCTCCGACCCACACAAACCTTTTTGGAAACCCGGGGATCAAACAAAGCATCCCGCCTCAAAAACCTTCAAAGCCGACGAAGTCCCCATCCCCGGCTTCCTCTTCGACCACCCCAAGGTCCGCGAAGAACTCGCCCTCTACTATTCCTCGGTCCGCCGAGCTGATGACGCCGTCGGCTCCATCCTCGATGCCCTCAAAAAATCCGGTGAAGCCAACAACACCATCGTCATTTTTCTCTCCGATCACGGCATGCCCCTCCCCTTCGCCAAGACCGCCCTTTGGCATCACTCCACCCACACTCCACTCATCATCAAAATCCCCGGCATCACCAAATCAGGCACCATCGATTCCGATCACGTGGTCTCCGCCGTCGACTTCACTCCCACCATCCTCGACCTCCTCAAAATCACCCCCTCCACCAAGTTCGATGGCCACTCATTCGCCCCTGCCATTCGTGGAGAAAAACAACCCGACTTCAGCGCTGTCTTCAAAGTTTACAATGAAAACTCCGGAGCCGGCCGCAATCCCATGCGTGCCATCCAGACCAAAGACTACCTCTATCTTTGGAACCCCTGGTCGAATGGAGAACGAAAATTCAAAACCGCCACCACCGGAACTGCAAGCTACCGCACCATCAAGGAACTCGCCGCCAGCGACCCTGCCATCGCCAAACGCCTCGAACTTTTCGATCACGGAACGATCCACGAACTCTACCACATAAAATCAGATCCCGATTGCCTCAATAACGTCATTCGCTCTGCAAAACACGCCGACGCCCTCAGCTCTCTCCAGTCTCAATTGCTCACCAAAATGTCCGACACCGGAGACCACGCCCTTGAGGCATTCCAAAAACGCAACGATCCCAAAATCGGCCATTTTTACACCGATAAAAAACAAGAGGAAGCCACCGCCCGTCGCGCCTCCCGTCGAAAAAACAAACAGCCGCAAAACAAGAGCAACCAAAAACTCATCTCCCTCGTCGCCCCCAAAACCGCCGCCCCAGGCAAAGAGATCACCCTCATCATCAGCCACACCATTCCTAAGAAACTGGGCGCCCAAAAAGTCCATATCACTCTCAAAGACGGCACCAAAGCAAAACGCCTTGAGCGAAAAGTGATCACCGCGACCGGGAAAGGAACCAAAAAAATCACCTTCACCCTCCCCGCCGAAATCACCGACCACCAAATATCCTTCTCGGCCTTCGTCGGCCCCGATTACCCCAACAACCTTCACCACGTGACGTCCAAACCCATCTCCACCCAAAAATAACCACCTAGGTGGCCCGCTTTAAAGCTCTGAATTGTTCATTTCATTGGAGCGCAACTTGCACCAAACGCTTAATACCAGTATCAGCTTTTTCGCTTAGAGGGTGAAGGTGTTTGGCTTTG
>Ga0213863_10000814_pt1 | contig 23230 bp, 25 predicted proteins | sample PICome_8_FD_160128 | JGI IMG/M metagenome (GOLD analysis project Ga0213863, IMG submission 160128) | Coastal seawater microbial communities near Pivers Island, North Carolina, United States - PICO497 | ecosystem: Environmental > Aquatic > Marine > Coastal | place: USA: North Carolina... | reverse complement strand
GTTGTTCAATGATGCTGCCGTGGCCGACCAGGCTGTAACATAGTCCAAACCGGCTGCCAGTAACAGCAGCACCATCAGATAAAAGATCGCCAAATAAACACCCACAAATGCCCAGATAGCATCAACTACCCGCTCGGGAATTTTGCGGTTGCGTATCTTGATGGGCAACAGCGCATTGGGGTGCACTAGCCGATAGATCTCGCGAATGCCTTGCTGCGCCAAAATCAACATACGGCCAATTATGATACCGCCTCCCGTAGAGCCAGCACAGGCGCCAAAAAAGGATAGAAACAGTAAAAAGAAGGGTAAAAAGGTTGGCCAGGTGCTGAACTCGGCGGTGGCAAAGCCAGTGGTGGTCATGATTGAGACCAGCTGGAAAATCCCCTGGGTCATACTTTCTTCTGCGTCATAGGTGCCGCTGTAATAGAGATACAGGCAGGTGATCACAATGCCCACCAGTAGCAGATAGATATACATCCGCGCCTCCGGGTCTGCCCAGTACGAGCTAAGGCGGCGGTCGTGCCAAACATGGTAATGCAAGGCAAAGTTGAGCCCTGAAATAATCATGAAGAAAGTACAGATAGCCATAATGGCGCCGCTGTCAAAAAAGCCGATGCTGGCATCATGGGTTGAGAACCCGCCGATGGCGACGGTTGAGAAGCTGTGGCCAATAGCATCGAAGCCGCTCATGCCTGCTGCCCAATAAGCCAAAGCGCAGACTGCGGTTAAGGAGACATAGATTTTAAACAACACATTGGCGGTTTCTGTAATGCGCGGGGTTAACTTGGAATCTTTCATTGGCCCAGGTGTTTCTGCGCGATAGATCTGCATGCCACCAACACCAAGCATAGGTAAAATTGCCACCGCAATTACCACAATACCTATGCCTCCTAGCCATTGCAGTTGCTGGCGGTAATAAAGAACAGACTTAGGCAAGTCATCGAGTCCGGCAATAACGGTGGCACCGGTGGTAGTCAGCCCCGAAATAGATTCAAACAAAGCATCCATAAAACTCAGATGGAGCGCTTCCGACAGCATCAGCGGCAGAGCACCAAAGGTGCTCAGCACCAGCCAAAAAAGCACAGTAACCACAAAGCCGTCTCTGGTTCTCAGTTCGCCGGTCCGGTTTCTTGAGGGCAACCAAAAGGCAGCCCCCACTAGAAAGGTAATAACAAAGGCCAGCAGAAAAGTTTGAGAGGTGTTCTCACTGTAGAGGGCGGCTACCAGAATCGGTGTCAGCATGGTCAGGCTGAAGACCATCAACAGTACACCGAGCACGCGAGCTATAATGGCTAAATGCATAGGGGCCGTTTCCTAGAAAAAACTGAAACCGACAGCAAACAATTTCTCCACTGCCTTGGTGTTTTCTTTATCAACCACAAACACAATCACATGGTCTTCCGCTTGAATTACCGTGTCATGGTGCGCGATCACAACTTCGCCGTTGCGCACCAGCGCCGCCAACGTAGCGCCAGGGGGTGATTTGATATCGCCGATGGCACGCCCCACAACCTTGGAACTTTTTTCATCGCCGTGAACAACTATTTCGAGAGCTTCTGCGGCGCCTCTGCGTAGTGAGTGCACGCTAACAGTATCGCCTTTGCGGACATGGGCCAGCAGAGAACTGGTGGTCGCCTGCTGAGGACTTATGGCAATATCAATCTCGCCACCCTGCATAAGGTCTGCATAAACCGGATTGCTGATCAGGGTCATTACCTTTTTGGCACCTAGCCTCTTGGCTAGCAAAGAGGCCATAATATTGACTTCGTCATCATTGGTGAGCGCTAGAAACACGTCGGTCCTGTCGATATTCTCGTCCAGCAACAGTTCCTGATCTGTAGCTGAGCCATTGAGAACAACGGCCCTGTTGAGCTTCTCCGATAAATAAGCTGCGCGCTCGGGAGAGAACTCAATAATCTTAATATTGTATTCTTCTTCCAGTGCTCGGGTCAGGCGGAAGCCAATATTACCGCCGCCGGCAATAACCAAGCGGTGATAGGGTTTTTCTAGGCGACGCAACTCACCCATTACCTTGCGAATATTTTTCTTGGCGGCAATAAAGAATACTTCATCGCCATCTTCAATAACCGTGTCTCCCACTGGGAACAGGGCGCGGTCTTTGCGATAGATGGCAGCCACGCGGGCATCCACATTGGGCATATGCTCTTTTAACGTGCGCAACTCCTGGCCTACCAGCGGGCTATTTTCTAATGCACGCAGGCCGACCATCTGCACAACGCCATCGGCGAAATCAAGCACCTGCAGGGCACCGGGCTGCTCCACAAGTTTGCCAATATAGTCGGTCACCACCTGCTCTGGCGTGATCATTACATCCACGGGCATGTGCTTGTCGTTAAACAATAGGCTTTTATATTTTGGGTTGGTGTAGTTGCGGGCGCGAACTCGGGCAATTTTTGTCGGTGTGTGAAATAGAGAATAGGCGACCTGACAGGCAATAATGTTGATCTCGTCGCTATTGGTCACCGCCACCAGCATGTCAGCATCTTCAATGCCGGCTCGCACCAGCACATCCGGATAGCAACCAGTGCCAGCTACTGTGCGAATATCAAGCCGATCTTGTAGGGCGCGCAGAGCGTTCGCGTTGATGTCTACAACGGTAATGTCGTTGTACTCTCGGGCCAGATTCTCCGCCAATGTAGCGCCAACCTGTCCGGCGCCGACTATTACTATTTTCATGGTAATTCCGAGTTATTATCAGCCTTTCTTCTGTAGCCGGGCGTAGTAGAACCCATCGCTACCATTGATTGTTGGAAACAACTGTCGCCCAAAATCTGTTTTTATGCCCCAGTCTGCATCAATCTCCAGCACTGAAGCGTTGGCATTATCTGCCAAAAATTGTGCAATAACCTGTTCGTTCTCCTCGGGTAAAACCGAGCAGGTGGCATAGAGCAAAATACCGCCCTCGCCAAGGGTTTGCCAGAGTTGCTTGACCAGCTGCAACTGAATAGTCGCTAGCTTAGCAATATCCGCGGGTTTGCGCAGTATTTTGATATCTGGATGCCGGCGAATAACACCGCTGGCGGAACAGGGTGCATCGAGAAGAATACGATCAAAGGCGTTACCGTCCCACCAGGCTGACAGATCTCTGGCATCTGCGGCCTGCACTGTTGCATTGAGGCCGAGGCGGCTGAGGTTTTCTTCCACGCGCAGTAGGCGACGAGGCTCAAGATCAATAGCCAGCAAGGATTGCAGGTTAGCCTGGCTTTCAAGAATATGGCAGGTCTTGCCGCCGGGTGCGCAACAGGCGTCTAAGACGGATTGCCCAGGCGCCAGCTGCAATAAGCTGGCGGCCAATTGCGCGGCCTCGTCTTGCACACTGACGGCACCTTCGCTAAACAGTGGCAGCTCAGTGACATCCCTAGGCGCGGATAAAATAATCCCCTGCGCCGAATGCTCGGTGGCACTGGCTTCGATGTCCGCTTGGTCGAGCAGTTGCAGATATTGCTCCCTGGATTGTTGCCGAGCATTGGCGCGCAACACCATTGGTGCTCGCTCATTGTTAGCCTGGATAATCTGCTCGGCTACCTCTGGCGGCCAAGACTGGTTAATTTTATGCAGCAGCCACTTGGGATGTGCCTGAGCAAACACAGGGTTGTCTTGGTGCATAGCCAGCAAATCTGGCTGTTGCCGCTGAAAGCCTCTCAGCACCGCATTCACCAGACCTTTGGCCCATTGTCGTTTTAGCTTCGCTGCTGCGGCAACGGTTTCGTTGATGATGGCGTGCTCGGCGATGCGCATGTGCATTAACTGGTAAAGGCCGCAGGCCAGCAGCCCCTGAATTTCCAGTTCTTTTTCTCGCAGAGGCTTTTTTACCAGCTCTTTAAGCAAGATGGCTATCTGAGGGTACCAGCGCATGGTGCCAAAACAGAGTTCCTTTAACAGAGCGCGGTCTTTTTCATCGACTCTTTTGCTGTATTCCGGTAACAGGGCGGACAGAGACTGGCCTCGTAATACCTTGGCAATAACCTCGGCGGCAGCGGCACGAACATTCATGGTTTACTGTCCAAGCTGTTTGCCAGCGGCAAACAGATCGGCGCGGGATTTAAGAATCTCAGCTACCGGCATGCGGGATTTTCCCGCCAGTTGAATTTCTGTTAATAGCAAGCTGCCCTGACCGCAGGCCACAAGCATCCCGTTATTGTCTGCGCGCAGAATTTTCCCTGGCTGGCCCTTATCTTTGGTGACAGCCGCACCCCAGATCTTGACCCGCTGATCATCAATGGAGCTATAGGCCGCGGGGAAAGGATTAAAAGCCCGTACTCGCCGACCAATAATCTCTGCCGGCTCAGCCCAGTCAATCAAAGCTTCAGATTTATCAATTTTGCTGGCATAGGTGCTTTGCTTGTCGTCTTGGGCAACGGCTACAGCGCTGCCTTTGGCCAGTTTGTCTAAAGCGGCTAGCAAAGCGGGCCCACCTAATTGACCAAGGCGCTGGTAGATAGAGCCGCTGGTGTCATAGTCGGAAATGGCACAGGACAGGATGCTCAGCATGGGCCCAGTATCAAGGCCGGCCTCCATTTGCATAATGGTTACACCGGTTTCCCTATCACCAGCTTCAATAGCTCGCTGAATTGGCGCAGCGCCCCGCCAGCGAGGTAGGATTGAGCCATGCACATTTATACAGCCAAGCCGGGGAGTATCCAGAACAGCCTGTGGCAAAATAAGACCATAGGCGACAACCACCATCAGGTCAGCACCCAGATCAGCGAGTATGCTCTGCTGTTGGGGGTCTCTGAGGGACTGGGGCTGATAAACTTTCAGACCCTGTTCAAGAGCAAGTTCTTTGACTGGACTGGCGGTGAGTTTTTTGCCTCGGCCTGCTGGCCGATCAGGCTGGGTATATACACCCACAATTTGATGACGGCCGTCATGAATCAGTGCTCGAAGATGCGTCGCAGCGAAGTCTGGTGTTCCGGCGAAGACAATCTTCAAGCTATTAATTCCTATGCGCGCTGTTTTTTGAGTTTTTTACGAATACGCTCGCGCTTGAGTGGCGACAGATAGTCTACAAAAAGCTTGCCTTCCAGATGGTCAATTTCATGCTGGATACAGACGGCCAAAAGGCCTTTGGCTTCTTCTTCGAAAGCGTTGCCTTGGCGGTCAAGCGCGCGGATTATTACATGGGCTGGGCGGTCTACGGCTTCATAAAACCCCGGTACGGACAGACAGCCTTCATCGTAGGGCAAGGTTCCTGGATCCATCACTTCGATCTCAGGGTTGATATAAACCTTGGGATGATCCGGTTGCTCTGAAATATCCATTACGATAACGCGCTGGTGCACATCCACTTGGGTCGCGGCAAGGCCAATGCCCTGTGCGTCGGCCATGGTTTCAAACATATCATCTACCAGCGCGCCAATGCTGTCATCTACTACAGAGACAGGCTCGGCTTTTATGCGCAACCGGGGATGGGGGTATTCAAGAATATTAAGTATGGCCATAGCGAATGTGATGAATTTCTAAAAAATTAGTTAAAAGCACTGCTACCATTAGGTTAACGCGTAACCATTTTCGCAGTGCTGGTTACTCAGGGAGCGATTATACACTAACCGCGTTCAAGGAAAGGACTCGCAGACATGAAAAACCCTATAGTCGGATTTATCCTTTTGCTCACGGTTTTCGCTAGTCAGCTGGCAACCAGCGCAGAACCCCAAGAGATTAAAAGCTTACTTAATCCCTCGGTACCCAATCAATACAGGGTGGTTGAGGGCGACACTCTCTGGGACATCTCGGCACTTTACCTGCGCGATCCTTGGATGTGGCCGGAAATCTGGTATGCGAATAAACAAATTGCCAACCCTCATCTGATTTATCCTGGTGATCTGATCACCTTAGTCTACGTCGATGGGGTTCCGCGCTTGATGGTCAATCGCAGTAGAGATGAAAAATTGTCTCCCCAGATTCGCATTGAAGATCGCAAGCAAGCCATAGCCGCCCTGCCCCTGGATATTATTGATCACTTTCTTGCTAAAAACCGGGTCACCACCAATGCCGCGCTCAATGCAGCTCCCTATGTGCTGGGTGGTTATGAGCGTCGCCTGTTAATGGGCATGGGCGATGATTTTTATGCTCGCGGTGATTTTACTGATGACAGCCGCAGCTATGGCATTTATCGTCGCGGCGATGCCTATATTGACCCGTTGACCTCTGAGGTTCTGGGCATTCGGGCTGAGGATGTTGGCACGGCCAAGATCAAAGCAGTGAAAGATGGGATTGCCACTCTTGGCGCGACCAGATCTGAGGGTGAGATCCGAATTGAAGATCGATTGCTTACTCGCGAGGATCGATCACTACCACCAATCTTCCACCCTCGTGCGCCAGAGCGGCCCATTGATGGCCTCTTGATCAATGTTGAAGGCGGCGTTCGCAATGCAGGTGCTTTGGATGTGGTGGCGATCAATCGCGGCCAGCGTGACGGTTTGCAGGTCGGGGATAGTCTGGCTATTTACAAAGCCGGTGAATGGGTTAAAGACCGAGTAGCTAAACAGCAAGTGCATCTGCCCGATGAGCGTATCGGCGTGATGATAGTTTTTTATACCTATGAAAAAATGGCTTTTGGGTTGGTGATGCAAGCAGATCGACAGTTAGATGTTGGTGATCTAGTTCGCAACCCCTGAGCCTGATCCAGTGACGCAATGTCAGCTCAAGCCCAATGCCATAAAAGCCGCAGAGAAATAGACTACGCCCTGTTGGCTCAACAACTGCCAGAACTCAGTTTGAAGGTTCAGTATGAGCTGCTAAATTATTTTCCCAGTTATACCGACCTATTTACCGCTCCAACCGAGGGTCTCGCACCTCAAACAGAGTTGCTTGTAAACACCGTGCGTCAGGAGCTTTTGAATCCGGACTTAACCGCGGCGGTTCACCGCATAAAATCACTGGCTGAGCAGGCTGGCGCTGTCATCCTTGCGATCACCAACCCGGATTATCCTCCGCTACTAAAACAGGCTAGCGATGCCCCGCCGATTCTTTATATTCGGGGTAATGTAGATTGTCTGCACCTGCCGCAGATCGCAATTGTTGGCAGTCGACGCATGAGCAGAATAGGTGAGGCCAATGCCTCCCAGTGGGGGCGCTATTTGGCCTTGGCGGGGTTTACTATTACTAGTGGCCTTGCTCTTGGCATAGACGGCGCCGCCCATCGTGGGGCGTTGCAGGCAGCGGGGTTTGATAATGCCGGGCGCACGGTGGCTGTGATGGCCACGGGCATCGACGGAATTTACCCCCGGCGGCATATCCGCTTGGCGGAGCAAATTATTGCCGAAAATGGTGCGCTTTTGACGGAATTCCCGCCGGGCAGCCAGCCTCTGGCGGCAAGGTTCCCCCAGCGGAACCGCATCATCAGCGGCCTGAGTTTGGGGGTGTTGGTGGTTGAGGCGGCGGTGAAAAGCGGTTCATTGATTACCGCCCGCTTGGCCCTTGAGCAGGGTCGTGAAGTATTTGCTATTCCCGGATCAATTCACAGTCCCCAGAGTAAAGCCTGTCACCTGCTAATCAAGCAGGGGGCGACATTGGTTGAGACCGCTCAGGACATTTTCGACGAGCTAGATGGACCGCTTGCGGGCCTAAAAGCCGATGCGGCAGACACAAGAGATTGGGCCGCGGGCTTGAGCTGTGATGAAGAAAAATTGCTCGACTTTTTGGGCTTTGACCCAACACCAATTGATGGTTTTGGTGCTGAGTTTCCGGCGGCAAAGCTGGATCAATTGTTGGTTAGCTTGGAGCTTAAAGGATTGATTGCCAACGACAATGGATTTTATTGCCGTCTAGTATAGGACTGACTGCCCTTAGCCATTGATTTATCTGCTGTTGCACCGGAGCGCAAGTTCGGGTAGATTGCGCGATTCTTGGACCAGGAGACTAAAAAATGAGCAATCCTTTTGTTGCGATTTTGATGGGTTCGGATTCTGATTTGCCTGTTATGGAAGCCAGTTTTGAAATCCTTAAAAAATTCGATATCCCTTTTGAAGTTAAAGTGACTTCAGCACATCGCACCCCAGAAGCTACCCATAGCTTTGTGACTGATGCAGACGCCCGCGGCTGTGCGGCATTTATCTGTGCAGCTGGTATGGCTGCCCACTTGGCTGGCGCCGTTTCTGCGACTACCTTGAAGCCTGTGATTGGCGTGCCAATTAATGGATCTCTGGATGGTTTGGATGCGTTGCTGTCTACGGTGCAGATGCCTGGCGGAATTCCTGTGGCAACTGTTGCTATTGGTAAAGCCGGCGCAAAGAATGCGGCTTACTTGGCGGCACAAATCATCGGCGCCTCTGATGCTGATATGCACCAGAAGTTGGTTGCTGAGCGCGCGGCAAATGCTGCGGCAATTATTGCTAAAGACGCTGCCCTTCAGGAAAAGCTGAAAAATAGCTGAACTGACCACTGCTGTGATCAATTGGGATAACCACGCCAAAATTAGTCGTGCCGCCGCTGTGTTGCAGGACGCCGGCGTGGTTGCCTATCCCACCGAAGCCGTTTGGGGCCTCGGCTGTGACCCTTGGTCAGAGCAGGCTGTTTCACGAATTCTCCAGTTAAAAGGTCGGTCAGAGGGCAAGGGCCTGATTTTGATCGCCCATCACAGCCATTATTTCGCCCCATTTCTGCATGGTCTTGATGCAGATCAGCTCGTATCTTTTAATCGGACCTATGATAAGCCCATCACTTGGTTGGTGCCCGATAATGGCGTGGCACCAGATTGGATTGTGGGTCAGCATACGACTCTCGCACTTAGAGTGACCGCTCATCCGGTGGCTGCTGCCCTGTGTCGGGCTTTTGGGGGGCCTCTGGTGTCCACCTCTGCCAACCCCCAAGGTTTGCCAGAAGCAACCACTGGGCTTAAAGTGAAGTCATATTTTGGGTCGAGCTTGGACTATCAAACGCCTGGCTCTGTTGGTAATGCGCGCGCTAAGCCCAGTGAAATCAGAAATTTACTAACCGATGAGGTTGTCCGTTCAGGATAGGATGCAGCAGATAGATAAAAACCTAGTTAAGACCTACCTTCTCGGTCTGCAAGACAGCATTTGTGCGGCGCTTGGGGCAGAGGATGGTGGCGATTGGCAAGAGGACAGCTGGAACCGAGACGAGGGTGGCGGTGGTCGCAGCCGTGTGCTGGTGGACGGTTCCGCGATTGAAAAAGGCGGGGTGAATTTCTCCCATGTCTTTGGTGATCAGCTGCCCGCCTCTGCGACTCAAAATCGCCCAGAGTTAGCGGGCCGTAGCTTTGAGGCTATGGGTGTTTCTCTGGTGATACATCCCCACAACCCCCATGTGCCTACCTCTCACGCCAACGTGCGCTTTTTTATCGCTGAAAAAGAAGGCGCCGATCCGGTATGGTGGTTTGGGGGTGGTTATGATCTGACCCCTTATTATGGCAACGATGAAGACTGCACCCATTGGCACAGTACCGCCAAGGCGGCCTGCGATTCATTTTCTGTCGATTTTTATCCCCGTTTCAAGGGCTGGTGCGATGAGTATTTTTATTTAAAGCATCGCGGTGAGCCTCGGGGCGCTGGCGGTCTGTTCTTTGATGACTTCAACGAGTTGGGCTTTGAGCAGAGCTTTGCGTTTATGCGCAGTGTTGGGGACAGCTTTATCCAAGCCTACCTGCCGATTATGCAACGCCGTCGACACATTGAGTTCGGTGAGACTCAGCGGCAGTTTCAGTTGTACCGTCGCGGCAGGTATGTGGAATTTAATCTGGTCTATGATCGGGGCACTTTATTTGGCCTGCAGACCGGTGGGCGCACCGAGTCTATATTAATGTCGCTACCACCACTTGTGCGCTGGGAGTACGATTGGTCCCCAGAGTCTGGCAGCGCTGAAGCAGAGCTTTACGAAAAATACCTGATTCATCGAGATTGGGTCTGATATGAGCGACAAATACGCCGTTTTTGGCAATCCTATTGCGCACAGCCGCTCACCAGATATTCATCGAGCATTTGCCGAGCAGACTCAGCAGGCCATGGATTACAACAAGCAGTTAGTCGATGCGGACGGATTTAACGCCGCCGCAGACAGCTTCTTTTTGGCCGGCGGCAAAGGCCTGAATATCACAATGCCCTTCAAGCAAGATGCCTATGGTTACGGGTCTAGGAATACAGCTAGGGCTCGCCGGGCCGGAGCAGTTAATACTCTGGCTCTGCAAGAAGACGGCACTGTTCTGGGTGACACTACCGATGGCGTTGGCTTGGTGGTTGATATTAAAACCAATCTAGGTCAACAAATTAAAGCCAAGCGAGTGTTGATACTGGGGGCTGGAGGTGCCGTTCGCGGCGTACTGGAACCTTTGCTAGCCGAGCAACCACAGCATATTGTGATCGCTAACCGCACTATTGAAAAAGCATTGCAGTTATCTAAAGGTTTTGCCGAGATGGGTTATTTGCTGGGCTGTGGCTTAGATATGCTCGATGGTCAGGAGTTTGACTTGATCATTAATGGCACCAGTGCCAGCTTGAAGGGGGGTATGCCGGCGCTACCAGATAGCCTGTTGGCTCCAGGTACGGATAGCAATAGAACTCTTTGTTACGATATGACATACGGCGCCGCACCTACGCCGTTTATGAACTGGGCTCGTCAGCGCGGGGCGATGGCAGCAGACGGGTTGGGTATGCTGGTTGAGCAGGCGGCTGAATCTTTCACTTTGTGGCGCGGTGTTCGTCCACAGACCCAGCCAATTATTGCTGCGCTGCGAGAGCAATTAGCCGCCGAGGCTTAAATTTCCTGCTGTTCTGCCAGATATTGGTCTTTCAGCTTCACGTAGTTGGCGGGGGAGTAGGAAAAGAACGTTTTTTCCCGTTCTGACAAGGCACGCATCTGTTTGCAGGGATTGCCTACATAAACAAAGCCGCTTTCCAGCGTCTTGCCCGGTGGAACCATACATCCGGCGCCGATAATCACCTCGTCTTGCACAACGGCACCGTCGTTTACGATGGCGCCATTGCCCACCAGAATGCGGTTTCCCAGGGTACAACCATGCAATACAGCGCGGTGGCCAATGACCACATCATCGCCGATGGTCAGCGGCCATCCATCTGGGTTGAAGTCGGAGGCATGGGTGATATGGAGCACGGCATTGTCCTGTACATTGGAGCGAGCACCTACTTTGATGCTATGCATGTCCCCACGAATTACCGCACCCGGCCACACGGAGGCATCGTCTCCAAGGCAGACGTCACCGATAACCGTGGCTTGTGGATCCACATAGACCCGCTGGCCGAGTTTTGGGCTAATACCGCAGTGGGAGCGAATTGAGTGATCCATAGTCATTGATGTCCGATATAATAGAGTCCCTATTGTGGTGAACTATGCATGGCCTTTTCAACTAAAAAACAATTTATTGCCGGGGTTACCTGCCCCAAATGCGCGAAGATGGACAAGATTCAGGCCTACGCCGTGGATGGCGTCGATTACAGAGAATGCGTGAGCTGTGGTTTTAAAGATGAAATGCGGTTGGCGTCGACCCCTCGAGAGTTAGAGACCCGGGTGAATACTAGTGCAGATGAAATTGCCAACCAGACTCAACCTGTTGTGCTGATGGATCCTAAACCCTAGCCTGCCCGCTGTGCCTAGCCCTAGATTGGCTCGGATAACCCCGCGTAAAATTAGTGCAGGCGCACTCTGGTATTTTGGCTTTTAAATAGTAGGCGGATATTGGATGATTCCGTAAGGCAGGGCTAGCGCATTATCGGGTCACTGCTCAAACCGTCGGTGTAGGTGGTGAGTTTTTCCTGCAAGTCCTTGTCGCTGGCAATGGATTTCACTAGCTTGTCGTTGAGTAGTTGTATTGCGCCATCAATCTGGTTTGCAAAGGGCTCACCGATTATATGGTGGACTATCAGGTTGGACCTGGTCATATCCACCGGAATCACCGGACAATTGTAGATGGCATTGAGTGCATCGTTAAGCTCTTCCAGCAGGCGATGAGCGAGATAGGCTTGGTACATATGAGCCTCTAGGCCCTCTTCGGTAGAGATAATCTCAACCGGGGCATCGAGAAAACCCCTTGCGGTAATTACCTGGCGAGCAATTTCACCGCCAATACCTGTGCTGGACAGAAAGTCGTCAAACGCGGTAATAAAACCCGGGACCAATTCGACATAGCGCTCAATAAAAGAAGCCAGGGCAACGGTGCCGTCGTTTTCGCGGAGGCTTATCGAATGGTGCAAATGGGCGACACGCTCATTCAAATAAGCGATCAGGAATTCACTCGTCTGTTCTGAAAGTGGCAGTATAAACTTTCTCTTCCCTCAGCTATTACCGGTCAATTTCCCATGCGCAGCGTCTAGTTTGATTAACGTCTTTTTATGGCTTGAGATACCGTCTCCATTTAAATCTAGCAGGTTTTAATCCCAGCGCCACAAAGAATGCGTATTTACTCCAGAAGCGCATGGTTAATTACGAGACCAAACAGTCGAAATTGATCGCAATCTAGCTAGAGAAACCTATTGCGTTTTGCTATCATCCCCGCGCCTTTGAGAGTGGCCTCCCAGGAACTGGGAACGCTTAGATAGGGGAAGAGCTTTAATTCCTAATTTACCACGGAGAAACAAGCGATGTTGAAAAGAGCGCAAGCACTTTTCTTGGGTCTGCTGAGTCCAGTTATTGCCCTTGCAATAGCAGGCAACGTTAGCGCGGAGAGCGCAACGCGGCAGCTCAATATGCCTCAAGGAGTGACTGAAGTCAGCCAAGCAGCCTATGATATTCACATGATCATGATGTGGATCTGTACGGTTATCGGTATAGCCGTATTTGGCTTTATGTTTTACGTCATGTATGCCCACCGCAAGTCGCGGGGAGCAGTGGCGGCAAACTTCCACGAAAATCACGTTGTTGAATTGATCTGGACGATTGTTCCCGCATTGATTTTGATCGTTATGGCGATCCCGGCAACAACTGCTCTGCTGAAGGTGTATGACACCGAAAATGCAGACATTGATATTAAAGTGACAGGATATCAGTGGAAATGGCAGTACGAATATATTGGCGAAGGCGTTAAGTACATGAGTGAGCTGCGCACTTCCCAAGACGAAATCTATGGTCGCGCGCCGAAAGGCGAGCACTATCTGCGTGAGGTGACCGAGCCATTGGTTATTCCAACGGGCAAGAAAGTTCGCTTCCTGATTACCGGCAACGACGTAATCCACAGCTGGTGGGTACCGGACTTTGGCGTTAAGCGCGATGCGGTTCCTGGCTTGTTTACCGCTGCTTGGGCAAAGACTGATAAGCCTGGCATCTATGTGGGTGAATGTACGGAGCTCTGTGGTCTTGGCCATGCCTTTATGCCAGTGGTTGTAGAGGTAAAAGAAGAAGCTGAGTACAACGAGTGGCTGGCTGGCAAGAAAGCTGAAGCTGCTGAGTACGCCTCAACGATTGGCAAAGACTGGAGCTTCGACGAGCTTATGGTTCGTGGTGAGGAAGTGTATGAGCGTTCTTGTGCTGCCTGTCACCAGAGCGACGGCAACGGTATTCCCGGCGTCTTCCCTGCTTTGAAAGACAGTCCAATTGCGCTGGGCGCAAAAGAAGGTCATATCGCTGTTCTGATCGATGGCGTGGCTGGTACCTCTATGCAGTCTTTTGCTGATCAGCTTTCAGAGGTCGATATTGCTGCGGTCGTTCACTACGAGCGCAACGCATGGGGCAATGATGTTGGTGATGTAACTCAGCCAATTGATGTCCTCAACTACAAACAAGGCCAATAGGGAGTATTTGATATGGCACATGGTCCCGCAACTCTGGCCGATGGCTGGGGAAAATATATAAGCCGTTGGGTTTTTACTACCAACCATAAAGATATCGGCACGCTGTACCTCTGGTTCAGTTTTGCCATGTTTATTATGGGCGGCGCATTCGCTATGGTTATTCGCGCAGAGCTCTTTCAGCCCGGTATGCAGCTGATCAAACCTGAGTTCTTTAACCAGATGACCACCATGCATGGTTTGGTCATGGTGTTTGGTGCAATTATGCCGGCCTTTGTTGGTCTGGCTAACTGGTTGATTCCGATGATGATCGGCGCGCCAGATATGGCTTTGCCGCGCATGAACAACCTGAGCTTTTGGATTCTTCCGTTCGCATTTGCGATTTTGACTTCCACATTGTTTATGGAAGGCGGTGGTCCTAACTTCGGTTGGACATTCTACGCACCACTCTCAACCACCTACGCCCCGGATACAGTGAACTACTTTATCTTCGGCGTGCACATTATGGGTGCATCATCAATTATGGGTTCCATTAACATTATCGCCACGGTAATGAATATGCGCGCACCTGGCATGACTTATATGAAAATGCCACTGTTCGTATGGACCTGGGTTATCACCGCGTTCTTGCTGGTGGCAGTAATGCCAGTACTGGCCGGTGCAGTAACCATGATGCTGATGGATATTAACTTCGGTACCAGCTTCTTTGATGCTGCTGGTGGTGGTGACCCGGTACTGTTCCAGCACGTGTTCTGGTTCTTCGGTCACCCAGAGGTATACATTATTATCCTGCCCGCCTTCGGTGTGGTTTCTCAGATTATCCCAACGTTCAGCCGCAAGCCGCTGTTTGGTTACTCGTCAATGGTGTACGCCACTGCCGCGATTGCCTTTCTGTCGTTTGTAGTATGGGCTCACCACATGTTTACCGTTGGTATGCCAATTGCCGGTGAGCTGTACTTTATGTACGCCACCATGCTGATTGCAGTGCCCACTGGTGTGAAGGTCTTTAACTGGATCACCACCATGTATCGCGGCTCATTGACCTTTGAAACCCCAATGCTGTTCAGTATTGCTTTTGTAATTCTGTTCACCTTTGGAGGCTTTACCGGAATGATGCTGTCCATTGCAGCGGCGGATATGCAGTACCACGACACTTACTTTGTTGTGGCTCACTTCCATTATGTAATGGTTGCTGGTGCGGTGTTCAGTGGTACCGCTGCTGTCTACTACTGGCTACCTAAGTGGTGTGGCCGGATGTATGACGAAACCATGGGCAAGGTGCAGTTCTGGATTGCCTTTATCGGTTTCAACATTACCTTTATGCCTCAGCACTTCCTAGGTTTGGCGGGTATGCCGCGTCGTTACGCGGATTACGGTCTGCAGTTTGCCGACTGGAATATGGTGTCGAGCATAGGTGCATTTATGTACGGCGGCGCTCAGATACTGTTCCTGTTTAACGTGATTCGCACCATTGGTTGGGGTAAGCCCACCGATGATCCGAAGGTATGGGAAGGTGCAGAAGGTCTGGAGTGGACAGTGCCCACACCAGCGCCCTACCACACGTTCGCGACGCCACCAGAAGTTAAATAAGAGACGGAATAGACATGTCAGCACGCCCTAATGATCGCAAGCTACTGGCAAAGTTGGTTGCCTTGGCAGCTGCCATGTTTATGTTCGCAATATTTGTATTGCCGCCCCTCTATGATCTATTTTGTGAGATCACGGGGATCGGCGGCAAAACAGATGGCGCCTATACAGCCGTCGCTGTCGAAGTAGATACATCGAGAGATATTGAAGTGCAGTTTGTTGCCACCAACAACGCTACTATGCCTTGGGACTTTTACCCCATCGAAGAGCGAGTGATGGTTCATCCCGGTGAGGCGCGCGAGGTGGTATTTTATGCGCACAACAGAACCGGGGAAGACATGCTGGGTCAGGCTATTCCTAATGTTCTCCCCAACAATGCTGCGGACTACTTCCACAAGACTGAATGCTTCTGCTTTAACAACCAGCCCCTGGCTGCTGGCGAGAGTGCCGAGCTGGCGTTGGTCTTTATTGTAGATCCAGATTTACCGGCCAGTGTTAATACAGTAACCCTGTCCTACACAATGTTTGATATAACAGATCGCGCCGTGGCGCAGGTCTCACAAGTACAGTAAACGGAGAGTAACAATGTCAACTGAAGGCACTTATTACGTTCCCGACCAGAGTAAATTGCCCATTTTTGCGGCAACTGGTATGGGTGTAATGGCGTGGGGCGCAGCCTCATGGGTATTGGAAGGTGGTTCTGCCACAATCTTCCTGATTGGCTCATTGATTATGGCCGCTGTGTTATACAAGTGGTGGAGCATCGTCATTGACGAAAATATGCGCGGCCTCGCCAGTCCACAGCTCAAGCAATCCTATGTGCTGGGTATGCTGTGGTTTATTTTCTCTGAGGTGATGTTTTTTGCCTGTTTCTTCGGTGCCCTGTTCTACGTCCGCGTGCTGGTGAGCTCCTGGATTGGTGGTGAAGCCGCCGTGGGATGGTTCGACGATACGCCAACGGATGCTTCAGCTGCTAATGCGCAGTATTTGTACCCTGGTTATGAAAATGTTTGGCCACCTATGATAACGCCTGATCAGGCAGTTAATGGCGACGCAGCCCAGTTTAAAGGGCCAGACGAAGCTATGAACAACCCCGGCATACTCAATTGGGTATCTTGGCTTCCGTTTTGGAATACTGTTGTTCTTTTGACCTCTAGCTTTACTGTTCATATTGCTCACGTAGCGCTGAAAGACGGTAACCGCAAGAAGTTTAATCGCTGGTTGGGTATCACCGTTGCTCTGGGAATCTTCTTCTTGTTCCTGCAAGCAGAAGAATATATCCATGCCTATCAAGAGCTGGGTCTGACTCTGGAGTCAGGGATCTACGGTACCACATTCTTTATGTTGACCGGCTTTCACGGCATGCACGTGACCCTGGGAACAGTAATGTTGTTGATCCAATGGTTGCGTGGCCTTAAGGGGCACTTTAGCCAAGATGATCAGTTTGGTTTTGAAGCGGCCTCTTGGTATTGGCACTTCGTTGACGTGGTGTGGGTAGGCCTGTTTATATTTGTCTACATACTTACGTAGTAAGCCCCAGATTTGACCAAGCGGCCAGGTAACCCCTGGCCGTTTTTATCTGTGCAAAATGTTATTGAGGATCTTTGGCCGGTGCTGGCACTGGCACTGGCGGTGGCGGCGGCGGAATTGATCTGGTCGCCTCCGGGTGTAATTTGCGATCCCAGGGAGCAGTGCTGCCGAGCTGACCCGTATAGATACCGTAACCAATAGTCCCTAGTAGTAGCGCGGCCAACGTAATGCGTGTGCCCAGCGCAACAACCAGTCGGCGCTTGGAGTTGCCCAGATCTTTAACCAGAAAATTTAGGCCGCTAAACAAGCTGATTAGCACGGCAATAAACAGTACAACGATAATAGTCTTTAACAGCATAATATTGACCACTCTTGAGAAAGGTTGGAATTTAAACACAGATGACCATAAAGCCCCAATTATCTACGCAGCGATTTCAATGGCAGCCCAATAAAAAAATTTTGCTGATGAGCTTGTTTCTGTTTCCACTGCTAATGGCGTTGGGCTTTTGGCAATTAGATCGGGCCGATGAGAAACAGCGTATTGTTAACCAGTACAACGCTAATCAGCAGGCGGCTCCCGCAAGCGCTGCCGAGCTGAAGGCTGATAGCAACTTGCAGTATCGCAGCGCTTGGTTATCGGGAGAGTTAGATTCTAGCCGCCGTATTATTCTTGATAACAGGGTAAAAAACGGTCGCCCTGGATACGAAATACTTGAGTCTTTCCGGGTGGAAGGACTGGCGGATAAAGTGTTAGTTAACCGAGGCTGGGTTCCAGCGTCGCTGGACAGAAACCTGTTGCCGGATATTGTGCCAGTGGTGGGCAGAGTGAACTTGCGCGGGATTTTGTACCAAACATTGGGCGGCTACCGCCTCGATGATGGTATTGATCAAGTGGCCCAGTGGCCAGCACGGGTTGGTTGGATCTCGGCGGCACGGGCCGACGAGCTTTACGGGGAGGACTTCTTCCCCTACCAGTTGCGTCTCGACCAGGATTCGATTGGGGCGCTAGAGACCGGATGGGTCACTGTCTCAGTGCAGCCCTCTAAACATACAGCCTATGGCGTGCAATGGTTTGCAATGGCTATAGTGCTATTGATTATGACTGTGATCGCCAACTCCAACTTGGGCGACTGGTTAAAACAGCGATTAGCGTCGAAAGATGATCGCCCTTGATAGGAAAGAAATACCATGACAGAACCAACTTCAATGACGAACCAGCAACGCAACTTCCAATATCAGATATGGTTGATGCTGATTATTGTTTTCGGTGTCATCTTGGCGGGATTTCTGATGGTCCCGAAAACGGAAGAACAGCGCCTCGCCATGATGGAGCGGCTTGGTACGACTAATCAGGGTGAAATAGTCACGCCTACGGTGGACATGAGCTCCTTACTAGCCGCCCTGCCACAGGATGAAGCGGCTAAGTGGAAAGTGGTTGTTGCCGGTGGCGAAGGCTGCGATCAGGGTTGTCAGGATGTGCTGGTAAACAGTCGTCAGATTCATATGTTGCTGGGTAAATCCAGTCGTCGTCTGGAGCGCGTTTATCTGCCAGATGCTGCCAACCTGCAATTAATTGATTTAGAAGAGCTACAAGCGGTGCACCCTTATCTGGTCATCAACCCTATTGATAGCTCCGCACTGAAAACATTGCTGCAAGGTAGTTCAGCCGACTGGGATATGGCCGAGGCCAGATACTTTGTTGTGACGCCAGACTATCAAGCGGTTTTGTATTACACCCAACAACATGATGGCGGCGGTCTGCTAGAAGATTTAAAACATCTGCTAAAATACTCGCCGAACCGATAATAAGAGCCCACTGGGATAACAAACAATGTCCAACGTTGAAACCACGACAGTTAATTGGCGAGATTACCTAGAGCTGTGCAAGCCAAATGTGGTCGCGCTAATGATACTTACTTCGATCATTGGCATGCTGCTGGCAACGGATCAATGGATTGCCATTGAGGTTTTAGTATTTGGCAACTTGGGTATCGCACTTTGCGCTGGCTCGGCCGCCGCGGTTAATCACATTGTTGATCGCCATGTCGATGATAAAATGGCGCGCACAGCCAATCGCCCCATCGCTCAGGGCCGCCTCGATGCGCGCCAGGCAGTCATCTTTGCTCTGGTGACCGGGCTGGCGGGCATGGTCATATTGCTGCTGTTTACCAACATCCTCACCGCGTGGCTAACTCTGGCATCACTGGTGGGTTATGCCTTTATTTACACCATGTTTCTCAAGCGCGCCACGCCACAGAATATTGTTATTGGCGGCTTGGCAGGTGCAGCACCGCCGCTGCTGGGCTGGGTCGCGGTCACTGGTGAAATTCACCACAATGCCTTGCTGCTTGTGTTGATTATCTTTGCTTGGACGCCACCTCATTTCTGGGCGCTGGCCATCCACCGCAAAGAGGAATACGCCAGTGCTGAAATACCCATGTTGCCGGTGACCCATGGTGAAAAGTACACCAAGATTAATATTCTTCTGTACACGGTTATGTTGATTGTTATCACCACATTGCCTTACCTGACCGGTATGTTTGGCTGGCTGTATCTGGTGGGTTCACTACTGCTGGGCGCACGCTTTTTTTACTGGGCGGTGGTGATGTGGCTGGATAAAGACAGCGGTATGAAAACCTTTAAGTTTTCTATTATTTATTTAATGGTTCTATTTGTGTTGATGCTACTAGACCATTATCTGATCGAAAAAGTGCGCTACATCGCCGCACTGTAAAGACAAGTTACCTAAGAGGACTAACAGCATGGGGCAACAGGCCGCAATTCGTAGAACAATCGCTATCATCTTGGCATTTATTCTTTTGGTGGTGTACGGCTTTATCTGGCGTATGAACCAGGCTGTGGTCATGGATAAAGAGCAGTTGCGTGTTAATGGCGCTGTTGTTTTGGACACGCCGAGAATTTTTAGCGACTTCGAGCTGATTGATCATCGTGGCGACAAGTTCAATATTGCCCGCATGCAGGATAAGTGGACCATAGTCTTCTTTGGTTTTACCAACTGTCCGGATATCTGTCCCACGACGCTGGCCATCCTGAACGACACTTACAGCAAGATGAAAGACAGCGAAAAAGAGAAAATTCAGATTGTGATGATTTCGCTGGACCCAGAGCGAGACACAGTCGAGGCGCTGGCGGAATATGTGCCCTACTTTAATGAAACGTTTGTTGGTGTCACCGGTAACAAGCATTTGATTCGCCGTTTAACCGCTGAAATCAATATTGCCTACAACAAAGTGCCTTTAGAGGGCGATGATTACACCATTGACCACAGCACTCAGTTGGTACTGATTAATCCAAAAGGCCACTACCACGGATTCTTTAGAGCGCCCCATAGCGAGATTATGCTGCGCAGTACCTGGCGTTCAATTGATGCTACCTTTTAACGTTGCTGCCTGACGCCAAGAGACAGGGTAAATAGCAGCCCCGCACAAATAACCACCGCCGGCCCCGCCGGCGCGTCTGTGTACCAGGATAGCGCCAGGCCCATCACCACGGTGACCATTGCAATGCCACTGGCCGTCATGGCCATTTGCTCCGGCGTTTGGCTCAGGCGGCCTGCGGTTGCCGCAGGAATAATCAACAGCGCGGTAATTAGCAACACGCCAACAATTTTCATTGCGATGGCGATTACTAGCGCTGTAATAAGCATCAGCGCCGTGCGCACCAGATTCACATTAGTTCCCTCCACCGCCGCCAGTTCAGGGTCTACGGTGATATTAATCAGCTGTTTCCACAGCGCAGCAAGCAACAACAGAACCACTGCCGCGACCCCATAGATAACCCATAGATCACTGACTGTGACAGATAAAAGGTCGCCGAATAACAGAGACATCAGATCTACACGCACATTGGGCAGCATTGCTATTACCACTAGGCCTGCGGCCAGCGCTGAATGAGAGAGGATCCCCAGCAACGTGTCCAAGGCTAAAAACCCTCGCTGTTCTAGATAGACCAGACCAAGCGCCATTATTAATGGCACCGCGGTGACTGTGATACTCAAATTAACACCTAGCAGCACGCCCAGAGAGACACCCAGCAGTGCGCTGTGAGCCAGCGTGTCACCAAAGTAAGCCATGCGTCGCCACACCACAAAGCAACCTAGCGGCCCCGCCACCAGCGCAACCCCTAGGCCCGCCAGCAAGGCATAAAGCAGAAAATCAATCATGGTCACAGCCCTCCCCGTGCTGATGCACGCCGTCGGCATCCAGCACTTCTCCATGCAAACTGTGGTGATGGTCATGGTGGTGGGCATAGAGCGCAGATTGGCCAAAGATATCTAAATAGGCTGGGTCTTGAGTTACCTGCTCCGGCCGCCCCTGACAACAAATATGATGATTTAGGCACACCACTTGATCTGTGGCTGACATAACAATATGCAAGTCATGGGACACCGTCAGCACTCCGCAGTTTAAGCTCTTGCTTAGGTCGGCAATCATTTTATACAGCGCATTCTGACCATTGATATCCACGCCCTGCACAGGCTCATCCAGCACCAGCAGATTAGGCTTGCGAAGAATCGCCCGGGCCAGAAGCGCACGCTGCATCTGACCTCCAGACAACTTTTGAATAGGTGTTTCTGCCAGGTGCTCAATGCCCACCGACAGCAATGCCTCATGGCAAGCTTTATGGGAGGTATTGGCCAGCTGCAAAAAGCGGCAGGTAGAGATCGGCAAAGTGGGATCTATATGTAGCTTCTGGGGCATATAGCCTATTCGCAGATTCTCGGCAGAGGTTGCAGAGCCGGAATCTGGTTTAATTAAGCCGAGGATAATCCGCACTAATGTAGACTTGCCTGCACCATTGGGGCCAATCAGGGTGGTGATTTGCCCCTGATGCAGCGCCATGGAAATATTTTGCAGTACTGCCTGGCCGGAAAAGTTTTTGTTAATACCATCCAGGCTAATCAATGCATTAGTCATGACTGTGGTCCTTTGGGTCAGCGTCTTGATTGTCCGAGCATTTCGGGCACAGGCCAAACAGTTCAAGGGATTGGCTTTGCAGGGTAAAATTGACTTTATCGCTAGCGCTCTGCAGCAACCCATTGATGCTATTATTGGTTATTTCCGCTGCACTGCCACAGGCAGTGCAGATCACAAATAGGTTACTGTGTTCGCTGTTGGGAAAAGGACAGCCAATATATGCGTTTAATGAGGCAATGCGGTGAATAAGCGCCAGCTCAAGCAAAAATTCAATGGCGCGATATACCGTTGGGGGTGCAATTTGCTTGCTTTGCAGTTCGGACAGCTGGGCCTGCAGTTGGTAAGCCCCAATAGGCTTGTGGCTCTCCCATAATAATCGCAACACGGCTTCCCTGGTGTTGGTCATGCGGGCGCCTTTGTCAGCACAGATATCATGGGCACGGCTAAGGGCTGCTTTGATGCAGCGCCCGTGGTCATGAGGCTGATGGACTAACTTAGAGTTTGTCAGCATGGCAAACAACCCTGTATTGATAGGTTTAAATAAATTGATACGTTATAATATAACATGATAATCAGCTAATGATAAACGCGCTGAAGTCATACTGGAAATAGATAATAACCTATGAGCACAGAAAAGATACAATATAACACTTTGGCAGCATTGTTCTGGGTTTGCGCTGTGTTTTATGCTGCTAAACCGTCTTCAACCCTATTGCAAACACCTGCAGGTCATTCAGAAGGGTCGGAAACCAAGCCAATAATCGTCACTACCATCAAACCTCTGGCGATAATTGCTCGAGCCGCCGCAGGGCATCATGCTGACGTTAGTTATCTTATGCCAGCAACCCAATCACCCCACGAATACTCACTGCCTGTGTCAGGCCTTAAAAAGCTGGCAGAGGCCGACCTGGTGGTGTGGATTGGCAAAGAGTTTGAGACCCGCAGCGCCAAGTCTATAGTCCAAGTGCCTGCGGAAAACTTAATCACTGCACTTAGGTTACCAATGCAGTTTCCAACGGCAGGGACTCAAGAGCACAGGCATCATCATGGCTTGGGTATTGACCCCCATATCTGGCTCAACCCTCACAATGCCAATATTCTTGCCGCTTATATCCAGGTGAACTTAGGCCTGCCAGAGCGAACCATTATTACCGATCGTCAGATCGAGAGGCTAAAAGCAGAATTGGCTCCCCATCATGATAAAAGCTATCTGAGTCATCACGATGCCTATAGCCATTTTGCCAACGCATTTGATTTAAGGGCCGGCCTCTCACTTCGAGATAGTACAGGTGCTGCAAAAGGAGCCAAGAGTCAGTATCAGCTGCGAACTATCGCCGCCAGCGACAATGGTGCTCACTGTGTATTCACAGAGCGCCAGTACCAGAGTAAAGATGCCCAAACATTGGCCGCCGCCTTGCAGTTGCCGCTGGTAGAGTTAGACCCTCACGGTTTGAATCAGGC
>Ga0213863_10000813_pt1 | contig 23272 bp, 26 predicted proteins | sample PICome_8_FD_160128 | JGI IMG/M metagenome (GOLD analysis project Ga0213863, IMG submission 160128) | Coastal seawater microbial communities near Pivers Island, North Carolina, United States - PICO497 | ecosystem: Environmental > Aquatic > Marine > Coastal | place: USA: North Carolina... | reverse complement strand
AGCCCATTAAACTTCTTAGCGGCCAATCCCCTTTTTGCCAAGTTTTTTTTGATGATGTTTTGGCAAAAGAATCTCATAGAATTGCTAGCGAAAATGATGGTTGGAAAGTGGCAAAAAGACTCTTAGAGTTTGAGAGAAACATGATGGCGGATCTTGGTAGCGAGGGAGCCGTAGATGTTGAACCCATTAAAACCTACAAAAATAGCAAAGCCATAGATGCGCCAGGTCAGCTGAAACTCCATAAAAAAATAATTAAGCACGAAATGCGCAACCATTTAATTGATTTAACTATGGCAAGAACCGGCATTGAATCAAAGGTTGGTTTTTCTCCTGCCGCGCTTATATTGAAATATATCAGCACAGAAGAAACTCAGACTAGATGGGAGCTTAATGTTGCAAGCCTTGGAGCAGGAGGCCTAGAGATCGTTGAAAAAAGCCAAGGGCCAAAACAAGAAATTGCTAAATCTTTTTTTTACTCTAAGGCTTATACTATTGCTGGCGGAAGCTCAGAGGTTCAGTTGAATATTATTTCAAAACATATTTTAGGACTCCCATCATGACAATAAAAAAAATATCAGTATTTTGTGGCGCCCATCTAGGTAAATCACCTGATTATCAAATTGCTGCTGAGCAAATTGGCAAAATGATGGCTGAGAAAGATCTAGAAGTAATATTTGGAGGCGGCAATGTTGGTTTAATGAAAGTTGTTGCTGATACTGCCGTTGAGAATGGCGGAAGAGCAACAGGCATCACCTTGAAATCACTGCATGAATTTGAACTTACCAATCCGAATATTGATGAAACAATTATCACACATTCTCTTTTTGAACGAAAAGAGAAATTTTTAGACATGAGTGACGCTTTTATTGTTTTGCCAGGAGGTGTCGGCTCTATGGATGAGCTTCTAGAGGTGATGGTCAGCAATCAACTGGGGGGCATCAATAAGCCTGTAGGACTATTAAATATTAATGGTTACTATGATGGTTTTCTAAGTTGGTTACAGCATTCAGTTGATGAGGAATTTGTGTCTATTGAAAACCAGAATCAAATCCTCATTCATGATGACCCAAAAGAATTATTAGAAATGATTTTATCTGCTCAAATGCCATCTTCAGATACCTGGATAGATAGACTTAATGTAGATTTTCCAAAAGACTAGCTTTTTGGATCTCGAGATATTAAAAGTCCCATCTCGAATAGGAGCCACATAGGTATAGCTAAAAATAGTTGAGAGAAAATATCTGGTGGCGTTAAAAACATTCCAATTACAAAAAAACTAATAATCAAATATGGTCTCATGCTCTTGATTCGATCTTTTGAGATTAACCCAGTGGTGATAATTAAAAATGTTGCTATAGGAATTTCAAAAGCAAAACCAAAAGCAAAGAAAAGTTTTAATACGAAATCTAAGTATTTATTTATGTCTGTCATTACCTGAATTGAGTCAGGAGCAGCTGAAATAAAAAAACTCAAGATGATAGGGCTGACGACAAAGTAAGCAAAAATAATGCCCGCATAAAAGAGCACTATTGAAGAGAGAATTAATGGCGCGACAAAAGCTTTCTCCCTTTTGTATAGTCCTGGAGAAACAAAGCCCCAAAGCTCAATAAAAAAATAAGGCACAGATATCAATAAGGCTGTATAAATTGTTACCCTCAATGGTGCAAGAAATGGAGAAGCAACCTCAGTTGCAATCATGCTGCTTCCAGCAGGCATCAGCTCCATCAATGGAGAAGAGACAAATGCATAAATGTAGTTAGTGAATGGCAAGCAGCATATAAGGATTAACCCCGCAAACAAAAACATTCTGATAATTCTTGAGCGCAATTCTTTTAAATGCCCGATGAATGTCATGTCATTAGGATCGGTCATCTTCTTCCTTTTCAAACTCTTCCATTTTTAGCTCATTGAAAATATCTTGCTTCAGGTCTTCGGCGCCTATATCTCTTTCTATGGATGAGCGAAATTCAAAAAATTTATTTTGAAATCTGGTGAAGATTTTCATTATAGATTTTATAAATTCTGGTAGTTTTTCAGGGCCGATAACAATGATCCCAACAAGCAGGATAATTAGAATCTCAAGAAATCCAATTTGTAACAATTTTTATTGATCGTCTAATTTAGATTCGGAATCTTTGGTTGAGTCTTCATCTTTAATAGCTTTTTTAAAACCTTTAAGGCTCTCTCCGAGGTCTGAGCCCATGGTTTTAATTTTTTTACCGCCAAATAAAATGAGTATCAACACCAATATGATTAATATTTGCCAAAAACTTATTCCACCTATTCCCATAATTAACTCCTGATCCTCATGACGATAATGTTCCTATAAGAATCATAATAATACCAATAAGTGTAAGTATAGTGAGATTTTGCCATTTTCGCTGATTTTGAATGGTGGCTTCAAGGCTTTTAATGAGATCGATATTTTTTTTCCCATCATTTGCTAAAAACTTTATATTATCAAGCAAGTCAAAAATTTCACCTGGCAAAGAAGATGCTTTGTCCAGGATCTCATAATGGTTATTTTCTAGAAATTCTTTTAGCTTTAATGGACTAAACTGCTTATCAATCCATTGATCAAGGTAAGGCTCAGCAAGACCCCAGAAATCAAGATCAGCGTATATCTCTCTTCCCATACCCTCAATATGGATAAGTGTTTTTTGCAGAAGTATCAGAGAGGGTTGAACTGATAAGCCAAATTGTCTTGTTGAATCAAATAAATAAAGCAACAAATTTCCGAACTCAATTTCTGAGAGAGGTTTTTCAAAAATAGGTTCACAGGTCGCTCTTAAGGTTTGCTCTAATTCTGCTTTGTTAGTTTGGCTAGAAACCCATTCAGCACCTATAAATAACTCAGATAATTTGTAATAGTCTTGTTTTAAGGTGGCTTGCAGCATTCTTGCTAAATTGTATTGATCCTCTCTGCTAAGTGATCCAACTATTGCACAGTCAATTGCTATATAGCTGGGCTGACTTACATTGACCTTGCTTACAAAAATATTTCCAGGATGCATATCTGCATGGAAAAAATTATCTCTAAAAACTTGATCTAAAAATATCTTTACTCCATTTTCTGCAAGTATTTTTCTATCTATGCCAAGCTTATCCATCGCTTGAATATCCGTGCATGCTAATCCATCAATTTCTTCGAGCGTTAAGACATTTACCGTGGTGTGATCCCAAAAAACTTTTGGAATAAATAATAGATCTGAATCAGAAAAGTTTTTCTTGGTAACGGTAGTATTTGCTGCCTCAACCTTTAAATCTAACTCTTTAAAAATAGTTTTCTCATAATCATGAATAACATCTTTTAGTTTCAGTCTGTCACTCTCTTTATAAAATAAGTTGACTAAAAAACCTCCAGCCTTCATCACTCTGACATTCCTGTGAACTTGTTTATGAATGTTAGGCCTCAAGACTTTAATCACGACATTCTCAGATGTGCCTTTGAGTTTTGCTTTATGAACTTGAGCTAATGAAGCTGCGGCTAAGGGCGCATCTTGAAAATCTTCAAAAACATCATCAATCTTAATTTTTAGACTTTTTTCAATTATTTCTTTGGCAAGCTGGGTTGGAAATGGATTACATTGATCAGTTAGGCCCTTTAAGTGAGAAGTTATTTCAATAGATACGGCATCTGTTCTCGTTGATAGTAATTGACCAAATTTTATAAACATAGGACCCAAGCTTTCTAAAAAATTTCTAATTCTTAATCCATGAGGGACTCTTCGATTGATTACAAAAAAAGGATTTAGTAGGCCTATTGCCCTTATTGCAGCAGAGTCACTATTATCAATGGGTATATTTACTATGCCGTACCTAAATGCTTGAAACAAAATTTTTAAGCAATCTAAAATTGTAAGAAAAATATTCATTAATTTATTAAAACATGTTCAAGTCTATCAAGTCTGATTGAAATATCTCTAAAAGACCTAAGTATCTTATTCGCTTCGTTTTCTTGTGCAGAAGCTTTCTGACTTTCTGATTTATTAGAAATGACTTTTCTTAACATTAATGCTGGAATATCCCCAAAATATTTAGAAACTAAAAGTTCTATATCAATATCAATATTTGCTAAAGCGCTAAATAAAACTATCGCAGTCTCAGCATGGCCTGAAATAGATTGTGTTGGAATCTTTTGATTGTTTAATGCGTTCAAGGCGCTAAAAATATTTAGCTGTAAAGAAAAATTTGGTTTTGGGTGCTCAAAGAAATTAAAGGTTTCAGCATCGTGATCTAAAGTTATAGAAAACTTTGCCATGGATGAAACCTCAATATTAAATTTAAGAGGATACAGGCCCTCAATTTGCTTAAAAAATCCTGGAGATAAAGATTCCAGCTCTTGTAAAAATTTATTTAATGCGACATGCATAATTATTTGGCCTGATGAATTGCAACAACACCATTCACAAGATTATAAAATTTACATTCTGTGAAGCCTGAATCCAGCACCATGCCTCTTAAAGTTTCTTGATCTGGATGCATTCTTATTGATTCAGCTAGGTATTGATAGCTTTCAGAGTCATTGGCCAGAAGACTGCCTAATTTGGGTATGATGTTAAAGGAATACCAATCGTAAACTTTAGAAAAAAAAGAATTTGTAGGCTTAGAAAATTCCAAGATTAGCAAGATACCATTGGGTTTTAAAACCCTTCTCATTTCTTTCAACCCCTTAAGTTTATCGGTAAAATTGCGCAGCCCAAACCCAACAGTCACCAAATCAAAAGTTTGATCTTGGTAAGGCAGACTTTCTCCAGAGGCCAAGGCAAAACTGCAATTATGAAAAAAGTTTTCATTAATCGCACGATCCTTGCCGAGAGCAAGCATCGATTCATTAATATCTGTTACGTGCATTGATACAGATTTAAATTTTTTATTTATTAATTTTGGAATATCAGCCGTTCCACTTGCGATATCAAGAACAACAGAGCCTTCACTTAACTCAGACAGCTCAATTAGAATTTTTTTCCATAGCCTGTGCATGCCAAAAGACATGGCATCATTCATCAGATCATATTCTTCAGCAACGGAATGAAAGACTTCTCCAACATGCTCGGATTTCTTATCTGCGTCGACTTCCTTAAAGCCAAAATGTGTTTTTTCATTCATTAAGTTTTCTATTGCTTAAAAAGATAAAATTATTGTATCTGCTTTCTTCAATATCGCCATTTTTTAGTGCAGCTATAACCTCACATCCTTCATCAGCTTGATGGGAGCAATTTGGAAAAGTGCAGTTTAAAGAATAATTAACAATTTCAGGAAATCCTAAAATGATATCCCTTAGTTTTAAATGATCAATGCCGATATCTCTAACTCCTGGAGAGTCAATAATTTTCATTTCATCGATATGATACAGGGTGGAAACAGAGGTGGTATGAACACCTTGATTATTCGAAAGGGCTTTTGATAATATTTCCTTTCCTGTAATCGCTGAGGTTAAAGTAGATTTTCCGGAGCCAGAGTTGCCAACAAACATTGTGGTCCTTTTTGAAAGATATTTTTTTAATTCACCTACATTGATAAATAATTTTGCGGAAATTTGAAAAGTCTTAATTCCAATGCGTTCATAGATCTTTTGGTCTTCCTGGAATGCACCATTTTGCAATAGATCTATTTTGTTAAAAATTATAAAAGGCTCTATCGAGGAAATTTTTGAAATCGTTATCCATTTATCAATAAACTCAAGATTAGTTTTAGGGTTTTTTGTAACCAAAATACCAATGTGTGAAATATTTGCAGCTATTGGCTTTTTAACTCTTTCCTTTGATTTGTAGAGAGCGGTGACTCTATCTAATCGCTTTGTAACCAATCCTTCAGAATTGCCATTTACAGAAGATGGCTCTATTTCAACGAGATCGCCAACAACAAGATTAATTCTCCTTTGGATTTTACATCTAAATTCTTTGCCCTCAGACACTACGCTGCATGAGTTAGAGTAGAACTCAACTATTTGACCGGTTTGAACTTTTAACATCTTGGGCTCAAAATACACTATAGTTAAAATTTAACAACATATATGTCTACTCAAAAATCAAATCAAAATCTAATCTGGATTGATCTTGAGATGACTGGATTAGATCCAGACAAAGAGAGAATTATAGAAATTGCTACTATCATCACAGATACTAATCTTACCATTGTTGCAGAAGGTCCAAATTTAGTTGTTAACCAACCGAAAGAACTTATCGAAAACATGGATGAATGGAATACCAAGCAGCATGGGAATTCTGGCCTAACAAAATCAGTCCTTCAGAGCAGCATCTCAGAGCAAGCCGCAGAGATAGAAACCCTAGAATTTATTTCAAAATATGTAGGAAATAAAACATCTCCAATGTGCGGGAATACTGTTTCTCACGATAGAAGGTTCCTAGCAAAATATATGCCTGACCTAGAATCATATTTTCATTATCGTCACATTGATGTTTCTTCAGTAAAAGAGCTTATTTCAAGATGGATGAATGATGCTCAGACATATGAAAAAAAAGGCTCACATAGAGCCAAAGATGATATTAAAGAATCTATTAATGAGCTAAAGCTATATAAACAAATGCTATTTGATTGAACTAGGCTTTGATCTCTTCTAGCTCAAACCCTTCTCTATAAATTATGAAAGATTGTGATGAGCCAATCTCAGAATTAATCTTATTCAACTCTTTGATGTAATTAAAAGAGGCAATGATTTTATTTTCCATGCAATCCAGAAATAGATACCCTCTATTGGAGGGTTCCATCCACTGAAGCTCTTTGTTAATTTTAACAATGCTATCAACGAATTTGTTTTCATCTAAATTTAAAACATCTGTTATCCCAGGCGAAGTTACAGAAGGGGCTCCCAATTCAATACCTACTTTTTTGCCTGACTGATTTTCAAGCTCAGAAACCCAACTATTGTGGGTATCTCCAGCAAGACTTATGAATTTCTTTTTAGCATTCTTCATTAATTGATAAAGCTTGTTCCTTGCTGCAGGATATCCATCCCATGCATCAAGGTTGGAAGGTATGCCCAAACCTAAAAATTTTAGATAAGGCTTAAGAAAATCTGGAATTTCTTCCGTTTTAAGCATTTTACTTATATCAGGAAACTTTAATTTCGCCATTAATACCTGTTGGCCAAAAATAGTCCAAGTAGCATTTGATTTTAAAATACTATCTTCAATCCATGAAAGTTGTTCCACACCCAGAAGTTCTCTGTTTTCAGAGTTTAGATCGTTATAGAACTTTGCTTGATTGAATCCAGATTTACTTAAATAATCCTTTGGTTGTATTTGTTTATCCCTTCCATATTGTCGAGTATCTAACATGATCAAATGAATGAGTTTGCCAATCTTAAACTCTCTAAAAATTTTTCTTTTATTCTGTTGCTCCCTAATTGGCATCCATTCATAGTAAGCCTTGATGGCAGCTGATCTTCGAGCGTAGAAATCTCCTTCCGACCCATCTTCAGAATGATTTTCCGCTCCTCTCTTCCAAGCATCATTTGAAAACTCATGATCATCCCAGACTGCAATTAGCGGTGCATGTTTATGTAGAGCTTTTGAGCCGTGATCAAGCTTATATTGAGCATGTCTTAGCCTGTAATCAGAAAGGGTAATCATTTCATGCGTGGGGCTTGGAGTTCTTCCTAGCTTTTCTGCATTGTCTGTAGCATACCCACCCATAGGATACTCATATAAGTAATCGCCTAAATGCAGCCACAGGTCTAAATCATTTTTTTCAGCCGCTACCTGGTAAGCATTAAAGTAGCCCGCTGGAAAGTTGCTGCAACTAAAAACTCCAATTTTTACTGATTCTGTATTTTTTGAAAATGTTTTTGATTTGCCAATTTCTGAAATTGAACTTCCAGCTCTGAACCGATAGAAAAACCCCTTATCACTATCGCAATACTGCTTGGCTAAAAAATCATATTTTACTGTGTAGTCTGACAAGGAAGAGGTTTGTAATTTCGTTGAGTGAGCAATCTTAGAAAAATTTTCATTTTCAGAGATTTCAAGGATAGTCTCCACTGGCCCTGCTTGTTGAGGAGTTACCCTGGTCCAAAGAATTACTCTATCCTCTAACGGATCCCCACTGGCAACACCGTGATTAAAAGAATAGATATTTTTTGAGCAACTGGAACTTATTGAGGCTGAAAGACCTATCGCACCAATTGAAGTGATTTTTAAAGCCTGCCTTCTTTTCATAGGAAGAGCTTAACAGTCAATCGCTTAAATACTAAGTAAAAAAGCACTCGAATGTTGTGGAATTAGTCTTGTTTATTTGCAGGTTGAATATTTATGGGCAAAGGAGATACCTGACTTTTATTTTGCTTGATCTTTGCCTCTCCAGACTCAATTACTTCGTCTATCCTTATGACAGAATTAATGGGAATATATGATCTTTCAACAGATTTAAACTCTTTTTCTAATTTTTCTGATGTTGGGTCAACCACTAGCTGTTTATTTTGATTAAATATATACTCTTCGACCTCGATGAAACCATACATATCGCTTTGATAAATTTGTTTAGCAAAAATCTCGTAGATTTCCCCGAGTTGCATAAAAATTATTTTATATGTCGTCTTTTTCTTCATAATTAGATATATGGGTACAAAACTTTATATTAAAACCTATGGTTGTCAAATGAATGAATATGACAGCCAGAAAACATTAGAGATACTTAAAAAAGATCCAACAGTTGAACAGACAGATAATCCTCAAGATGCCGATATTATTTTGCTCAATACCTGTTCCATCAGGGAGAAAGCCGAAGAAAAAGTTTATTCAGAATTAGGAAGGCTTAACAAATTAAAGAAAACTAATCCTAAATTAAAAATTGGAGTTGGAGGCTGTGTCGCCACTCAAGAAGGAAAAAATATTTATAAACGTGCGCCTTTCGTTGATTTAATTTTTGGGCCTCAAACCATACATAAAGTTCCCTCATTAATTAAAGAAGAAAATAAGATTCATGCTGTAGATGTATCTTTTCCTATAAAAGAAAAATTTGATTCATTGCCAGAGCCAGATGCAACTGGCGCATCTAGTTTTGTATCTATTATGGAAGGGTGCTCAAAATATTGCTCCTTTTGTGTTGTTCCATATACCAGAGGAGATGAGGTTAGTAGAAAGCCTGAGCAAATATTTGACGAAGTAGCCAGATTGGTAGAGCAAGGAGTTTCAGAAATTGTTTTTGTAGGACAGAACGTTAACGCTTACAAATACACGATGAATGGAAGGGTTCTTGGGTTGTCAGATTTAATTGAGGTATGTGGAAGCATTGAGGGCGTTGAAAGAATTAGATACACAACCTCTCACCCACTAGAAATGACGGATGATTTAATAGATGCATATGGACATGTTCCTCAATTGGTTAGTCACCTGCATCTTCCTGTTCAGTCAGGCTCTAATGATATTCTCATTAAAATGAAACGAAACTATTCCAGAGAAGAATATATAGAAATAATAAATAAATTACTCAAGGTTAGACCAAATATTAAGATTTCATCTGATTTCATTGTTGGGTTTCCTAACGAAACTGATACTGATTTTCAGCAAACCATGGATCTGATTGAAGAGGTAAGGTTTGATGCATCTTTCAGTTTTATCTATTCAGCAAGACCAGGTACTCCAGCCTCTCAACTTGAGGACATAGTTCCATTAGAAGCAAAAAAAGAGCGTCTATATATTTTGCAGAAACGCATTGACGAACTTCAGCTGGACTATAGTAACGATCTAGTGAATACCATCCAGAGATGTTTGGTTACAGGAGTATCGAAAAAAGATATCAACCAATTGCAAGCAAGAACTGAGTGCAACAGAGTTGTAAATTTTGACTTCCAAAATATCAATATTCTAGGTAAATTAGTAGATATTGATATTACCAAGGCATACCAGCGTTCATTGACTGGCAAGATTTTAAATTCTGAAGGAGTTTCTTAAAGCTTAATGGCAGAAATCAATCAAACTCTCACGCAGTTGAAGCTTGAACCAGCAAATACTAAAAACTTGAAATCTTTTGTTGGGGAATTAAATGGCAATCTTAAGATTCTTGAAAAGGGTTTTGGGGTCAAAATTTTTCAAAACGGAAACAAGGTAAGCATTTCTGGTAAAGAGGAGAATATCAAAAAAGCCTCTAATGCAATTCAAGATTTATATGCAACTACAACGCAAGGAATTGAGCTTTCTAGGGAAACAATCCAAATGGCCATAAACAACAATGATGACATTAATCCCACCCCTATTTCCTCAAATGGAAACGAATGCATTATTAAAACACCCAAAAAAACGATTAAGCCCAGAGGCAGAAATCAAAATGATTATCTACTTAATATGAAAAATTTTGAGGTTAATTTTGGAGTTGGACCTGCTGGAACTGGGAAAACTTATTTAGCTGTAGCTAAAGCAGTAGAGATGCTGGTTCAAGAACAAGTAAAAAAAATTATTCTTATTCGACCAGCAGTTGAAGCTGGTGAGAAGCTTGGATTTCTTCCGGGAGATTTATCTCAAAAGGTCGATCCCTATCTTCGACCACTTTATGACGCTTTATACGAAATGCTAGGTTTTGAGCAAGTTGTTCGTTTGCTTGAGAAAGAAATTCTTGAAGTTGCCCCTCTTGCCTATCTGAGAGGAAGAACATTAAATAATGCCTTTATAATTATGGACGAAAGTCAAAATACTACTGTTGATCAGATGAAAATGTTTTTAACAAGGATGGGCTTTGGGTCTTATGCTGTCATTAATGGAGATATGACTCAAATTGATTTGCCTAAAAACATTGAATCTGGGCTTTCTCATGCATTGAAAGTACTTGATGGGCTAGAAGATCTTGGCTTTACAATCTTTAACTCCAAAGATGTAGTAAGACATCCCTTGGTAAGAAAGATAGTTGATGCATATGACAAATTTGATCAATAAAAAATTGAACATAAACATTTTATGCCATGAATTTAAAGATCTTTCTTCTGAGTTAGAGGTAAAATTAGAGCTACTAGCTAAACATATTTTATTTGATCAAAATAAAAATCAATTAACAATAAATCTTAAGCTCATTTCCAGCAATGAAATGATGAAACTAAATGAGGAATTTAGAGAAAAAAGAACAGATACGAATGTTTTATCTTTTCCTGCAGATGGAGAGATTCAAAAAATTTCAGGAGAACTTGGAGATATAGCTATAAGCATTCCTTACGTACAAAGTGAGTCAAAGAACTTGAATCGAGACCTAGACGATCATATGATGCATTTATTGGCTCATGGAATACTACATTTACTAGGTTTTGATCATAAAGAGGATCAGGATGCCCATATAATGGAGGCGCAAGAGATTAAATACCTAGAGTTTTTTAAAATAGCTAACCCCTACTTATTATGACGAATCAAGATACTGAAAAAGACCAGCCTCCTTCGAGTTTCTTAAATAAAATAAAACGTTTTTTTACAATTAAGCCATCAAGCCTGGATGATGTATCTGTATTACTTGAAGATGCCCTTAGCGCAAGATTGATTGACAAAGAAGCTCAATTTATTGCTGAGCGCGCCATAAGACTGGGAGACACAACTGTAAAAGAGATTATGGTACCAAGGGTTGAAATGGTCATACTTGCACCTGATGAAGATCCTTTGGGGATGATTGCTAGGATAATAGAATCTGGTCATTCTAGATACCCTGTTCTTGGGCCTGCTAAAAATGAAGTTCAAGGTATTTTGCTTGCTAAAGATTTACTGCCCATCATTAATAAAGATTTAGAAGACTTTGATCTCAAAAATTTGATTAGAGATATTAAGGTTGTGCCTGAATCAAAGAAAGCAGACTCTCTGCTTGAAGAATTTAAAAAAGATCGATCACACATGGCTGTAGTCATTGATGAATATGGAACTATATCTGGATTGGTAACTATTGAAGATATCTTGGAAGAATTAGTTGGTGAAATTGAGGATGAGCATGACACTGATGATGAGAATCTAATTCAAGTAAGTGAATACGAATATATAGCTGATGCAACACTTGAACTTACGGAATTTGAAAATAAATTTAACAAAAATTTTAATGGCATGGATGCAGAAACTTTAGCTGGATTATTTATTAATAAATTAGGATTTCTTCCTAAGGTCGGCGATAAAATTGAGTTAGACGATATGATCCTAGCAGTTACAGCTGCCGATAAAAGAAAAATAAAAAAAATTGGCATTACCATTAAAACAAATACATAAAGCCCCTTTCATTCAATATATTTTTTTAGGATTTATTGGCGCGCTTTCCACTTTCGCTTTTAGCCCATTTGATATTAAGTTAATAATCCCATTTACTTTAGCAGTTTTAATTTACTCAACTGTCAATTCAAACAATTTTATTGATGCATTGAAGCGAGCTTTTTCTTGGGGTTTGGGGTATTGGATAGGTGGAACAGGATGGTTAATAGTAAGTATTTACTACTATGGAAACACGGACATTATAATATCTATCTCTATCATAATATTAATGGGAATATTATTGTCAGCAGTATTTATTGCCCCTTTTGCAGCCATAAAGTTTATTACACTTAATCAAAATATTTTTATCAACAGTCTTATCCTTGCAAGCTTTTTGACGCTGCTGGAGTTATCAAGGTTTTTATTATTAGGTGGTTTCCCCTGGCTTTTACCAGGATTGATATTCTTGGATACTTTTGGTCAAGTTGTTATACCAAATTATGGGGTTTATGGAGCTTCTTATATTATTTATCTTATTTCTTCACTGCTTGCCCTCGGCATTATTAATAATAAAAAGAATTTTATATTTTTCGGATTTATATTCCTATTAATTTTAGGGCCATATCAAAAAACTCAGCAAGAGACTCATCAAGAAAGTTTAAGCCTAGCAATTATCCAACCTTCATTGGACCCCTTCGAGAAATATGAGCCTGGATCCTACCAATCAATTGAAGAGACATTGGTAAATTTAACAAATAAAAATATTAATACTGATCTTGTTATTTGGCCAGAATCACCTCTGCCATATTTAAACTCAAACCCAAGAATGCATGATTTAATCAATAAGCTAGAAGAGGGTCCAGATGTTTTGTCTGGATCTTGGCAATATAAAAACAATAGGCTTTATAACTCAATGACTATTTTTGGAACTGACCAAGCGTACTTTAAGAGACATCTTGTACCTTTTGGTGAATATGTACCTTTTGAGGGCCTTTTAAGGGGACTGATTGAATTTTTTGATATGCCTATGTCTTCTTTAAGCGAGGGGCAATCAAATCAGGGGCTGCTGGAATTTAAAAATTTTAGAATTTTAGGAATGATATGTTTTGATATTGCATTTCCTTTAAGCTATCTCAAAGAGGTAAGGGGGTCTGACTTTATAGTTAATATAAGTAATGACACCTGGTTTGGTAGCTCATATGGACCATATCAACATCTTCAAATTGTTAGAGCGAGGGCATTAGAAGCTAATAAATGGATTGTAAGAGGCACATCAGATGGAATATCAACAATAGTTGATAATTATGGAACAATTGTTGATAAATTGGAAAAAGGTAAGAGTGGTTACTTAAATGGCTATGTTTATAAGTCATCTCAATCTAGTTTTTTTTATTTATATGGCTACCTCTTTTCCCCTTTTTTATCTTTTATTGTATTGATATACGTTCTTGTATTAAGATTGAGAAGATGAAAATTATTGCCTTAATTTTAGTTCAAATACTATCATTTCCAATATATGCAGAATATTCCCTCAACATCAGTATCTCAGAGCAAAGGCTTTATTTGCTTGATGAGGGCAGAATTATCAGAAGCTATCCTATATCCAGCTCTGCATACGGGGAAGGCCAGATAGAAAACTCGTTAAAAACTCCACTTGGCAGCCATCAAGTTAAATCAAAAATAGGAACAAATGTTTCTAAATATGAATTTTTTGTTAGTCGTGAACATATACCTCAAAAAATTGAGATCATTCATGAATCAATTGATTCACCCGATGATTATATTACAACACGCATTATGTGGCTCACAGGCTTAACAGAAGGTTTTAACAAGGGTGGAAACGTAGATTCCTTCAACAGATTTATATACATACATGGCACCCATGAGGAAGGCTTAATAGGCAAAAAAGCATCTCATGGCTGCATAAGAATGCTAAATCATGATGTATTAGAGCTTTTTAAGATAATTCCACCAAAAACAGCTGTAAATATCTATTTATAGGCTTTTTTGGCCTATACACCGCCCATATTAGCCTTATTAAAGCTTAATAGTGCAGATCTTTCCTCAGGTGCAGGCGCCTCACCAAATGCTCCTGAGCTATCTGCTAGCTTTTGCAACAATGGCGCAGGTTTCCAGAAGTTTTCATCTAATTTAGAGAAAGCACCCATTTTATTGATTACTTCTGATAAACCGAGCTGATTTGCATAGAACATTGGTCCACCTCTCCATATTGGGAATCCATAACCATTTATATAAACTATATCCATATCTCCAGACCTTTGAGCTACACCCTCTTCTAAAATTCTTGCACCCTCGTTAACAAGAGCTAAAATACACCTATCTATGATTTCTTGATCTGAGATCTCTCTTCGTTCAATATTATTTTGACTAGATATTTCTTTGTATATAGCCTCGTTTTCTGGAGCAGGGTTTGGAGCTCTTGAGCCTTCCGAATAATTATAGAAGCCCTTAGAGGTTTTTTGGCCAAATCTATCTTGTTCACATAAGGCGTCTGATATTTTATTTGCTAACGGAGTTTCAATATTTGCCAATTTTCTTGCTCTCCATCCAAGATCTAAGCCAACTAAATCCATCATTCTAAATGGCCCCATGCTCATGCCAAATGATTCAAGAGCACTATCAACTTGATTAGGTAAAGCTCCCTCAAGAAGCAACATATTAGCTTGATATGTATATCCTGCTAGCATTCTATTTCCTATAAACCCTGGTGCATTCAATGACACAACAGCTGCCTTACCCATACGTTTTCCAATTGACATTACTGTGGCCATAGTTTCATCTGATGAATCCTTCCCTCTAACAACCTCAAGCAATCTCATAATATTTGCTGGACTAAAAAAGTGAGTACCTACTACCTTTCCAGGTCTATTGGTTGCTGATGAAATTGCATCTATATCCAGTCCTGAGGTATTTGATGCAAGAATTGCATGATCCTTAGTTACCGTATCAAGACTCTTAAAAATTTCTTGTTTTAACTCCAGATTTTCATATACAGCTTCTACTGCAATATCAACATCAGATAAATCTTCATATGAAAGAGTTGGTGTAATTAAACCCAAAACCATATCCTTTTGTTCTTCGGTCATTCTTCCGCGATCCACCATCATTTGATAATTTTTTTCTATTACTCCCATGCCTCTTTCTAGATTTTTTTCATCTTGATCAAGCACTAATACAGGGATCCCCGCATTTGCAAAGTTCATTGCTATGCCTCCACCCATAGTTCCCGATCCAACAATACCAGCAGAGTTGATTGGAAGAAGGGGTGTTTCTTTAGGTATATCGGAAATTTTTGATGCAGCACGCTCACCAAAGAAAATATGGATCATTGCTTCGCGTTGAGGATTTATTAAACATTCTAAAAAATACTCAGACTCTTTTTTCATACCAATATCAAAATCATCCTCATTAATTGCAGCCTCGACGCAAGCTATAATTTGGCCTGGTGCAAACTGTCCTCTTCTGGTTTTTGCAGCCAAAGCTTTAGCCTCAGAAAGTACATTATCATCACCTCTAGCCTCCAGTACCTTTTCATTTTTATCTCTTACCTTTGGGTGCTCATTTAAATTCAATTCAATTTTTTCTTGAAGAAATGCTACAGCATCATCCATAAGTGAATTTTCAGAAATTGCATCAATAACACCTTGTTGCAAGGCTTTTTTTGCTGACATTGGTGTTCCCGCAATCATCATTTTCAACGCTTGAGATGGGCCAATTAGCCTTGGAAGCCTTTGAGTGCCTCCTGCGCCAGGTAATAAGCCCAAATTCACCTCTGGGAGACCAACGATAGCTTTATTTGTGCCCATTCTGTAGTTACATACAAGCGCCGTTTCAAGGCCTCCGCCTAAAGCAGTACCATTTATAGCTGCCAAGACAGGTTTTTTACTAAATTCAATTTCTTTTAATGCTGTATGGAGGTCTGGACCATCAGGTTTTTGTCCAAATTCTGAAATATCGGCTCCCGCAATAAAAGATCTACCTGCTCCAGTAAGAATAATTCCCTCTATTGATGAATCATTGTTGGCTTTGGCGATATATTCAGATAGACCTGCTCTAACACCGCTACTAAGAGGGTTAACCGGTGGATTATCTACTTCTAAAATAGCAATATTTCCATTTACACTGTAATTTACCTTTCCTTTCAATTCATTTGTCATAATTATCTCTGGATTAAAATTTTCAATTCGAAATTATATATTTTTTTATAGCTTTAGGCTGAATTATGTTTTTTTTAGCTAACTTTCTTATAAAAATAAATAATAAATATATATAAAAATAATTAATATTTATTTATCATTTATATTGATATATATATATAAATATGTATAATGATTCTTATCAACAATTCTCCCCCCTATGATTTGTTGGTAATTCTCTGGAATTATGGAGGGCGTAAGCCCTCCACCTCTTATAAGGTTTTTTATGAAAAGAAAGTTAGTTGAACAATTTGAGTTAGTTGCGTTAGTATCAATATTTATATCCTCTGTTTACGCTATTTCCCCATTAGTGTAATATTCAAAGGATGAAAAATCTTTTTGTCCTTACATTATCAATATTCTCGGTTACATCATTTGCCTGTTCAGACATTCTAGATAGTACCCTCCGTATCCTAGATTCAGATGATGAGCAAAATCTATGCGAGTATTCTGGCAATGTGGTTTTAGTAGTGAATGTTGCTAGCAGATGTGGCTATACGCCTCAATATGCTGCTTTACAAAGAATTTACACCAAATACAAAGATGAAGGCTTTATGGTTATTGGTATCCCCTCAAGGGATTTTAAGCAAGAGTTTTCTGAAGAGGCCAAGGTTGCTGAATTTTGTAGCACTGAATATGGAGTTGATTTCCCAATGTTTGCTACAGCGAAAGTGACCGGTGAAAATGCACACCCTTTTTATAAAAAACTCATCGCTGCGTCAGGAAAAGAGCCTAGATGGAATTTTGCTAAATATTTGATTGATCGAAATGGCGAAGTTGTAGATCATTATAAATCTAGAGTAACGCCAGAATCTGAAAAGTTAGTTTCAGCTATTCAGTCAGTGCTCTAGTCGCTTCCTACAATTACTTTTTGAGGTTTGCAGTTAGCAAATATCCCATTATCCAAGACACCTGGTATTAAATTAATTTTTTGCTCCAGTTGAGATGGATTGTCAATTTTCAAATCTTTGATATCTAAAATCTGATTACCTTGGTCAGTTAAAAAACCTTTTCTTAATTCAGGCAAGCCTCCAATTTTTACAATTTCCCGAGCGACATAGCTTCTGCTTTTAATCATTACCTCGACTGGAAGAGGGAAATTACCCAACGTTTTAACTAACTTTGATTTATCAACAATACAAACAAACTCATTTGATGCTGATGCAACAATTTTCTCTCTAGTGTGAGCTCCACCACCACCCTTGATAAGATGATGATCAGTATCTACCTCATCAGCTCCGTCGACATATACAAGAATTTCATTTATATCATTTAATTCAAATACCTCAATTCCAAATTTTTCTAATAATTGTGTAGATGCTTCTGAGCTTGATACTGCACCTTTAAATATATGCTTAATTTTTGCTAGTTCTTCAATAAAATAATTAACCGTTGATCCTGTGCCAACTCCGATAATTGAATTCATGTCAATTTTTGGCTTTATATATTCTATGGCTTCAATTGATGCATTTAATTTTGAATTGCTCATTATGGGTATAATACTTAAATTATTATGCGACTTAAAATAAAAAAATCCGACTCATATAAATTTTCTAAAAAATATTTAGATTTAATTCCCAAATCTAGAGTATATGACGTTGCAGAGAAAACACCCGTAACATTTGCTATTAACTTATCAAGTAAATTAAAAAATGATGTTTTTTTAAAACGCGAAGACATGCAGCCAATTTTTTCTTTCAAGATCAGAGGCGCATACAATAAAATTGCCAATTTAAATCAAGAGCAACAAAAAAGGGGAGTCATAACCGCCTCTGCTGGCAATCATGCGCAGGGAGTTGCAAATGCATGTAAAAAATTAAAGGTCCCATGTTTCATTGTAATGCCAGTCACTGCGCCTGAGATAAAAGTAAAGTCTGTTAAAAGATTTGGTTCTAAGGTTTTGCTGCATGGAGATAATTTTGATCAAGCTTCCAAAAAAGCAAGACAAATGGCTACAGAACAAAAACTTGAATTTATTGAAGCATTTGATGATCCATTAACCATAGCTGGGCAGGGTACAGTTGGAAAAGAAATCTTTGATGAGCATAACGATCTAGATGTTATTTTTGTGCCAGTTGGCGGAGGGGGGCTTTTAGCAGGCATAAGTGCTTGGGCAGCTCAAACTCAAACAAAGACAAAGATTTATGGCGTTGAGGTTGAGGATTCGGCATGTTTGGTTGAGGCAATCAAGGCGGATAAAAGAGTCAGGTTACGAGAGGTTGGATTATTTGCAGATGGGGTGGCAGTCGAGCGCATTGGCAAACACAATTTTGATGTTATTAAAGAGTGTGTTGATGGGGTGATTACTGTGAGCATTGATGAACTATGTGCCGCTGTAAAAGATATTTTTGAGGATACAAGAGTTCTTTCTGAGCCTGCTGGAGCTCTTGCCTTAGCAGGGCTTAAAAAATATGCTACAAAAATTTCAAATAAACGTCTGCTAGCTATTAGCAGTGGAGCAAATGTTAATTTTGAAAGACTGAGCTACATAGTTGAGAGATCAGAGGTTGGAGAAAATAGAGAAAAACTTCTTAGCATTAAGATTCCAGAAAAACCTGGAAGTTTTTTAAAGCTATGCAAAGTTTTTGGACGATCACAGATAACAGAGTTCAACTATAGATTTGCTAACAAAATAGATGCCCATGTCCTTGTAGGAATAAAAACTGAAAACGAAGACGCATTCAAACAGATTAAATCCAAACTTTCGAAGAGTAAGTTTAAATTTAGTGATTTAACAAAGAATCAAATTTCTAATGACCACCTACGACATATGGTAGGAGGGCATAAGAGCATTATTTCAGAAAGAGATTCAGAGAGATTATATAGATGTCAATTTCCAGTAAGACCAGGAGCTTTGATGGGGTTCTTGAAAGACTTTGGCTCTAAGTGGAATATTTCTTTATTTCATTATAGGAATCTTGGAGCTGCTTTTGCCAATGTATTGATTGGGATAGAAGATAAAAATAAGTCTAAGGACGCCTTAGAAAAGCACCTAAAATCCTTGGATTATAGTTTTGTCGAGGAAACAGACAATACAGCGTACAAGGAGTTCTTAAGATAATGATTAAAGAATTTGAAATTTTTATTCCTGATGAAAAAATTGAACTTTTAAATAAAAAGATAGATTTAACTAGATGGCCTGATGAAATTAATGATGAAAGGTGGACCCTAGGTACAAAAAAGTCTTATTTACAAGAAGCAGTTGAAACTTGGAGAAATGGTTTTGATTGGAGGAAGCATGAAGTGAAACTAAATGAAGCTGGCAGTTTTAAATTTAAAACTAAATCAGGACTTGAGCTCCACTACTTACACAAAAAATCTGGCTCAAAAAATGCAATTCCATTATTGCTAACACACGGTTGGCCAGGAAGTGTGCAGGAATTTCTTAAGATTATGCCTTTATTAATGAATGGTAAGGATGGAATAGAATTCGATGTAGTCTGCCCAGCTATTCCAGGATATGGATTTTCAGATAAACCAAGCGCGCAAGGAATGAATGCTCAAGAGGTTGCCAAACTTGAAAATGAACTAATGCTTGCTTTGGGATATAAAAAATATATTGCTCAAGGGGGTGATTGGGGTTCAATGATAACTAAATGGATAGCAGAACTATTTCCAGAAAACTGTATAGGCATCCATTTAAACTTAGTCATAGCTTTTCCACCCGATGGACAAGATCCAATGGAGGGAGTTTCAGCCGAAGAAGCTGAGGGTATGAAAAATATAGAAAAATATCAAGCAACAGGATATGGATATTTTGCAATTCAAAGCACTAAGCCTCAAACAGTTGGTTATGGTTTAAATGATTCTCCTGTTGGTCTGGCTGCTTGGATTATTGAGAAATTTCATGGCTGGACAAAAGATAACACAGACAAACTGGTTGTTTCATTGGATGAGATTCTAGCCATTGTATCTTTGTATTGGTATACAGAATCCATCACATCCTCGGCAAGATTTTATTATGAGAATGGTCCATTAGGGTTTACATTTAATCCAGTATCCCAGCCAATGGCCGGAGCTATTTTTAAAAATGAAATCGCAAGACCGCCAAGAGTTTGGGCGGAAAAAATCTATAATATTGTCCAATGGAATCAATATTCAGGCGGGCACTTTGCTGCATTGGAGAACCCAGAAATTCTTTCAGATGATATTTTTAGCTTTGCTGCAAAATTAGAAATTTAAAAAATAAATTTTCCTATCAAGAAAATTTTTTACTTTTTTGTTCGGAAAAAACAATATCTAGTTTTATATCATGCGATTCATTAATAGAGTGATTGATAAATTGAAAATCATAAATTAAGCCAATCAGCAGAGGTCTATTATTTCTTTCCATGACAGATTCCAAAAATCTGTCATAGTAACCCCCACCATATCCAAGTCTATAGCCGTTTTTATCTACACCAACTGTTGGAATAATAATGATTTCATGATCAATTGGGTTTATTTTGTCCCCGTCTGATGGCTCGAAGATATCATATTTATTTTTTTTGAGTTTCTTAAAATCTTTGGGAGCAATTAAACTCATTGAATGATTTGGCTCAACCTTCGGAAAGGTCGTTAAGAGATTTTTTTTCAATCTTATGTTGGTAAGAGTTGCTAGATCGACTTCGTTATTTGCAGAAAAGTAACTTCCTAGAGTTGTGATAGCACTCAAGCCCAATCCCAAATCAGCATTTCTTAGAATTGTTTTCGAAAGATCTAAGACCTCATATGAATCCAATGTATTTCTTTTTTGGAGGATAGATTGTCTAAATTTTGTTTTCACATTTGTGTTAACTAAAAACCAATTCACCGCTACTCATCGTTACCTGAACCGAAAGCTCAGGTGGTGAAGCTCATACTGCATCAGGCTTCCCTCAATGGTAATGCACAACAGCAGCAGTGGAAAATCACCTTTAAATATATTATCGGTTCAAAGAATCTCGATAAGTTGGCGAATGAACCAGTCAATTTGATTATAAATCAGTTGATATTAAAAAGAGAAGACTATTTTAATTTAGGGACTTCTCAATCTCTGAAACAAGGCTATTTAGGTTTCTTTCTTCACCCTCAGAGAGGGCGGCACCCTCTTGAGGAAGTTGACTTTTAAATGCCAAATCTAGGCTTGTTAGAATTAATGCATTTGATTTATCCGGGATTGAATCTATTTGCTCATTTAATATTTCAGCAGCCTTGATGAGGCCTTCTTTGTCTTTTGGCGGACAAGCAATTGATATCTTTTTGCCCATAATCATTAGTTCTAAAACTTCTTTATTGGTCATGCGATTTAATAACTTTTGTTAGCTTTGAATTAACCTTTTCAAGCTTCTTGATTTCATTCGCCTGAACAAGTTTATGTTTTTTCCATTCTCTCTCTTTCTTAATGAATGCATCAATGATGCCTTTTTGTTCATTGAATCTTTTTAAAAGCTTTTCGGTACTTTCGATTAAATTATTGATAGAACTTTTTGAATTATCACTCATATGAATATACTAAGTTTAAGTCTTAGTATGTAAATAGGGAAGTTTGAAATAGAAAAGAGTAGAATGAGCACATGAAAAACAGATATTTAGAAAGAAGAAATAAATTGGGCTCAATGTTACCTAAAAACTCTGCTGTGGTTATCTCAGGCGCTTCAACACAATACAGAAATGCAGATTCATCACATGCTTTTAGGCAAGATAGCAATTTCTGGTATTTAAGTGGTTTTAATGAAGCTGAATCAACATTAGTACTTTTAGTTAATGAAAACAATAACGTTCAATCTATTGCTTTTGTTCCAGAAAAAGATGAATTAAAAGAAATTTGGGATGGTTACCGAGCTGGGCCAGAAGGCGCTATGAAAGATCACGGCTTTGATCTTGCTTTCAATAATACCGAAATTGATCATAGATTGCCTGACTTATTGGCTGGCCATAATCAGGTCTTTTATCCTGTTGGAAAGAGCAAGACATTGGACGCTGACATTATTGAATGGATTAAATCTGCCAAATCAAAAGATAGGCACAGTTCAGCCATCGATATTGCTGATGCATCATCCAAAGTTGGCAATCAAAGACTTATCAAGGATGAAGATGAAATCAAAATAATGAAAAAGGCTTGTCAAATTTCTGCTGAAGCTCATGTTGAGGCGATGAAATTTGTAAAGCCAGGCATGACAGAGCAAGAGATGGAGGCATTTTATCAGTATGAATTCTCGAAAAGAGGAGGGCGTTTTTCTGCCTACACGCCCATCGTAGCTGGTGGTGAAAATGCTTGCGTTCTTCACTATGTAGAAAACTCAAAACCACTAAAAGATGGCGAGTTACTTCTCGTTGATGCTGGATGTGAATTCGAATTGTATGCATCAGATATTACTAGAACCTTTCCAATTAATGGTAAATTTACCGCTCCCCAACTTGCTATTTATGAAGTTGTTTTAGAAGCTCAAGCGAAAAGCATAGAAGCTATTTCTACAAATAATAATGTTATGGATGCACAAACAATTTCTGAAAAGGTAATCACGCAGGGACTAATTGATCTTGGGATATTGCAAGGCTCAATGGAAGAACTTCATGCAGCTGGAGCTTTCAAGGATTTTTACATGCATAAAATAGGCCATTGGTTGGGCATTGATGTTCATGATGCTGGTGACTACATGGAAGATGGCGATTACATGAAGTTCAAGCCTGGAATGGTTACAACCGTAGAACCTGGAATTTATATTTCTTCATCTTCAGACGTTGAAGAGAAATGGAAAGGAATAGGCATTAGAATCGAAGATGATATTTTAGTGACCGCTGATGGCAATGAAAATCTCACTGCTTTTGTTCCTTCTGATCCTAAAGAGATTGAAGCATTAATGGCTTAAAACTTTTATGTCTCAATCTGTATTGATTTCTGGGGGAGGGATTGTAGGATCCTTTCTAGGT
>Ga0213863_10000811_pt1 | contig 23350 bp, 19 predicted proteins | sample PICome_8_FD_160128 | JGI IMG/M metagenome (GOLD analysis project Ga0213863, IMG submission 160128) | Coastal seawater microbial communities near Pivers Island, North Carolina, United States - PICO497 | ecosystem: Environmental > Aquatic > Marine > Coastal | place: USA: North Carolina... | reverse complement strand
GTCAGCGTACAGTGGTGTGCAATATTAATGAGGCGCTCGATGTGTGGTATCGCGATGCTTGGTTGCCTGACCTAAGCGGCCAAGACTCATTGGTTCTTATTAATGCCGGCGCTTACTCGGCGTCTATGGCCTCTAATCACTGCATGCGTGGTGAATTGAGGGAGTTCTTGCTGCCCGACGCGCGAGAATAAACCTGCTACCCTTGGCTTCTCACACTAGTTTGGCAAAAGGGGAAGCCATGAGCGAGTCAGGCGATCAAGCAGAGCAGGAAAAACCGGAGCTATTCGTTAAGCGAATTACGCTAGAGGCGAATTTAGAAAAGCTGGCGGGGAAGATCCAATCTGCGCATTGGGATCAAGGCAACGACATGGAAGGTGCTCACTACAGCGCGGAGTCACTGCGCTGGTATTTGGGCCTGGAGTCGACCTATTTCTTTGTCTGTTTTATCGGCTCAGAGTTGGCGGGCATGGTCTCTGCCCAGCGGCAACCGCGGCCCTACGGGCAAGAGCATGCCTTATATATCGATGAGCTAGACACCGCGGTCAATTATCGCAGGCTCGGTGTTGCAAGCGCGCTCATGGAAGCTGTCAAAGCTCTGGCGCTCGAAATCGACAGCGAAGAGCTGTGGTTGGGGACAGAAAAGTCAAATTTTGCAGCACAGAAATTGTATGAGTCCCTGAGCCCCGATCTCATCGAAGAATTCGTCGGCTACACCTGGGAGCCGGAAGACTAAAACGTCCGCGGGAGTTTTACGCGGCTTCGAACTGTCGGCGATACTTTTGAGTCTGCCACGCAATCATAATGCCGCCAATCACACCGGGGGCGACCCACAGCACTATGCTGTAACCCTGTACCGTTTCACCGAATACCGAGCTCATGAAATTCAAACCGCCGAAAACGAAGAAGGCAGTGTAGGCGGCTATCCCCGAGCCGATGAGCCCCCCTAAGTGTTCGGTCCACCACTCTTTGGGGCGTAGCTCGGCTTTCAGCGCATAGCGAAGGGCGCCAACCGCGGTGAAAATTTGAAAGGCGCCAAAGCCTATAAATAGCACCGAAGATGTCGCTATGCCGTTGGCAGCTAGGCCGATACCCGCCAAAATGAGCGCCGCACAGAGTGCCAGGTGGGCAGGCTGACGCAGCGCCGAACGATCCCCGCGCCCGTTTATCGACAGCCAGCCCTGGCGGGTCGTAAGCAGCACTAAAAGCGAAAGAGAAAACAAGAACAGGCCAAAATCGCGCACTTCGCGGCTTATCTCTGCCGCCTGCGCAGAGCTAAGCTCGGCGTTGGGCGCATGCATGGCCAGGGGGTAGAGCAGGTCAAGGGTGGTTATGATGAGACCGGACGCGCCGACGGTGTACATCACACGCGCGAAATAGCGACCAAAGCGCTTGTGATTCAAATTGCCCTTGCGAGTAAACACGGGTATCCAGAATAAGATTAGTCCGCAGCTGCCCACGACAATGTGCAGACGCGTTGTGAGCTCGTGTAGCGTGTGGAGTAGCATCATCCCTGTGGTCTCCCGGTGCTTTTTATCAACTCTAGCACAGCGTAGGGAAACTGCTAGGTCCAGGCCTGCTATACTGTTGGCCCAAGGCGCTAAGCCCGGACCATTTTGGAATACATAATGAGCGACAATAATTTCACTGAGCCACGTACGGTTGAGCTCCTCCGAGAGCCCGTAGAGCTTTATAAGGTGCTTAAGTTCGAGGGTCTGCTGGCAAGCGGCGGAGAAGCAAAGGCGGCTATCGACGCCGGCCAGGTTGAGGTTAACGGTCAGCCCGAGCTGCAGAGGCGAAAGAAGTTGAAGTCCGGCGATGTGATTCGCTTTGCTGACGAGACGCTCGTTCTGGCCCTAGCTGAGGGCGCGCCTACTGCCGCCGAGCAAGCGGCGTCTGATGCAAAACAGGCGGCCGACTCTTCCACCGAATCCACGGAAAAGAACGTGTCGAATGCGGTGAAACCTGCTAAGAAAGACTGGCGCAAAAAACGCACACCCGCTGAGATAGACGCCGCAGCGGGTATCTTCCGCGGTAGGGGCAAGCTACCAGTCTAGGTCGTCCGGTATCGCAAACTCCGCGTAGGCCTGTTCCTCGAGCTCGAGTTTGCTGAGCTGTTTTGGGTTGGCAATCAAAACGAATAGCTCTTCGCTACGCTCTTGAATCTTGTGTGCTACATCTACCGGTACAATGGTGTATTTACCGTCGGCTTTTGATTCCACGATAGCCACTGTGCCCGCGCTAAGCTGTTCCCGCGTGCGAGCATCAACCCACAGCTGTTTCACCTTGCCTGCGTGGGTGAAGTTGTACTTCACCTCGCCTTGGGTGGCGATCCTATGGGTTTCAATGAGCTGACGAATCTGCGCCATCTTCGCTCGCCACTTTCCGTCGCGGTTGCGTTCTTCGTTCAGCCTGCGATCGCGCTCGGCTTTTTCCTTTTGCGCCTGTCGTCGCGCTAACTCTGCTTCCTGCTGAGCGTTTTTTTTCTCGGACTTTTTCTGCGGCTTCTTTGTCTCTTTGCGTTTAGCTCGCTCGAGCTGTTTCGCTTTTTTCTCATCGACGAGCCCGGAGGCTTTAAGCTGCTCTTGTAGGGAAAGTGCCAACGCGGGCTCCTCTAATTCAATTTAGGTCGACAAACTTGATGCCATGGTAACGCCGCGAATCTTCGGATTCCAGCAGTGGCTCAAGGAGCGGGGTCGAAGTAGACGGGATTGCCAATCACCTGAGTATTGCCACGTGCGTCAACTAGGTCGAAGCGAATCCAGCGCGGTGGCTCAGCGCTGCTGAACTTAAGGCTTCGGGTCCACGTCTGTGTGTCGTTGTAAACATCGGACTCGTCATCTGAGGCATCGTCTTCGATCACCTCACCATCTACAAGCCAGCGCGGGTGCAGTGCTCGCTCGCTTTCCCAAGCAAGATCCACCTCGATCTCAAACGTGCCGGCCTCGCCGAACTGGGCGAGTGAGAGCTGTTCGCCCATGTTCGCGCCGCCTATCGAAACCCGCGTGAGTCGATTCCTGCCGGGTGTGGTATCGATGTACACATTACCCGCGCGAATGCCGTCCAGCAGAGCCGCCTCGCTCAACTCGCGCGCCCAGATCCACGTGCGTGGATTGCCGATTGCGGAGGGCTGTTGCAGGGGTCGGTTAGCGGTGTGGTTATCGCTGCCGGCAATGCCCGTTAGTCGGTAGCCCTCGTTGAGGCGATCGTGCCAGAAGGCGATGTGTGCTTGGCCTCGGGGTAGGTCGACAAAGCCGGTATTCACAACCTCAACCGCGGCTACTGCGCTGTAGTCCGTCTCGGGCAGTCGCCAGCCACAGCCCATACAGTCTTCCCCAGAGGGCGAGCCGGGATGATTGATGGACAAGAGTGCGCCTAGGGATTCGATCTGCGCATGTAGCTCCTTCGCTCCGCGCCCGGCAGGGGGTTGCAGGCGGAAGTCGATAAACTCTGTCGTGCCAAAGGCGTTGGCATGGCCGTAGAACGTAGTGACCTCGCGTCCGGAAAGCAGCAGTGTCGCGGGGGCAAGCGCCTGAAGCTCTGCGAGCGCGGCATGATGCGAAACGGCGTTGTGTTCGCTGAGTGCGAAGAAGTCGAGCTCGCGTTCGGCGGCGGTAATTACGCTCAAGGCGGCGGGGCAGGGCAGGGTATCTCCAGCGCTGTTTGCACAGCTCCCGTCGCTGTGGGCGCTGTGCGCGTGCAAGTCGCCGACATACCAGTCCTCACTTCGGCTGCTGGCGAGTGCCGAAGTGCTGGCCGCAGTATCGCAGCGGGTGGTGATATCAGCTTGATACTGCGCCGTGATGCCGGGGCGAATATTCGGCACGCCTAGAATTAGAGCCCATTCGCCGGCGAGAACAGGCCCGGTGGAATACGATGGCGTCGCCGCATTGTGCTCAAGAAAGAATTCGCGCTTGTTCCCTCCGCTCCAGCCGCGAAAACCTGCCGGATCTAAGAGTCCCAAATCGACCGTCGTGCGCTCATCGCGGTCATAGTCGAACTGAACCTCGATTCGCTTTACGCCTGAAGCAACTTCAAAAGGCAATTCAACGTAAGTCTCGAAATCGGCGCGGGTGAGTGTGCCCGTTAGGCTAACTGACGAATCGCAGGCCGCTTGCCCTAGGGCGCTAGGCGAAAGGATGAGTGAAGGGATGAAAAAGAATGCCAAGGCATACTTCAGGAAATGGCGCATCGGCAGTTAGCTCCGCAGCAGTGTGTGAAATGCGCAAAGTATAACGTAACGGCCTCGGCAGATTATGACAGACGCGCCCTTTGCCATGGCCCGCGATGTTGGTTAGTCTCCTCGCATCCGTTTTAAAACGAGTACAGCACTATGTTAGACGTTCTTATAGTTGGCGCCGGTATTTCCGGCATCAGTGCGGCCTGCCACCTCGAGCAGCGCTGCCCCACAAAAAGCTATGCACTATTAGAGGGCCGCGAAAACCTCGGCGGTACATGGGATCTGTTTCGCTATCCGGGCATTCGCTCAGACAGCGACATGCATACCTTCGGTTTCGGGTTTAAGCCCTGGACTAACCCCAAGTCGATATCCGATGGCGAATCGATAAGGGAATATTTGCAAGAGGCGGTGGCGGAATTCAATGTGCGCGACAAGATCCGCTATGGTCACAAGGTCACGGCGGCAAACTGGGATAGCGAGCATAAGCTGTGGCGGGTGACAGCCACGCAGGCTGACGGCGAGAGTGTCGTCATCGAAACCCGCGTGCTGTTCATGTGCAGTGGCTACTACGACTATGCCAAGGGCTACACGCCGGATTACCCGGGCCTGGAATCTTTCTCCGGCCAGCTCATTCACCCTCAGCAGTGGCCGGAGGATTTGGACTACAAGGGCAAGAAAGTGGCGGTGATTGGTAGCGGCGCTACCGCGGTGACCATCGTGCCGAATATGGTTGACGATGCCGCCGAGTTAACGATGATTCAGCGTTCGCCTAGCTACGTTTTTTCGCGCCCCGCGGAAGACGCGATAGCGAACTTTTTGAATCGAGTCCTTCCCGAGAAATGGGCTTTCTCCCTTACGCGCTGGAAGAACATTTACATGCAGAATACAACCTTCAAAACGGCGAGGAAAAAGCCAGAGAAGGTTAAGAAAGTGCTGCTCAATGCGGTGCGTAAATCGCTGGGCGACGACTACGATGTCGATAAGCACTTCACGCCGCGCTACAACCCTTGGGAGGAGCGGCTGTGCCTCATACCCGATGATGATTTTTTGACAGCGGTAAGAGAAAAGAAAGCCGAAGTAGTTACCGATACCATTAGTAGTTTCGAGGCTGACGGTGTGCGTTTGGCAAGCGGACGACTCATCGAGGCTGACATTGTAGTGAGCGCAACAGGGCTCAATATGCAGTTTATGGGCGGTGTTGAGTTTTCCCTTGACGACGTCGCGCTAGATTTCAGCAAGCGTTTTTACTACCAAGGCATGATGTTTTCGGGTGTGCCTAATCTCATCCAGACCTTCGGCTATGTCAATGCATCCTGGACGCTCCGCGCGGATCTTAATTCGGCTTTCGTATGCGATTTACTCAATGAGTTGGATCGCCGCGGCGCAGTAACGTGCACGCCGCAGCTGCGCGAGGGCGAGAAGAACATGCAGCCGCAGGCAGCAATCGATGATTTCAATCCTGGGTACATGCAGCGCGGTTTACATCTTTTCCCCAAGCAGGGCGAGCATGCGCCTTGGCGCAACACTCAGGACTACCTGCTTGACCGCAAACTGCTAACTCCGAAGCTGTTTGAAGACTCAGCTTTGGAGTTCGAATTCGCCGATGACGCTGTGGCGGCCTAAAGGCTAGCAATGCTAGAACTGGTCGCTGTCGAGTTCGTCGTGGTCGGAGTAGACCCGCGTCTCTCCAGCTAGGCAGGGCCAGTCGCCGGCGCAGGAAAATTGTGGCTCATAGCCTTCGGGCATAGCTTCTAGCGAATACAGAGGCGTATTCACGTCCTCTGTCTTTACGCACTGCAGAATCTTGCGCCTACTCCCGGTACGTGCCGTCTTCTTGCAGCTCATGCGCTGCGTATCCATGCCATACAGCTCGATGTACTTGTCGACCCGCGAGTCGATATAGACCTGCTGCTGTGGGCTCAGTTTTGTGTAGATCTGCGTATAGAGTTCCAGCCAGTCGTCGTTGTCTACTTCCAGCGCCGTACCAATCCAGGCAAGGCCTACGGGCAAAGATTGCGGGGCGTACTCGCCGCGCAAATACATAAAACCGAGCAGGTACTGTGCGTCTTTGACCCCGCGCTGCGCTGCGAGCGAGAGGTCGGCGTAGGCGGTTTCGAAATCGCCTTTCTCGTAGGCAACCGCGCCCTGTTCGAATTGGCGGAGCACCTGAGCAAAGTAAAGCTGTGTCAGCTCCGGGCCTTGTTGTGCGCTGGCGAGCTGCGTGCTACTCAGCGATAGGAGTAAAGCCGTGCTAATGCCCGCGAGGGCGGTACCGCGAAGAAGTCTTTTCAACATCTCTGTTTTCCTCTTGCGAAGGATTAGCTGCGACGAGCTCCTGCTCGCCACTTCAGGGCCATTGTGGCAGACTTCGAGCAGGCAAGCAGCCCTCAATAAAAACTACGCTTTAAGCCATTTATTATGAGCACCTTTCTCCCGCAAGCCCCCGCGCTTTGCCCGAATCCTTTCTGCGCAATCGCTTTGGCATTAGACGCGACTCAATGCCCCAAGTGCGATGAGGTCTTGCCGGTGGGATTGCGTGACGCGCTCATGGAAGTGGATGTTGCGCACTCACGTGAGACGTGGACCGAGGCCTTAGATAAGCTCGAAGACGCCTTGAGCCTTGCACGCCGGCAGCGCTATCGCGGCCTACGAGTGATTCACGGTGTCGGTAGAGGTGGTGCAGGGGGGTCCAAGTCAGGCGCTTCGCAGAACTGGGATGGACCCGGGCGAATTCGCCGTGAAGTGCTCAGCTATTTAGAGCAGGCCTTGGCGGACAGCGATGCGAGTCTCGAGCCCGAGCCACACAACCCCGGCGCCCACACCGTTATTTTTTAGTCTTCGTAATGCCTTGATCGCTGTGCTTATAGCGCGCGGCTAATGACCATCTTCTGTACTTCGCTCGTGCCTTCGTAAATTTGACAGGCGCGTACGTCGCGATAGTAGCGCTCAACTGGAAAATCCTGCAGGTAGCCATAGCCGCCGTGGATTTGAATCGCGCTAGAGCATACTTTCTCCGCCATTTCCGAGGCGAATAGCTTGGCCATAGAGGCTTCGCTGAGGCAGGGCTGGCCAGCGTCTTTCAGGGCCGCGGCATGCAGGGTGAGCTGGCGGGCGGCTTCGATTTGCGTGGCCATGTCGGCGAGTGAAAACGCCACGGCCTGATGCTGGCCTATAGGCTTGGCAAAGGCTTCGCGTTCGCGGCTGTAGGCGGTAGCTGCCTCTAGCGCGGCGCGGGCGATGCCGAGACACTGGGCGGCAATGCCTATGCGTCCGCCTTCGAGATTGCCAAGGGCTATTTTGTAGCCTTCCCCCTCGGCGCCCAGCAAATTGGTGGCGGGTATTTTGCAGTCTTCAAATACGATGTGGCAGGTGTCCGACGCGCGCTGCCCCATCTTGGCTTCGACGCTCGCCACGCGATACCCGGGAGTGTGTGTTGGCACGATAAAGGCGCTGATACCCCGCTTACCTGCATCAGGGTCGCTCACCGCAAACACGATCGCCACGTCGGCATTCTTGCCTGAGGTTATGAACTGTTTGTTGCCGTTTAAAATGTAGTAGTCGCCTTCGCGCTGCGCCCGGGTTTTTAGCCCCGAGGCATCGCTACCCGCTTGGGGCTCGGTCAGGCAAAAAGCTGCAAGGTGCTCACCGCTGGCAAGCGGCTTCAGGAACTCCCGCCGCTGCTGCTCGCTGCCGTATTGCAAGATCGGCATACAGCCCACCGAATTGGTTACGCTGACTATAGTCGAGCAGGCCGCGTCGGCGACCGCGATTTCCTCCAGCACAAGCGCGGCCGCAACGTAGCCAATGTCGCAGCCGCCATCGCTCTCGGGCACCAACATGCCGTAGAAGCCAAGTTCAGCCAGCCCCTTAAGAGCGTCGGCAGGGAACTCGCAGTCGCGATCCCACTGCGCTGCGAAGGGCGCGATCTTCTCCCGCGCATAGTTGCGGGCGGTGTCGCGGATGAGTGTCTGCTCTTGGCTTAACAGCATTTTTTAGCGCCTTCTATCACTAAACCGCTTACTTCCAGTCGCTCGCAGGCTCGCTGGGGTCAGAGCGTAGGAAGCGGATGAGGTCGGTGTGGAACAGTTCCGGAATCTCGATCTGCGGTGCGTGGCCGACATCGGGATACAAGATAATCGCGCTATTTTGCAGCTGATTGGCGACGTTATTCGCTAAAGCGGGGAAATCATCGACCAAGCCGTCTTCTTCGCCGCCAATTACCAGCGCCTTAGTTGCAATGTGCTGCCAGTCATACACCACGGGGTCGTCATAAAGCATCTGGCCCTGAAGGCGACGAATCTGCGCGAGTCGCGGCCAGTCGCCGCCGAGTGTCTGGCCATATTGGCGACGGACGAACTCTAGGTGGGCGGGTGGCCACTTGAGCGGGAAGTAGCGCTGATGACCGCGCAGGATGGACTGGTAGGTTGTCGTGCCGCCGCCGACAAAGGGGTCGCTCCACGGGCGCGACTGGCGCTGGTCGGTGAGGCCAATCTGATTGACCATCACGACGTGGGTGGTGATCTCGGGGTACATCATGGCGAAGCGCGAAACTGCCATGCCACCCATCGAATGACCCACAATCGCTGTTTCCTCAATACCTAGCTCATCGAGCAGCGCCTTCATATTGGCTGCGACCATGTTAAAGCTGTAGGGCAGAATGGGCTTGGAGCTCTTACCGTAGCCAATGCGGTCTACTGCAATCACGCGGAAGCCGGCAGCCGAGAGTGCGCGGATTGTTTCCGTATATGCCTCGGAATAGAAATTCATGCCGTGCTGAATGAAGACATTTTGCCCGTTGGCGCGGCCGCTGGGCGGCACGTCCATGTAGGCGTAGCGCAGATCCTGCTGAAAGCGGTTTATCTCGAGAAACTGCACCGGGTAGGGGTAGGGGATCTCTTCGAAGTTCGCGGACACCGCGCCCCAGTCGGCTGGTGGCTCGCTCGGGGCGACCTCTGGCCAAGACTCCTGCGCACTTGCAGGGGTGGCGGCCAGCAGCGCTGCAGCAGCGCAGCCAAGCAGCGCTTTGCGCAGGCGCGGCAAGGGTAGCGACTCTTTATTATTTGAGGTGATCATAATGCTTGTCCTCTTGTTGGTGGATACTGCCTGAATTGAGATGGATCGCTTTTTATTAGACGAGCTCAACGGCTAAAGCGGTGGCTTCACCGCCGCCGATGCAGAGCGAGGCGACGCCGCGCTTCTTGCCGTGGGCAGCCAGCGCTGCGAGCAGCGTGACGACAATGCGTGTGCCCGAACAGCCTATGGGGTGTCCGAGCGCGCAGGCGCCGCCGTTCACATTGACCCTGTCTGCGTCGAGCCCGAGTGATTCGATTGCCGCCATGGGGACAACGGCAAACGCTTCGTTGATCTCAAAGAGATCGACGGAATCTTTGTCCCAGCCGGCCTTGCTCAGCAGCGCGCCGATCGCGCCGATGGGCGCCATGGTGAACTCACTCGGCTCCTGGGCATGCCCCGCATGGGCCACGATCCGCGCAATTGGAGTGAGTCCTCGCTTACTTGCTTCAGACTGCCGCATAAGCACAACAGCCGCTGCACCGTCTGAAATCGAGCTCGCGTTCGCGGCTGTTACCGTGCCGTCTTTGCGGAACGCAGGGCGCAGCTGAGGAATTTTGTCGAAGCGCGCTTTCATGGGCTGCTCGTCGGTATCGACGGTTATTGCCCCGCCCCTCGCGGGCACTTCCACTGGGACAATTTCGGCGTCGAAGGCCCCGCTCTCGATAGCTGCCTGCGCCTTTTTCAGAGAGCCGATGGCATAGGCGTCTTGGGCTTCGCGGTCGAACTGATACTTATCGGCGCAGGTCTCGGCGAATACCCCCATGGCCGAGCCTTCGTAGGCGTCTTCAAGGCCATCAAAGGCCATATGATCAAGCACCTGGCCATGACCAAAGCGATAGCCTGCGCGCGCTTTAGGCAGAAGGTGGGGGGCATTGCTCATGCTTTCCATGCCCCCGGCCACTGCCGCGGTGGCGCTGCCTGCAACGAGCAGATCGTGTGCCAGCATGATCGATTTCATCCCCGAGCCGCAGACCTTATTAACTGTTGTGGTGCCAGTTGATTTTGGAATGCCAGCGGCGAGAGAGGCCTGGCGAGCGGGCGCTTGACCCAGCCCTGCCGGAAGCACGCAGCCCATGACGACCTCGTCGATATCTTCGCTTGCCAGACCCGCGCGGGAAATGGCCGCGCGGATGGCGGTGGCGCCCAAATCAGTGGCCTTCACAGCCGCGAGGTCGCCCATGAAGCCTCCCATAGGCGTGCGCGCCTGGCCGACGATAACGATTGGGTCATGGCTTAGTGGGTTGCTCATAAAACGTCCTGCTCTGTGTAACGGGTGAATACTAACGCAGCTCTTGCGAGCGCAGTGGTAGCGGTCGAGTATAGCGTAAGCAGCCGATCTAGCGAACGCTGTGACCCCTATCTGTGGGGCAAGCGTAGACTAGGCATCCCGCGCAGTCTTTGGCACACTGCTACGACTTTTTGACCCCTACCGAAGGGAGCGAGGTCGATACGAGCAAAGTAATACGGCTCGGATATTCCCAAGCTAGGCGAAAAGACATTTACAACAACAAAGAATAGGCAGCGCTGGCCGCGGCCAACACAGCAAGGACACAGCATGGCAATCCCCGAAATTCTCAAAGACCGACTCTCTATTCCCGTAGTCGGCTCACCGCTCTTTATCATCTCAGGACCCGAGCTGGTGATTGCTCAATGCAAAGCAGGCGTAGTCGGCTCGTTTCCATCGCTAAATGCGCGTCCGGTCGAGGTTCTAGATCAGTGGCTTACGCAGATCAACGAAGAACTTGATGCCTACAATGCGGCTAATCCAGACAATCCCGCCGCGCCTTTCGCGGTCAATCAGATCGTACACAATTCCAACGACCGGCTAATGCAGGACGTCGAGCTGTGTGTTAAGCACAAAGTGCCCATCGTGATCACCTCGCTAGGCGCACGCCCCGAAGTGTTCGACGCGATTCACTCCTACGGCGGTATTTGCCTGCACGACGTGATCAACAATAAGTTCGCGAAGAAGGCGATCGAAAAAGGCGCCGACGGCCTCATCTGTGTTGCCGCCGGTGCCGGTGGCCACGCGGGCACTCTTTCGCCCATGCCTTTCATTCAAGAGGTGCGCGAGTGGTTCGACGGCCCTGTGCTGCTATCAGGCGCTATAGCAACGGGCGACGCCGTGCTGGCCGCGCAGGCCATGGGCGCTGATATGGCATACATTGGCTCGGCGTTCATTGCGACTAAAGAGGCGAACGCTGACCCCGCTTATAAGCAGTCGCTGGTCGATTATGCAGCCGGCGATATCGTCTACACCAATCTGTTTACCGGCGTGCACGGAAATTACCTAAGGCCGTCTATCGAAGCGGCGGGACTCGACCCCGACAACCTTCCCGAAAGCGACCCGTCGAAGATGAACTTCGGTTCCGGCGGCAGCAGCAAAGCGAAAGCATGGCGCGATATCTGGGGCTGCGGGCAGGGCATTAACGCGATTAAATCCGTTGAATCCGCCGGCGATCTAGTCGCACGACTCAGGCGTGAATACGCCGCGGCTCGTGAACGCCTGCTAGGCTAAGCACTCAAGCGCGAGACCCACAAAGGCGCCCGCCCGAGCAAACGCTCAGGCTGGCGCCTTTTGCGTTTGTGGTGTCTGCACTTTCGGTGTTAAAAAAGGCGCAAGAACTTTGAAAATTAGAATCAGCACAAACAGATTGTTAGACAGCTTATAGTCAGAGTCATAGCCAGGCTCATAGAAAAATTCACAGACGGTGTGCCAAGCGAGAAGGGGAGAGAAAATGCTGCGTTGTAAGAATAATCACAATAAGACCAAAGCGAACTCAGAGATTTATAAACAAGCCAGCGTAGCCTTGCCCGGATACCTAAGCCGAGGGGCTTTCGGACTGTGCGCTGCCATTAGCCTTGCAGCTTGCGCGCCCGAGTCCAATGACCAGGCGATAGCGATGAGCCAAGACGCCGCGGGCGAAGCTATCGAGGTTCGCTGGACCGAACATGGTATTCCCCATGTGACCGCGCAAACCTGGGAAGGTCTAGGTTTCGGCTTCGCGCACTCGGTTGCCTACGACGGCGTGTGTGTTATTGCGAAAGAGTTAGCCACGGTGAATGGCGAGCTGTCGGCTTTCTTCGGCGCAGACGAAGCCAATATCAACAGCGATGCCTTTCACCGTGCGCTGCTCAACGAGTCGAAAATCGACGAATACTTAGCGGCGAGCTCTGCCAATAGCACAGCCATGGACGCGGGCTATGCGCGCGGCTATAACCACTTTATTGAAACACGTGCCGCGGAACTGCCGGCTTCGTGTCTCGGCGCAGATTGGGTTAAGCCCATAGACGAGCGTGACCTCGCGAGGCTCGCCATTGGCGTTGGCATTCGCTACGGCCTTGGCCGGGTCACTACTCAAATCGCCACCGCCCAGCCGAATCAAACTGTCGCCGGCTTAGAGCCCCTCGATCTATTCGTCGACGTAGAGAAGATTGGCTCCAACGCCTATGCCTTTGGCAGCGCGCCCACCGAGAACGGCCGCGGAATCCTATTGGGCAATCCTCATTATCCTTGGCAGGGGCCTTCGCGCTTTCACATGGCGCACCTTACGCTGCCCGGAGAAGTAGACTTTATGGGCGTTGGCCTTCTTTCTACCCCGCGCTTGGCGATCGGTTTTAATGACAAGATCGCCTGGTCGCACACGGTTTCGACCGCACTGCGTTTTACCTTCTTCCGCCTCGATCTCGTGCCAGGCAATCCTATGGCCTATCAGCTTGGAGACGAGCAGCGTGAGATTCAAGCGATCGATGTGCAGATTGAGACTCCGGAGGGCGCCGTGGACAGAACGGTCTATCTTACGCACCTCGGCCCTGTGGTCGCCGGAGAGCAAACGCCATGGAACGATCAGTACGTATACGTAATGCGCGACGTGAACTATGAAAACTACCGCACCGGCGATCAGTATGCAGCCATGCAGGGCGCTAACAACGTCACCGAACTGCGACAGGCGCTCGCGGACTATCAGGCCGCGGCCTTCGTAAATACCATTGGCGCTGACAAGGACGGCGGCGCGCTGTACGCCGACATGTCCGCGATTCCCAATGTGTCTATCGAACTAATTCAGCGCTGCGCCGTAGACGTAAGCGAAGGCTCACGGATCACTACGCTGAACGGTTCTGATCCTAGCTGTAACTGGCAAGTCGACCCCGCTGCGGCGGCGCCTGGGCTGATGCCACCTTCGCAGCAGCCGAGCCTTATCACTGCCACCTATGCGGGTAATAGCAACGACTCGTATTGGCTGAGTAACCCCGAGCAGCGCCTTGAAGGCTACTCACCAATTATTGGCGATGAAAACGCTCAGCGAACGTTGCGCACGCGGTCAGGTCTCGCGTTTATTGCCGAGGTGCTAGACGCGGATGAAAAGTTTAATCAGGCCGCGGTGGAGGACCTGCTGTTTACGCATCGCCACTACGGCGCGGAGCTATTCCTCGACGAAGTGCTGGCGGTGTGCGAAGACGAGGCGTCTTTGGCCTCGGCCTGCGAGGTGCTTGCGAATTGGGATAGAACACACAGCACAGACAGCCGCGGGGCGCATATCTTTAATGAGTTTTTTGCCGAAACCAAACAGCTTTCCGCCCACTACGCCGTTCCGTTTAGCAATGACGATCCGGTGAACACGCCGCGCGGATTAACTACCGATGAGCCCGCTACGCGCAGTGCGATTATCGAGGGTCTAAAAGCCGCGGTCGCACGAATCGAGCAGGCGGGTATTGCGCTGGACGCGCGCTGGGGTGATGTGCAATTTGAAATGCGCAATGGCGAAAAGATCGGCATTCCGGGCGGTAATGGCCGTGCCGGCTTATTCAGTGTGATAAGCGCCGGTTTCAGCGCCGAGCGCGGGGGCTACACGCCAATCGTTGCGGGCAATAGCTATATCCAATCGGTAACCTGGAACGACGATGGTTCGCCGAAGGCGCGGGCTATTCTGACTTACTCGCAGTCTCCAGAACCCGATTCGCCCTACTACGCCGATCAAACCAAGATTTATTCCAACAGCGAGTGGATCGACATGCCGTTCACCGACCAGCAGATCGACGCCGCGCTTATTCGTACCGAGACGCTGCTCATGAACTAGCCGAGGCTAATAACGCGCTCATAAAACCAAAAGGCCGACGCAGTGATGCGCCGGCCTTTTTAGTGTTTGCTCCGCAGCGCTGGCCCTGCTTGAACAGGTCTCCACCGCAGGGACTTAGTAGTGGGTTTAGAAAGTGCCGTTCACTCTAAACGCAAGCTCCAGCCCCGTAGTGGTACAGCGCCGCTCGGTCTCCTCAAGGATATTCGCGCTAGTACGGCCAACGAAGCGGCGGCGTTGTCGACACTGCGAACCATTGGTTAAGGCGCCGGCGTCAAACCGGTAAGTTACGCCTTTGCGATCGCGGTATTCAGCGAAAAGATTCACGCGCGGCTCGCCGACATTAAATTCGATATCGTCGACGTCGTAGCGGAACATGCCGCCGTCTACCCTATCGAAATACTGCATACCCCAGTTCGTGCGCAGCTCAGGAATGTCGTGACGGAAGAACAAGGTGAAGCGCCCACGCTGATAGTTTAGAAAGCGGCGCTTAATACCTAAGAAAGGATCGGTTACCTCGGAATCCTGCAGATTGAGCGAAGTGGTAATAAGCAGATTGGGCATGCCCAGCGGCGTCGCGCGCACACTGGCACTTAGGTTCATGCCCATTTCGATGCCGTCGCCAATATTGCCGTTCACCGACTGCAGATTATCCTCGGACTGACTCGAATCCAGGCGGTCGATCACGTCCTCGTGCTGCGCATAGAATAGCTCTGCATTAAGCACGCCCAGATCGTCAGGGAGACGATACTCGCCATTGAAAGTGTAGCGCCACTGCCACTGCTGGCGCAGATCGACATTGCCCTCAAGCGTATTGGAATCGTTGTCGGTCTCGTCGTTGACAGCGACAAAGTCATCGAAGCTCAGCTGATTAACAATCTTCTCAATGCTGCCGCGTAGCTGAAGATTGGTGCTTGGGTTGTAGCGCAGGTCGACCTTAGGTTTAACGAAGCTGAAGTCGCGCTGATTATTCATATCCCCCGACTGAGTGATCTCAGAAGATTCATAAAGCAGGGTGCTCTCAAGCGACAGCGTTGGGCTTAACGTCCAGTTGTGAATAGCGAAGGGTTCGTAGCGAATCTCCTCCACAGCCGAATTCGCGTTGCTTACTGTCTGTGGCACTAGGCCGCCCACAGCGGCCGAGGGTGTGCCTCCCTCGACCAAGCCGCCAAGGGAAAGAGAAGAATCGAGCGTGGTTTGTGCACGTTCGAGTCCGAATTCAAGACTCTGCTCCTCGAATACATTGAGCGTATAGGACGCACGTACGATCTGCTCTTCGGTGACAGTAGCAATGCCCAGATAAAGATTTTTCTCTTCGGTGTTGTCATCAAATATCTCAAATCGTTCACGGGCACTGTCGCGGTTAGCCTGGTTGGCAATTGCGAGTAGCTTAAAACGCTGGCCGTTGCCTAGGTTGAGCTCGTAGTCGCCGCCGATCTCCCAGTTGTCACGCTCGCTGGGAATCGCTTCGCGTTCACTGAGCAGTGAGTTGGGTGTGACTCTGAGATTAGTCGTATAGCGTTCTACCTTTACCGGATCGTCCTGGGTCGCGTAGAGCGCGTTCATGCGTAGACTGCTGCTGTCGCTCAACTCATACCCAAGGTTCATGCTGAGCTCGTTGACAGACTGGTCTACCGTTCGTGTCTCGAGCACTAGATCGTTTAAAGAATAATCGCCCAACATACTGTATTCGTCGCCAATAGAGACGCGGTAGCGAGGTTGGCTGCGTGTCACAAATAAATAGTCTAAGTCGCCGCGTTGGCCGCTAAGCGACAGCGTGCCTCCGGGCCGGAAATTTTGATCCTGATAGCGCTCAACGCTGGCCTCGTAGGAGATACTGTTTGAGGAAAGCTGTTCAAACAAAATCACGTTTACGATCTGACCGCTGCCGCGTACATCAAGCTCCCCAGAGGTGCCGCGAATAATTTGAAACTCTTTTACCTGTGTGGCGGGGATTCGGTCGAGTTGGCCACTGGCCGAATTATTTTTGCCGGCGATGCGCTTGCCGTTAATGAGGATCTGATTGCCGTCGCCGCTACCGAGGCCGCGACCGCCCGAGGTTGGATTGCCTGGTGCGCTAGAAGGGCCATTGTTGCTAGGTCCGCCAGCCGCGCCCTGACCCGGTATGCGGTCGAGCATGTCCAGCGCCGTGATGGGCTGCCACTGGGCAAAGTAGTCTGCGGCATAGACTACCGTCGAGGCTTCTTCGCCTGCGTCTTGAGCGCTAACTACGCCACAGCCCAGACTAAAAGCTAAGGCAATGGAAAACGCGCCGCCGCGCAGTAACCGCGGCGTTGGATTAAAAAGGGTAGTTGGCATGGGTCTCTCGTTGGTTCGTTGTTCTAATTTTTTATTGGATATCGCGCGTGCTCGGGCGCAGGGAGTAGTTTCCCTTCAAACGACGCAAAATTGTACAGACTTGGGGGCGATAGCGGAGGCTCTTGTTACAAACTGGCAACAAATGCCCGCATTGGTCTCGATCGAGTCGAAACTAGTGGGTCTTTTGGCTGCCTCGCAGGAACAGCCAGTAGGCGAGGAGCCCGGAGGCTACAAGAGCTAAGCTGAATAGTGCTTCCACCGGGCGCGTAGTCATAACGAACCACAGCGTCCAGCCGGTAAGGCCCAGAAAGATAAGTGGAGGCAGAGGAAACAGAAAGGTGCGGTAAGGCCGCTCTAGGTCAGGCTCGCGCCAGCGCAATACGAAAATACTCGAGACCGTGGCTAGCGTGTTCAGCGCGAGAGTGAACCCAGAGAACACCAGCACGGATTCAAAGGTCGAAGAAAAAATGAACAGAAGGGTAATAAAGCACTGTGTATAGATGGCGCGCGCGGGAATCCCGCTGGCGTTGGTCTTTCCTAGTGCTGCTAACAGGGGGAAGTCCTCGCCGATCATCTGAATGACCCGAGGGCCTGCCATAACCATGGCACTCACTGTGGAAATAAGCAGCATGGCGAGCACGATTCCAGTGAAGCGCCCGCCGGTCTCACCAAAGGCCGCCTCGGCTGCGATAAATCCGACTTCAACTTGCCCCACCATGCTGTCCATGGGCGCTGCGACAAGGAAAGCGAAATTCAGACCGACGTAGAGCAGAGTAACGACAAAGGTGCCGGTCATGAGAATAAGTGGAATATTGCGCTGAGGATTGTCCAGCTCGCTGCTGAGATAGGTAGCTGCGTTCCAGCCCGTGTAGGCGTAGCTCACGTAAATAAGTGCAACCGCGAACTCGCCGCTGCCAATTACCGCTGCATCACCGGCGGCTGGAAAAAAATTAACGGCCTGCGGTGTCTCCACTAACAGCACAGCGCCAAGGATAAATGCGAAGATGATGGCCACTTTCAGTACGGTAAAGACGAGCTGAAGTCCGCCGCTGTTACGGCGATTAGTCGCGTGTACTACCGTCAGTGCTACCACCAAAGCTCCCGCCAACAGGCGTTCATTCCAGGGTCCTGCGGCACCGGGGAAGATGGAGAGCATATAAGCTGCGAAGGTCATCGCGGCCAACGCCGTGGGTCCAGCGAAGCCCACTGTCGATGACACCCAGCCCGACACAAAGCCGGCGGAGGGGTGATAGATGCGACTCAGAAAATTGTACTCGCCTCCCGAGCGAGGCAGCGCCGCACCAAGCTCCGCATAGGTCATGGCGCCACACACCGCGATAAGGCCGCCGATAGCCCATAGCGCAAGCAGCGCGAATCCAGAACGAATATCTAAAAGCTGAAATCCGAGGCTGGTGAAAACGCCGGTGCCAATCATATTGGCAACCACGACTGCGGTGACGGTGGTGAAGCGAAATTTTTCTGCGGTCATTATGGTTTCTTCTTGTCCTCGCTCGGTAGGGGCGGCATTATGGCTGTGGAAGAGTTGGGAGTCCATGTTTGGAGTTAAGACCCAAAATCGCAAAAGTCTCAGTGCCCTGCACCGGAGTGGGTTTTTCTCGGTAGCAGCTCAGAAAAAAGGAGAACAGGGACTGAGAAGGAAGTAGGAAGTAGAAAGAAGGAAGAAGCAAAAATTTAGAAATGTCGCCCTCACTAAGTGTTAATTGGCTTTATCTCAAGAAGCAGTTAGCCGAGCACGGTGAGCTCGACCATGCCGGGGCGCATGCAATCGTAAATGCATGCTTGAACGCATGAATTTAGTACTGCGAGTATACTTCCATGCTTGCAGCGCTCAGCGCAGAATTTAAATAGTTTAAACGAGAACAGGGAATCACTTTGAAAACCAGAATCACCGAACTACTCAACATCCAACACCCAATCATTCAGGGCGGCATGCACTATGTGGGTTTCGCTGAACTTGCCGCTGCGGTCTCTAATGCAGGCGGTTTGGGAATTATCACCGGGCTAACACAGCGCACTCCTGAGCTCTTGGCCGCCGAGATAGCCAAAGCAAAAGCGCTAACGGACAAGCCGATCGGTGTAAATCTCACGTTCCTGCCCTCGGTCAACACGCCCGACTATCCCGGCTATGTGAAAGCGATTATCGAAGGTGGCGTCACTGTGGTTGAAACTGCCGGCCGTAACCCGGTGCAGGTAATGCCGGCGCTCAAAGAAGCGGGTATTAAGGTGATTCACAAGTGTACGTCGGTGCGTCACGCGCTCAAGGCGCAGGATATTGGCTGCGATGCGGTCTCCGTAGACGGCTTCGAATGTGGCGGACATCCCGGCGAAGATGACATTCCAAATATGATCTTACTGCCGCGCGCGGCGGACGAGTTGGAGATTCCTTTTGTCGCCTCCGGTGGTCAGGCCGACGCGCGTTCATTGGTGGCCTCGCTAGCCATGGGTGCTGAGGGCATTAATATGGGCACACGCTTCATTGCCACTAAAGAAGCGCCGGTTCACGAGAACGTGAAGCAGGCTATTGTCGCCGCCAGCGAGTTAGACACGGCGCTGGTGATGCGTCCGCTACGTAACACCGAGCGGGTGTTGAAGAATGCCGCGGTAGACAGACTCATTGCCAAAGAGAAAGAGCTGGGCGACGCGATTACCTTCAATGATATTCATGAGGAAGTTGCAGGCGTATATCCGAAAATCATGCTGGAAGGCGAGATGGACATCGGCGCCTGGTCCTGCGGCATGGTGGCAGGCTTAATTCACGATATTCCAAGCTGCCAAGAACTGATCGATCGCATCATGGGCGAGGCCGAGCAGATATTGAATCAGCGCTTGGCAGGCATGCTAAAAAATTAACTGAGCTGCTTTGAGCGCAGTTGAAAACGAAAAAGGGCGCCTGTGGGCGCCCTTTTTCGTAGTCAGAAATCAGTGTTTAGAAATTCCACTGCGTGCGCAGCGTGAAGATATCCATGTCAGGGGCATAGAGGCGGATCTGATTCGATTCGTCTGTGTTAAGTATGCGTGACCAGTCGGCCATGATGCGCACATTGCGATTCGGATACCAGTTGAGCGCGATAGAGAGCGCGTCTTCTTCGCCGCCCACTACGTCGGCATCATTAAGGTCTATTTCAGCATAGCGCGCGGCGATTTCCCAAGCGCCAAAACCGCCATTCGCCCAGTCGAAATGCTTATTGGGCCGCAGCCCTTTAAATTCTCCCGAACTGATTTGATAAGCGTCGGCGCGTGACTCACCGGTGAGGCTCCAGGCTGCTGCCGCGTGCCAGCCGCTGAAGGTGAGGTCTGGTGCAGCCGTTCGCGTGACTACAGTGGAGGTATGCTCAGCGAAAACGTAGAGCGGACCCTTTGCTGCCGCAAACTCGGGGCCGAAAAGCGTTATAGACTCGGCGTCGATAAGTGTTCCGGTGTTGACGATACTCAGCTCAGAAAAATCTGTCGTCTTGTCTTTGATCGCAATTGTCGGCGAGGCGACGTCTGCTTCTCGGTAAGCTGCGCGAATACCGAGATGAAGAACGCGGTCGTACTCAATGACCGGCGAATAAATAAAACGCCCCGATGTCCCCCAGCCTTCGTCGCCGGTTTCTAGGCCAGCTTTTAAGCCATCGCCGTAAACCCCGCCGGCGAAGAACCAGTTGTCGCCGCTGCTTTCATAGCGTGCGCCTATGGCGCGATCAAGGAATGTGGCAACTAGGAAATTATCGACGCTGCGCTCGACGAAAGGGGTGTCGTTTGTGCTCATTTCCATAGAGAGGCTATAGGGCTGTTTCTGATGGCCAAAGTAAAATGACGCACCGTCTTGTCCTAGATAGCCGAGTTTTAAGTCCTTCAGCGCGACCTCATTCTTTGCGAAGTCGAACTCAGCGGCATACCCCCAGCGGCTGCTAAAGACGCCATCCAATTCTATCCGTCCACGGCGCACTTGGGTGCCACTAATGGGGTCGGTGCCAATGCGCGGGTCGTAGGAGTGGGTTACGGCGTCAGCCTGCAGTCGGCCGCCTATCTCTAACTCGAAGTCGCCCTCTGCGGAGGTAACCTTCAGGCCGCTGCCATCGGCGAAACCGATGTTGACGACGTCTTCGGTTTCGAGCGTGTCGTTGGCAAGAAGCTCATCATACTGGGCCTGGTCGATCGCGCCGTTGCCTAGCAGAATATCCAGCAGTGCCTTATCTGCGGCAAGCACGGTTGTCGGACATAGGAGTGTCAAAACAGCCGCGCTGACTAGGAATGTTGCAGAGTATGTCTTCATGCCGGTTGTCTTCACGTCCGCGTCGCAGATCGCGTAGCCGTCTCAGTTTCTAGTGGCGCCGAATCAAGAGATTCAAATTTTGATTAGGCGCACTGTAGTACCGAAATATCTCAGGGATGTGACAATGTGACAGCGAAGTCACTTTAGTGACAAGAACAAGCGAGTGACTTAGATCTCGACCGCAACCTTGTAAGTCGGATCTTCGATGATGTTTACATCGATAATTTTCTCTGCGTTTTTCAGAAGCTTAAGGCAATCTGGACTCAAATGGCGCAGGTGAAGCTCTTTGCCCACGCGCAAATAACGCTCGGTAATCTTATTGAGGGCCTCGATGCCTGACATATCGTTCACGCGGCTCTCGGCGAAATCGATGATCACCACGTCGGGGTCGTTCGCCACATCAAACTTCTCGGCGAAGGCCTGCACCGAACCAAAGAATAGCGGCCCGTAGATCTCATAGTGCTTGGTGCCCTTGTCGTCGACGTATTTGCGCGCGCGAATGCGCTTAGCGTTTTCCCAGGCGAACACCAAGGCTGAGATAATGACGCCAACCAGAACCGCGAGGGCCAGGTTGTGTAGCAGTACGGTGACGCCCGCGACCAAAAAGCCGATAAGATTGTCGCGGGTGGGCATGCGTCCGATAGCGCGAATACTGGCCCATTCAAAGGTTCCAATGGCTACCATAATCATGAGGCCGGTAAGCGCTGCGATCGGCATTTTTTCGATGGTGTTGGCGCCGAACATGATGAACATGAGCAGCATGACCGAGGCGACGATGCCCGAGAGGCGCTCGCGAGCGCCGGACGAGATGTTAATCAAACTCTGGCCGATCATCGCGCAGCCGCCCATGCCCGAGAAGAATCCTGTGACCACATTGGCGAGCCCCTGGGCCACGGCCTCTTTGTTGCTCTTGCCGCGGGTTTCGGTGATCTCATCAATCAAGTTGAGGGTGAGCAGGCTCTCTATCAAACCGACGCCGGCAACAATAAAAGCATAGGGAAAGATAATGCTGAGTGTCTCGAGGTTAAAGGGCACCTCGGGAATGTGGAAGGGCGGGAAGCCGCCTTGGATCGAGCTGATATCGCCTACGCTGCGGGTCTCTATATCTAGGCCCAGTACAATGGCCGTGCACACGAGGATCGCCGTTAGCGAAGCAGGGACGGCGCGCGTGAGCTTCGGCAGCCCCCAAATGATGAGCATCGTCAGACCCACAAGCCCCAGCATCACGTTCAGCTGCTCGCCAACCATCCAGCTCGGCTCGCCGTCAGCGCCGGTCACTTGGAAAGAGGCCAGCTGCGCCATGAAAATTACGATAGCGAGTCCATTAACGAAGCCAAACATGACCGAATGCGGCACCAGGCGAATGAACTTACCCAGCTTCAAAGCCCCTGCCAGCATCTGTATGAGTCCGGCGAGCACTACGGTTGCGAAGATATATTCCACCCCGTGGCTCTGCGCGAGGCTCACAATCACAACAGCAACCGCCCCCGTTGCACCGGAAATCATGCCCGGGCGGCCACCGAAGATTGAGGTGATTAGACCAATGCTGAATGCGGCGTAGAGGCCGGTAAGAGGGGAAAGCCCCGCGATAAGCGCAAAGGCAATCGCCTCCGGCACAAGAGCAAGCGCTACGGTGAGGCCAGAGAGGATTTCGGTGAGGTAGTTGATTCGACCAGAGCGATCGAACAGATTGAACAGATTATTCATGGATTACCGCAGGCGCAAAAGGCGCGCACTCTACAGCAAACCACCGAATATTTGAAGGTTTTTCCGAGACTTAAACCAATTTAGAGCCCCGTGAACTAACGATTTTTCTGCGTAGCACAGCGAAAACGACCCACGTCGTAGCCGCGCAGTTTCGCGTGCTTAGTTGCGCGCGCGCTCACCCGCTTACGCCACATTCGAAAAGACGAGCTTTTCATCTCGCGGCGCATGAGGCGAATAACCTGACCCTCGTTGAGCCCATAGGCCCGCTGTATCGCCTCGAAAGGGGTTCGGTCTTCCCAAGCCATCTCTATGATGCGACTGATATCCGGATCGGGCAGGGGGAGTTGAATAGATGCTGTGGTCATAACTGTCGTCTGAGTTGCTCGCAATAATGGAGTAACGTCCCATCGGCGAATCTCGATCTTTGCCGCCAAGTTCATAGTCGACAAGCTCCGTGAGAACAGCTAACTTAAGATTCTAAAAACAATAAGGAGAACGCGCATGCAAAAGCGTCACGTACTACGCGGCCTAGGCCTTGTCTTCGCTGCCGCGATCATCGGCTGGGTGTCTACCGCCCCTTACCTCAGCAACCAAGGCCTCGGACGCCTCCCGGGTCTGATTATCGGCGGTACAGCCACCGAGGCGCCTCTCGACTTCAGCCAGTTCAATGGCAAGATCGCCGGACCCCTAATGATGAAGCAGGCCGGCTTCCCTCCCTTT
>Ga0213863_10000810_pt1 | contig 23371 bp, 13 predicted proteins | sample PICome_8_FD_160128 | JGI IMG/M metagenome (GOLD analysis project Ga0213863, IMG submission 160128) | Coastal seawater microbial communities near Pivers Island, North Carolina, United States - PICO497 | ecosystem: Environmental > Aquatic > Marine > Coastal | place: USA: North Carolina... | reverse complement strand
AAAACCAAGATCATTGGGTGTCTTCACTAAGCCCTGCCCGAAGTGATAATGCCAAAGCCGGTTCATCATCACACGAGCGAACACCGGATTGTCCGGTTGTGAAATCCAAGCGGCGAGTTTCTTCCGGCGCTCGCCTTCACTTGCATTCGGGGCCAAACCAAAATCCGCAGACAACGTTGATTTGACTGCTGCGATCCCTCCTGCCGAAACCTCTTCGCGAGGATCGAAAGGATTACCCCTTTCTAAGAGTTTCGTGACCGGCGAACCTGACGGGCGCACTGCGTAGACTTTCTTCTTCTGAATCTTCGATAGAGCACTCTTAAGTCGAGAAATCTCTGCTTTCTGCTCGCCGCGAATCTTACGCTGTTCCGGATTTAAGGCAGCAACCAACTCCGCTTCAGTGACATAACGAACATCCGCCGAGATTGCGATCTCCTCGGCTGATAGAACGCGATCATATAACTGCGCCCTATCAACTTGACCCGCCAACATGCGCCCAGCACCCGCGCTATTCCCGTGACGCAGACCGAAGAGCACCTGATGATTCTTGGCAAGATACTTTGATCTCCCCGTGCGGTAGGTCTTCCCATACAACTTGCCGTTCCGATAGGCTGTGATAGCCCCGTCCTCTGCATAGGTAATCGCAAGATGAACAAACCTATTTTTAGCATCAATTTCCTCACTCCCACCAAAGCTCTTGGAGCGAGCATAACTATTGCTCCCCGACATCCAGCGTCGTGGTTCACGCTCACCGAACACGATCGCGTCGAACTGCCCGCCATCAACGTTTTGAACCGAAATCGCTGACCCTCCACGCTGATCGAGATTATCTAACTTCACCCAAGCCTCGAGTGTCTTCGCACCTAACTCCTGCGGCATGCGCGCCGTGATTACGTAGTCATCTTTACCGTCGAGATGTAAGACTCCGCCAATTACGCGCGCTCCTCCTTTAGCTTCACCGTGTGCGGATCCAATTTCGTCCCGAAGGTCCGTATCAAAGGTCCAACGAGAAATTGGCCTCACCGGATTGTCTGCCGAGACGACCCTTTTATCAGAAGCGAGAATCTTCTGAGTGATGCGCTGCTCGGACTCCGTCAATTCCGCGGTGACCGCATCAAGTAAATTTTGTAACGCTTCTGGATCGCCGCCAGCCGGCACCTCACGATCACCTCGGGTGACTCCAGCCAAGGCTGAAGCCATTTGATAATACTCCTTCTGCGTAATGGCGTCGAATTTATGATCATGACAACGAGCACAATGCACGGTGAGCCCAAGAAAGCTCTGCGCAACCGTGCCGACCAGATCTTCCATCTCGTCCTGACGCATGATTTTACGCTGTTTATCTCCGTTCGGTTTTAGCCCATCAAATGCCCCGCATACCAAAAATCCGGTCGCGGTAATCGCATCCGGATTATTGGGCTCTAGGACATCTCCAGCAATCTGCAGACGCACAAATCTATCATAAGGCATGTCATCGTTGAAAGCATTGATCACCCAGTCACGATAAGGCCACGCGTTTTCGCGCAACTGATCATACTCGAACCCTTGGCTCTCACCAAAACGTGCAACGTCTAGCCAGTGCCGCGCCCAGCGCTCGCCATAGCGTGGCGAAGCGAGTAAGGCATCAACATCCCCTTCGACACCAAGATCGGGTGGAAGTCCTATTAAATCGAAGTACAAGCGCCGATTGAGAGTTTGCGTATCAGCCTCCGGACTAGGTTTCAAACCTTTGATCTCAAGTTTTGCCAAGACAAATTCATCGATCGGATTACGAGCCCAACTCGTATCAGAAACCTCAGGGACATCTGGCCGGTCAACTGGCTGGAGTGACCACCAACTCTCGTCGCCGCGTTCAGCAGACAAAATCGGTAGCAAATAGCTCACAAATATCAATAGCGTCGTAATCGAAAAACGTCTCATTACCGTTACCCCCCATTCTCTACGAATCACACTCGGAAGCGAGCGTATTCATAGTTTGAAAGAATTTCAGATGTCAGATCCGGTAGCCCGTATCCTAAAGCCCACTCACTGACGACTCGTTAGGTGCCAGCAACAATCACGCCTTTCCTGTCACGATTACTTTCTGAAGGACTGCTAGAATGGGGGTCTTACAGTTGAAGTATACCTTACTCGCGAAGTGATACGCCTAGCATACCATTAAAGTTTTCCCCAAATCCATAAGTCATGGGGCAACTTTGCACACTCTTTCGCCAAATCACTCCACAGCTTGAAATGAAGCCGTAATGATTAACGTAATTCTATGCAGCCACGGGGCTGAATAGGGTCTGACCTATTAGATTAAGTAAAACCACGCGCGGAAACAAACTGGCGCAATTCAAAATAAAACAGAAAACATGAAGTTTAAAAACCTGGTGCTTCTTTTCGCTCTAGTCCCAACGATGGCATGGCTTGGAGCCTCTGATCATCGCGAAAAGCAATCAGGCCCAAAGCCAAACCGGCTCATGCAGAAATCACGCCTTTTAGAACTCACTGGAAAGTTCGATGACGCCAAGCTTAGCAAAGAAGTAAGAATTCTTTGGCTGTCTGGCCCCGAAGATCACGGTGGAGGCGAGCATGACTACATTCGGGTCAAAGAATTGTTCGTCCCAATGCTGAAATCTATTTCTCATATTACGGTCGAGGAAGCATTTGGATTTCCGACTCAAGAGCAGTTTGATGCGGCTGATGTCCTGATTCAATACCTTCATCTCCCAGATTTGAGAGATGAACAATTCAAGATGTTTCGGAATTTTGTCAACCGTGGGGGGGGCGTCTTATCAATCCATGAATCATGTATCATGCGGCCAATTGATCAGGCCGAAAAGCTTGCTGAATGTATTGGCTGTTCTTGGAAAGGAAACAGAGAGTCGAAGTGGAGCAAATTTGGACATGATTACCCTCTTTTCTTAGATACTAGCCACCCAGCTTTTGTCGGCCTTCCTAAATCAATCCGGTTGAATGACGAATCCTACTGGAACTTATTAAAGGCCGAAAATGTGAAAGTGATCGGAGCATTAGATCTCGGCGGTGAATCGAAACCGTTTACTGAAATTCTTGAAAGCGATGGTGTTCGTAGTGACGCTTTCTGGACTTATGAGTTAGGGAAAGGTCGAGTTTTTGGAACCACTACCGGTCATTTTACCTACACTTACTACGACCCAATCTACCGTCTTCTTCTAATGCGTGGATTAGGATGGGTTTTAAACGAAGATCCTGCACCGCTCATGCCAATTGTTTTTGAGGGCATCACTAGCGATGAGGGTCTTGTTGGAACAAGCGACACAATGATGAATTATCAAAATAGAGCTCGTTAAGTACTTTCCGCTCCTCTTAACCAGAAAAATATTTCAAACACCAACTCATCTTCTACTGCCAACAACCAAGCGATCTTGAAAAGTTTTATCCATAATCAATGGAGGCATCAATTGTCAGTGAGCATGTTCGCTGTATTGATACTACTCGTGAGTGCTAATCCATTGTTCGCCTCCAAACTTAATTATATCGCGGAGATTCAACCGATTTTTCAAAAGTACTGTTACGATTGCCATGGGCCAAACAAGCAGAAGGGCAAGCTCCGACTGGACACGATTTCTACCGATCTCATTAATGATCACAAAGCCGCAATACACTGGCATGACGTTCGCTCGGCGATCAATTTGGGAGAAATGCCTCCGGAGGAAGAACCAGCATTGAGCGATGATGAAAGACGGACTATCTTAAGTTGGCTGAATTCAGAAATCAAGTCAGCCGCCGACTCACGAAAAAGCAAAGATGGTCGCGTGGTATTACGCCGTCTCAATCGAACCGAGTATCAGAATACGATGCGCGATCTGCTTGGACTCGATATTTCCTTTGTGGCGGACTTGCCGCCCGATGGTGTCTCCGTTGATGGCATGCTTAACAATGGCAGCGCATTGCAGATGACAGGGATTCAATTTGAATACTACCTTAAGGCCGCCCGTGCAGCGCTCGATCACGCCATTACGACAACCCCGGAGCCTAAAGTCTTTGAGTACACCTTCAAAAAGTCGACGGAAAATAAGTGGCACCGAAAGACCAAGCCGTCAAACCGGCTCGGTAAGGAGCAAGAATTTATCGCACGTATTAAGAAAGATTACCCTGAGACCGGAGAGTTCCGAATCCGTATTCGTGCCAAAGGTGAATTTAGTGAGAACACACCAAGTCCGCTCCCCCGAATGAGGGTGATGGTAGGCTATCGACCAGACACTGAGGTTTATCGGAAAACCCTAGCAGAAATCGATATTACCGAGAAAGGGTCGCACGACTATGAATTTTCGGGTCGGATGGAAAACTTCCCATTGCCAGTGAAAGGACAAGGCAAGTATCCCGGGCTCGTTATTTCTGTGACGAACCCATACGGCGGTCACCCGGTGATCGAATCGCTGGAATTCAAGGGTCCCATTTTCGATAGTTGGCCGCCTGCTCATCATCGCCAAATCCTTCATGATTCTGTTTCACGTAGCGGATCATTTGAGCCAGATTATGTCAGGGAAGTTGTCGAAAGATTTCTACCGCGTGCCTGGAGACGTCCGATCACTGATGATGAGGTGATTCGGTTTACAAAATTCTTCAAAGTTGTTCGGGAAGAGATGCCGACCTTTGAGGAAGCGATAAAAGAGACCTTAGCGATGGCGCTCGTCTCACCTCATTTTCTTTACATTCTTGAGCCCTTCTCTGCGAAGCAAAGGCCTTTGACACAACATGAACTGGCCGCGCGACTGTCTTACTTTTTATGGAGCACCATGCCTGATCAAGAATTGCTGGCATCTGCAAATTCAGGTGAACTAAGCACGGCCGATGAGCTTACTAGCCAGGTCGAACGGATGCTCAAGCATCCTCGTTCGCAGCAATTTGTGGAGAACTTTGTTTCCCAATGGTTAGACATTGACGCGTTAGATCGGGTTGTCATCGACCAGAAACTTCATCCCGGATTTAAGCCCGAATTAAAAGGCGACATGCGCCGCGAAACTTTCGCTTTCTTCTCAGAAATTCTTCACCGTAATCTCTCTGCCGAAAATTTTATTGATTCTGATTTCGTGACTGTAAACAGCAGAATGGCGAGCCATTATGGGATCGATGGCGTAACGGCAGGAGAATTCCAACGAGTCAACTTAACCGCCAAAAACGCATCGCATAGGGGAGGACTCTTAGGCCAAGCGTCCATCCTCACCGCCAATTCGACAGGTAGAGATTCGAATCTCATTAAACGTGCGGTGTTTGTGCGTAAGCGTTTACTCAATGATCCGCCAGCTCCCCCCCCTCCAAACGTTCCCGAACTTGAAACAGCTGATCCAAAGTTTGCGCTGCTCCCAATTCGCAAACAACTTGAGATTCATCTCCATGATCCCGCTTGCGCCGATTGCCATCGCAACCTTGATCCTTGGGGTCAGGCCCTTGAACAATTTAATGCGATCGGACATTGGCGAGAGAAAATTGTAAGACCAATCCATGGCAAAAAAAACATTGAATTGGCAGTCGATGCGAATGCCAAACTTCCGGACGGGCATACGATTCAGGGCATCAGCGGATTAAAAACTTATCTCAAAGAGAATAGACGCAAACAATTTGCGCGAGCCTTTGTGTCAAAAGTACTTACCTACGCCCTTGGGCGGAGTCTGGAATTCTCTGACGAAACCCTGATATCTGATCTCACAAATCAGTTCTTGAAGAATAACCTGCGCGTGAGAGATTTAATATTAGCAATCGTGCAAGAACCCAATTTCCAATCCAAATAACTTACGAAGATGCATTCTAAGAAACCTTGGCACTTAAATCGACGAGCTTTTCTGCGTGGTATTGGAGCGACCCTTGCACTCCCTTCTTTGGAATGTATGGGCAGTGAGGCCTTGAACCCTTCCCCAAAAAGATTGGCAGCAATCTATTTTCCGTTCGGAGTTTCCATGGCGGCAGCTGATAGCGGAAAGGCCGATTGGAACTGGTTTCCAGAAAAGGCCGGAGCAGACTTTAAATTTTCTAATCCTTTGAGCCCCTTAGAGTCTCTTCGCGACGATATTTCTATCCTTGGAGGTTTATCACATCCCGAAGTTCGTAAGATTGACGGCCACGATAGCGGGGATACTTTTTTGACAGGTTGCGATTTATTAGGACGAGATCTACGAAACGTTCAATCGATGGATCAAATCGCCGCCAGTCAACTGGCTGATAAGACTCGATTTTCCTCCTTGGTCATGTCCACCGACGGTGGTGTCGGTGAGCCCACAAGATCGAGCACACTCTCATACAACGAACACGGTCGTCCCATTCCCGCACTTAATCAGCCGCGCCAGATCTTTGAGCGCCTTTTTGGGGGAGGCGATGAATCAACTGCTAGGGGACGTCGCCGCCTACGGAGTGCGGGAAGCATGTTGGACCTCGTTCTCGACGATGCAAAGAGAGTCCGAAGTCATCTTGGCCAAAACGATAAGGAGAAATTCGACGAATATTTGGATTCAGTCCGTCAGGTAGAAAAGCGAGTTGAGCGATCCCAGGCTTGGATTGATCTCCCAAAACCTGAACTCACTGATCAAGATCGTGAACGTCTCAAGCTAGAATCTGATTCAAACGTTCCGGAAGACTATGTTGGGACAATGTACGAACTCATCTATCTTGCCTTTCGAACTGATTCGACACGCGTTGCCACTTACCAAATTGGAAGTATGGGAGACGCCACAAGTTTGAGTGGCAAGTTTCCACAGCTACTTGGATTTGGTAAAAATATTCACTCGCTCTGTCACGACTGGAACAAACCCAATGGGATCGAGCCACTCGGAAAGTGGGATCAGTTTTTATCGCGGAAGTTTGCAGAATTCCTCACCAGAATGCGGGAGACTCCTTCGAATGCAGACGGCAGCAAGAGCCTCCTCGATCAAACAACCATTCTTTATGGTTGCAGCAACAGCACGACTCATAACAACAGAAATTACCCTTTGGTGTTGGCAGGCGGTAAAGGCCTAGGGTTTAAGCATGGCAATTACCATCGTTTTGAGGAGTCTGTGCCACTGGCCAATTTACACCTTACCATGCTCAAAAAAATCGGCATTACAGCTGACAAGTTTGCGGACAGTAATGCCTTGGTACCTGAGGTCTTGGCCTAGCCAAATCATTGACAATTGGGCTGTCCGGTTCGTCGCTGCTCGAGATGAAATTCTTTGAGGATTAGCAATAAGCAGATCACGGATTAAAACTTTAGTGCTTTAGCCAACGGTCTAGAAACTCAAAAGTCCCTTTCCCGTTAATCTTATGGGGTCCGACAAACCACTCTATTTCCGCGCGTTCACCGAGCCCAAGTTTCGCCGAATACAAATGCCTTACTTTGGCAAACTCAAGGGCTACTCGTTCATCTGGTGCGACCCCATCAAAATGGCCCCGCTCAACCATAAAAGGCCGTGGGGCAATTAGCGCAGCCATTTCCGAATAGTTAAAAGTACTACCAAGATCGAACTCAAAAATCTCGTACTCAGATTTATTCGAGTAACTATATGGACTCCGTGTTGAGGCGTTTTTCCACACCCAATCGTTGAAATCTGCACTGCAAATTGACAAACAATAGTTGTCCACCAATGGAGGAATGCGCATCGCCGATTTTCCGCCATAGGAAAGACCATAGAAACCAATTCGCTTAGCATCAACGAAGTCCAGCCCGCCAAGCCAGTCAGTGATTTGCTGGTGCTGTGGAACCATCAGAGAAAACAAAGTACGCCCAATTGAATTTGCCTTGAACTGAAGCGTACGAAATCGATCTTCAAAAATGTAGAGGTTTTGTGGCGCGAAAGTGACATAGCCACGCTCTGCCAATTTTGTAGCGAAAGCTTCATAGTAATGCTCATCTTTTTCTCCGATCGTCGACTGGGGGCGCCCTTCCAAACCATGCTGACAAACTACACAAGGCCGGGATTCTCCCGCTTTTAGATCATTCGGCAGAATTAGAATGCCGTATGCAAAAAAACTGGCGTCCTCAAAAACATCAAGGACAACCTCGTAGGCCTTTACCTTATCATTAATCTCAATTCGTCGGGTGCGGGGATTAGGCTCAAGCAGTTCATCGCTAAATCGGCCAATTACCTTTTCAGAAAAATAGTTGCGGTAGAATTTTTGAGTTTCCCTAAAGGCGAGCGGCGAAGTCGTCTTAAGCTTCGCCATAAACTTTCGACGCTCATAGGGGCTTTCCACGAGTAACTGTTGGTTGTGGCGATCAAGCTCGTGCATTTGCCTGGCATGGCGTGTTTTCTGGTCAACGACCTTGAGTATCTTCAAAGGCTGAGCCTGCTTTTTTAAATTTTCTTCCTGATTACCTGATGGAAGGAGGCGTCCAGGCTTACCTCGTGATTTTTTTTGCTCAATCAACACTTGGGGTCCGGGTGGGTGGGCCAAAATCTTCAAATCCCTCGGAGCAATCATCTTTTTTAACGAGGCTAGGTCAAACTGCTTCAGCAAACCAAAAACATTGCGTTCCGCAGGCTCCTGCCACAAATCAGCATCAGGACCAGAATAGCCACTCACCGTAGCCTTCGGGATCCGATCATCAATTGCAGCCGAAAATAAAGCGAGCATGCCACCTTCACCATGCCCGTGAATTCCCACTAGTTCAGCACCTAGTCGGTCAACCAATGCTAATACTTTCTGAATTTCATAACCGATGAGGTGACGTCCCAGCTCAAAAGCGGGGCGATAGAGATACTCACGATTCGATATTTTATGCGGTCCAAGATTCCGGTTGATTAAAACAGGTACAAAAACGTTTAATCCGCCAGCAGCATACTCCCGAGCGGTCTGATAAACCATCGGTAGCTTATCATCAAAACCTGCTATCTCCTCAGGAGTTTGATCTGCATCCGGTATAACAATGATCGACTCTTTTGCATTTGGAGGAGCTAGCCACAGACCCTCCCCATATACATCACCAAAGGCCTCCCAACGGATCTCGTGAACTACAAAATCATCGCTCTCCGCGACCTTACTCAAGACTTCGAGGTGGGAAGAGGCGGCGACTCGCTTATCGACCACTCCCAAGATACGCGCCAGTTCTGGACGATCTGGTTGATCCAGCTCATTTTTTGCTAAAGTCTCCTCGATCTTCTTAAGCAAAAAGGCATCAGCCGAATCAATGAGTCGGGAGGCAATGTCACCTTCCCAGTCCAGTCGCTTCGTCCCAGCTAAAGGTTCAGCAAAGCAAATGTAATTGCAACCAAAGAGGACAATCAGCAAACATAAACATCGACTCATAGACACCAATCTAACTGATAGCCTCTTTTTTTAGAATAAGAAATTGTTCGACTCAAGCGAGTCTTTAAAGCCTATCTTTAGAAAAGCCCCTGTATCAATCCATCTTCATCCAGCTTAATTTTATCAGCTGCTGGAACTCTTGGAAGGCCAGGCATTGTCATGATTGCACCACACACAATCACAACAAACTCAGCCCCTGCAGACAATCTCACCTCTCGGATAGAGAGCGAGTGATCTTTCGGTGCTCCTAATAACTTTGGATCGGTGGAAAAGCTATACTGAGTCTTTGCAATACAGACTGGAAGATGCCCAAATCCATTCTCTTGGAACCACTTTATTTTATCTCTAACAACTTTATCTGCCATTACTTCATCTGCCTGATAAAGCATTTTGGCAATTGTTTCGACTTTCCCCATCAATGGCATTTCATCATCGTACAATGTTTTAAACTGAGCGGCCCCTGAGTCAGCTAAACGAGCTACTTTCTCGGCCAAGTCAGTCGCACCATCACCTCCATCTTCCCAGTGACTTGTCACACTTACCTCAACATTAAATTTTTTACAGTAGTCTCTAATGACTTGGAATTCCGCCTCGGAATCAGAAACAAATTTATTAATACCGACAACCAGCGGAACCCCAAACTGGCTCAAGTTACGAATATGCCTACCTAGATTTGAGCAACCTTTTTTGAGCGCTTCGGTATTTTCATTATTTAAATTATCTTTCGAAACGCCCCCTTGATGCTTCAAGGCTCTGACGGTGGCGACCAGAACAACGGCATCAGGCGAAAAACCGGCTTTCCGGCATTTGATATTAAAAAATTTCTCGGCACCCAAATCTGCTCCAAAGCCAGCTTCAGTCACGACATAATCCGACAATTTTAGTGCCGTTTTTGTTGCGATCACTGAATTACAGCCGTGGGCGATATTAGCAAAAGGCCCTCCGTGAATAAGAGCGGGGTTACCTTCCAAAGTCTGCACAAGATTGGGTCTGAATGCGTCCTTCAACAGCACCGTCATTGCATGATGAGCGTTAATCTCTTTTGCTCTAACTGGAGTCATCTCGCGAGTGTAGGCGATGATAATATTTCCTAATCTTTCTTCCAACTCTTCCAAGTTCTGAGACAGGCAAAAAATAGCCATAACCTCTGAGGCAACCGTAATATCAAAACCATCTTCTCTCGGATACCCATTGGTAGGTCCACCCAGTGATGACGTGATCGCTCTGAGCGACCGATCATTCATATCAACCACACGCCGGAAGGCCACTCTGCGACTATCTATCTTCGTTGAATTTCCCCAGTAGATATGGTTGTCAATCATGGCAGAAAGAAGACTATGAGCCGAGGTGATCGCATGAAAGTCGCCGGTGAAATGAAGATTGATATCTTCCATTGGTATCACTTGCGCATACCCACCTCCAGCTGCACCACCCTTCATGCCGAAACAAGGACCTAAGCTCGGCTCACGCAAACACACTGTCGTTTGTTTACCAATTTTATTTAAACCATCCGTTAGCCCCACCGAGGTTGTCGTTTTTCCTTCACCCGCTGGGGTTGGCGTAACTGCTGTGACAAGGATCAATTTCCCATCCTTATTCTTCTGCGCGCCATTAATTGCGTCCCATGAAATCTTAGCTTTATCATGACCAAAAGGAACGAGATCTTTTTGGTCAATCCTGAGCTTCGCTCCAATGTCATTAATGTGTTCACCGGAAACTTCTCTAGCAATATCGATATCGGTTTTATACTCGCTCATTCTTTGTCTTAGGTGTGTTGTAAATCTTTAATTAATTCAATTCCCGCACTGATTCAGTGAAGCGAATAGGAATATGAATCAGGCCGACAAGAGGCTTAGAATATTCTCAATAAAAATCAATAAGCGATCGCCATTCAACTCAACCACAGTGATTTAAAGTCTTATACTAGCATCGAGTACTAAGATAAATTACTCACTTAGACACCGGGAAATAAATTCGCGCGCCATTCCCAAAAAGTTACAGATAAATGATAAAGAAGATAAACTCCATCTTGGTGACTCTGGCGGCCCTTGGCGCCCAGTTGATAATCAATTCCGCGGCGTAAGCTGAAGAACTACCGAAGAAAAGAAAGGGGCCGATCAGGGTATTTATCCTTACGGGCAATCAAATATGAATGGACAGGCTCAAAGCAGAACGATTGACTTTGTTGGCGAAGACAAAAATTCGGCGCTTGCCCCGCTGCTGAGGACCTTCAAACCCGGCGGCAAGACCTTAGTCACACACGACGACGCCTGGGTCGGCAACAATGACAGTTATCCAAATACTATGAAAAAAAACCTGCCTTCGCTGCTTTTCTTTTTCTTCTGGCACCTGATCCCAGTTACGGGAGAAGAGAAAATGAACGTCCTTTTTATCGCTGCAGATGATATGAACTGCGATCTGGAGGTTTACGGAAACTCTCAAGTGAAAACCCCGAATTTAAAGCGACTCGCTGCGATGGGAATGCGCTTTGATAATGCTCATTGCCAACAGCCTCTTTGTGGCCCAAGCCGGGCCAGTTTGATGACAGGCCTTCGTCCTGACACCTTAAATCTCCACACACTCAAACATGAGTTGCGCCTGAAGAATCCTGATGTCGTAACACTAGGGCAACTTTTCAAAAACAATGGTTATTTTTCCTATCGATCAGGAAAAATCTATCACTATGGGAATCCCAGTATGATCGGCACCGATGCCAACGATGACCCGGCCACATGGACGGAGCGCTCCAACCCTGCCGGAATCGACAAAACTCGTGAAAGCGAAATCATCAACTTCGGCCCACATAAAGGCCTCGGAATCTCGATGGCCGTGTGGGATCCAATAAGCACAGACGAAGAACACACCGACGGGATGGTCGCGAGTGATGTAATTGCCCAGATCGAAAAGCACAAAGACAAGCCTTTCTTTCTTGCTGCCGGATTTTTTAATCCACACTGCCCCTATGTCGCGCCAAAAAAATACTTCGATATGTATCCTCTGGAGGAGATCACCATTCCTGATTTGGACGAGGCCAAGAAGGATTTAGAAGATGTTCCGCCAATGGCCTATACGAGGGATTCCAGAAATTGGCCCTACTACTTTCCAAATATCACGGTGGCTGAGGCACGACGTTGCAAGCAGGCCTACTATGCCTGCAATACTTTTATCGATGCGCAGATCGGTCGACTTCTCGATGCTCTTGAAAAGCATGATCTCATGAAGAAAACCATCATCGTCTTCTGGTCAGACCACGGATATTTCCTCGGAGAAAAGGGACTCTGGTACAAACGCAAAGCATTTGAAAGATCCACCCGCATGCCCATGCTAATCGCTGCTCCCGGTTTCACCCGCGGAAAAGCATCCCCAAAACCAGTCGAACTACTCGACCTATACCCGACCCTAGCAGATCTTTGCGGACTGGAAGCGCCTAAAAACCTGGAAGGAGCATCTTTGCGCCCCTTACTTCGAGACCCTTCCGATCCACGCTGGAAAAAACCAGCCGTTACCCAAATTTGGCATCGCCACAATGCTTGGGGATACTCCCTGCGCACGGAGCGGTATCGATATACAGAATGGCTTCAAGGTAAAGCTGGGTGCGAATTATATGATCACAGGGTTGATCGAGAAGAGGTGACAAATCTAGCGGAAAAACCAGAACATCAAAATTTGGTGGCTGAGCTATCTTCTCAGTTAAAACCCTTCTTCAAACTCCCCAGAGCAAAACGCATAGCTCCTCCGAAAAAGAAAAAATGAAGAGAGAAAATTTCTATATCGTTTTTGCTATTCTGCAGGTTATTTCAGATCTATCAGCAGCTGAAAATTACAGCTTTTTGGTAGCAGGAGATCCACAATACCTCGCTGAAAAATCAAAATCTCCAAAGCAGCTGGATCCATATTCAGAGAAAGCCAACAATCGCGCAATCGCCCTTCTGAAAAATTTTTCCGGCCGGTCGATTCCAGAGGATCATGGAGGCGGAAAAGTCAGTGAAAAAATCCTCGGACTTATCAATACCGGAGACCTCATTGATAGCGCAGACAAAACCGGCGGGAATTACCCAGCCATGCAAGAATTTGAGTGGAAGCGCTACAAGACTGACTACGGCCTCACGGGCAAAGATGGCTTGATTCCGTTTCCTGTCTATGAGGTCCATGGTAACCATGACGGCCCTCAGGGAGATACTTTTATCGTAAAAAACATCATCGAGCGAAACCGGAAACGTCCGGGCATCGTCAACCGCTCCGAAAACGGATTGCACTACTCATGGAATTGGGGGCCGCTCCACTGTATCAACCTTGGAATATTCGTTGGCAAAGGCGATAAGCGCCGAAATGACCACCACTATGCCCCGCGCTCCAGCTTGGAATTTCTGCGTGAAGATCTTGCTGATGAGGTTGGCAAGAGCGGCCGACCAGTTATTATTTCGTTTCACTTGCACCCAAATTGCCCCGAATACGACTGGCCGAAGGAAGACCTCGAAGCTTTTTGGAAAGTAATCAAACCCTTTAACGTATTGGCCTTATTCCACGGACACACTCACGGTTCGCCACCCAACAAAATGATGTGGAATGGCCAGAAATTCTCAGGAAAGCTGGCGGAAGGGATTGATGTGTTCAATCCCGATGATATCGGTGCCGCAAAAACGGATCGTAAGAACCCCGAGCAGGGAGTTGGATTATTACATGGTTTCCTGTATGTCGAATTAATCAATAAGAAGGGCACCAAGAACGATCGCATGATCGTAAGGAGCTATGCAACACGTGATAACTGGAAGAGCCACGACTGGCACACAACTTGGACTCGAAACATCAAAATCCCAGACCGGGAAAATTGATGGAATTGTGGGTTACCAAAAATAGCGTCCCTAACATTTCTCAGTTAAAAGTAATCTTAAGGCAGCCGAAATTGCCGGACATTTCTGCTATAAAAGTGTATCTTCGTATCAATGAACGTGATGCGCTCTTATCTCAGTATCTTGTTATCCCTGCTCGGGTTGTCGACTTCATGCCTAGGTAAGGATCCCCTTGCCCCATTTCTGAATGCCCCGGCCTTTGAAACTCAGCGCCTATTCAAAGATCAACGTTACCCAAATGTGGTCGTCACAATCCAGGGAACAGTGCTGGCGGTTTGGGGCAATGACGGCGTGGTCGTACGCAGAAGCCAGGACGGCGGTAAGACTTGGGGTTCCGCTATTTCAGTTTCAAAAAAGGGATACCATAGTGGAGGAACTACGGTCGATACGACCTCCGGCGACATTCTCATCTTTGTAGAGGACCGGCAGCCACCAGCCCCACTCAAGATCTACCGCAGTCAAGACGATGGCAAGTCGTGGCAAATCCAAAAAACAAAAATTGAGAAAGACCATAATGGGAATATCCCCTCCATGCACATGAATGAACACGGTATCACGCTCCGCCACGGACGCTACCGTGGACGGCTCATCCGACCGTCACGCTACTATGGCCCCAAGGGCGGGGAAGCAGAATGGCCCCTGCAATACACTAATGCTATTTATAGTGACGATGGTGGAAGAAGCTGGAAGACCAGTAAACCATTCCCCGAAAACGGAACAGGCGAAGCTGCCCTGATTGAACTTGCCGACGGGCGTATCTATTACAACTCACGTGTTCACTGGTCCAAACGACCGCGCAACAAACGTCGGCGAGAAGCATGGAGCGACGATGGCGGAGTCACGTGGAAAAAGTGGAAGATTATCGATGCCTTGCCAGATGGTGATCAGGGAAGGACCTACGGCTGCATGGGGGGACTGACTCGGCTGCCCTCGAAAGATCGCGACATCCTAATCTTCAGCAACCTCGACACCGACGCCCAACACCGCGAACGAGTCACCGTTTGGGCGAGTTTCGATGGCGGCAACACCTGGCCCATCAAGCGATTAATCGACGCTGGCCGCAGCGGCTATTCGTCGCTCGCAGTGGGCCGCCCTAATACTCCAAGTGCCGGGTGGATTTATCTACATTATGAACACGACCCATTTAAGGGCGCTCATATCTCCCGGTTTAATTTAGCTTGGATCCTTGGCGGCCAGAAAACCAGAAATGGCGCGGTCCCGAGCTCACTGATTGAAGTTGTCAAATGACGAGAAAGGATCTCCTGTTCATTTTCGTAAGATAACCATCGTTTCCGGGATTGGAGACGTTATTTCGTCAGTAGTTCTGACTCCTCACCGCCTCCAGATCTAATCCAAAAAAATGGCCAGACTGTATTTTTCGGTTTCAAGGTTTAGGGCCTCTTTGGAGGCTGCTTTCTTATCAAGTCTCCTTACTCTGATTTATATGACCGCAATGGTCGGAGCGAGCGAGACTAGTCATGCGCTATCGGGCATCAACAGCCGCCACCTTGATCTTTTAAACACCCACTGCGCGTCTTGCCACAACGAGAAGAAGAGCAAAGGAAAATTCCGAATCGACGAGCTTAGCCTCACCATTCAAACGACCAACGATGCGGAACGATGGCAAAAGGTGCTCAATGCGCTTAATGCCGGCGAGATGCCACCAGAAGATGAGGAACAAGTCCCTCCTTTGGAGAAAGCAGATCTAGTAGACGACCTAGGTCTAGCAATGGTCACCTTGCGAAAAAAAATGAGCGACCGCCATGGAGCAATCGCCATGAGCCGCCTTAATCGACGCGAATACCGCAACACTCTTCGCGAATTACTTGGCGTCGAAATCAATGTCAGTCAATTGCCCCCAGATCATGGCCTAGGCAACTACGATACTTCCGGAAGCAGCCTCTACATTTCGAGCAACCAAATTGAATCATACTTGGAATTAGGACGGGAGGCCGTGGAGGAAGCAATCGACCGCTACCTTGCACGCGGAGTCACCGCCAAACACCGCCACGAAGGCGAAGAGTTAACCAAAAAATACCGGGCTCATTTTAAAAAATGGGATGCGTCTACAAAATGGCGAAGTGAACTCGCCAAGGCAGGAGTGCAAACCGTGAATGAAAAAATCTATAAATCGCTAAAAACGAAACATCCATCCCGGCAAGATAAACACCTTCCCTTCTATCTCCACTTTGATGAGATATCGGGAGCGCCAGCTGTCCCCAATGACAGCGCCTTTCGTTTCTTCGACAACCCAACTCGGGTCGATCAATTTATTAGCGCTTCTGCACCAAATCATTCTTATCTCAAGAGATACCTTAATCTTCCAAAGATTGAACAAGGTGCTTTCATCACAATCCCGACCATTCATCCCAATCAGTTGCCGACAGGATATGTCGAATACCATCTCCCCCCAGGTTGGCCACCCGGAAAGTATAAAGTGAGATTTCGAGTTGCCCGCGCGGACAATGCACCTGAAGACCGTCGATTTCTGGAATTCGGCCTACGCGTGCGCAACGTCGATTTATTAAGTGCCCATGAAGTGACCGGAACCATGGAGGATCCCCAAATCATCGAGACTTCATTAGAAATCACACGTAAGCATTCTCTGGGCGAAAACCGGGACGAGAGGCAAATTTATCTCCGCGAAAAAGGGATGCATCATCAATTCCACTACCCGCGTAAAGTATTCGCGGAGACTAAAAAGCGAAACGGATATGGCCCCGAATATGTCTTTTGGATCGACTGGCTAGAGGTTGAGCGTGTCACTACAGAAGACCAGCCCCTTCCCGAAGGCATGCAAGCTGTAGTCCAGTTATTAAATAGTGAAAAGTTGGTTGAAGAACGATCCGATGAAGGACTATTCGTCCACCAAACCGACGGAATTAAGGCACAAAAAATCCGTATCATTAATCCAGATGCCGGAAACAACGACTTTCTCCACCTTCGCGAAGTGCAAGTAATGAGTGGGGGCAAGAATATCGCCCTCCGGGGGACTGCCTCTCAGAGCTCCACACACGGTAATAAAAATGAACGGGGCGCAAAAAGTGCCATTGATGGAGACATGACAAGTATCAATCATACATCAAACATGGCTGAATCCGGAGAATGGTGGGAAGTAGACCTTGGACGCGAAGTTTCGATCGATGAAGTCCGAATCTACAATCGAAACGATAGCCCAACGACGGAATCTCGCCTGAAGAATTACATCTTAGAAATCTTAGACTCGAAAGGAAATCCTCAAGGAGAAAACTATCCAAGAACCACAGAGCTTGTTGATTGCTTCCAAAAATTCTTAACCCAAGCATTCCGGGGACAAGCGGTAGACCAAAGCTTCATTGATCGTCTCCTTAACTATTACCACAACAAACGGAAGGTCGACGGGCTCAAACATCGGGAGGCCCTTACCAGCACCTTGGCGATCGTCTTGAGTTCCCCAATGTTTCTCTACAAATCCGAATTCTCTTTAAAGGACCAACAGATAATCAGCCAACAAGAACTCGCTCAACGACTGTCTTATTTTCTGTGGAGCGCACCAGCCGACGCCACACTCATCAATCTTGCAAACACCGGAAAACTATCGGACTCCAAAGTTCTCCGCCAACAGACCGATCGACTCATTGATGACCCACGGTCCACTGCAATGATCCACGGCCTTGTTCATCAGTGGCTAGATATGGAACGGCTCGATTTCTTTAACGTAAATCTGATCAAGCATCGGACCTACGATAATAGCGTAAAGATGGCAGTTCGTGATGAAGTATACGAAACCTCATCGTTTCTTCTCAAAGAAAATCGAAGTATTACGGAATTGTTGTCGGCTGACTATGTGGTGATCAACAGCCTTCTGGCACAATTCTACGGGATTCCTGATGTTGAAGGCGACCACTTCCGAAGAGTGGCTCTTCCTAAAAACTCGCCACGCGGCGGCTTACTAGGCATGGCGGCAATTCATCTGATGGGCGGAAATGGCGACGAATCAAGTCCAGTTGAACGCGGGGCTTGGGTCCTACGAAAACTACTTCATCAACCACCTCCACCTGCTCCTGCCAATGTTCCCAATTTAGCCAGACTTTCAGATAAAGTTCTCACGACACGTGACCGCTTAAAGGCTCATCAAGAACTCCCGCAATGCGCCAGCTGTCATCGCAAAATTGATCCAATTGGTTTTGGTTTGGAGAATTTTGACGCGGTTGGTTTATGGAGAACCGAAAACAGCTACGAAAATCCAGGTAAAGACCAAGAAAAGAAAACTTGGAAGATTGATTCAAGCGGTCAAATTCACAGAGGTCCGTTCTTTTCAAATTACTTTGGTTTGCGTGATCACATCGCCAGCCAAAAGGATGCCTTTGCCAACAGCTTTACTTCAGCTGTAATCGAATATGGAATGGGACGACCCATCGGTTTTAGTGACCAAACACTTATCAATGAGATCGTTAAACAATCAAAAGACAAGAACTACACCTTGCGTTCCTTTTTCCACGCCTTGATACAACACGAGAATTTCAAACAAAAATAATTTTATGAGCAACACGATGGGCAGACGCCCTTTCCTACGATCTGCAACTGGATTTCTGGCTCTTCCTGCATTGAATCTTTTCGCTGAAAATCGCCCTCGCCAGACTAAGGCTCCGGCCAAACGGATGGTCTTTCTGAGCTTTGGTTGGGGCGTTACCGAGGAAAGTTGGTATCCGGATATCACCAAACCAGGAGACACCTACAAAATGCCGACTGGACTCGCTCCCCTTGAGCGGCATCGCCAAGATTTCTCCATCGTCCAAGGCCTTTGGCACAAGTATAGTCTCTTTAACGACGCAGGACATTCTGGCAGCACATTCTGGCTCACTGGCGCCAATCGATTCGCGCAACCGGGCGTAAGTTTCGCCAATACCATTTCTGTCGATCAGGTCGCAGCCCAAGAATTTGGCAAACACACGCGCTTTAATTCAATCCAGATCAATGGCGGAGGAAACGTCAATGGTGATGGTCACGGTCCCGGGCTATCTATGTCATGGGACTCGAAAGGAAAACCATTGGGAGGCCAAAATCATCCGGTTCAATTATATCGCCATTTGTTTTCTGGTAGTAAAATCCCACTTGAACAGGTGCAGCGGCGATTATCCGAGAAACGCAGCGTGCTTGACACGATGATGGGGAACGCCAAACAACTCGAGAAAAAATTAGGCCACACCGATAAAGATAAATTGGACGAGTATTTCGAAAGTATCCGAAAACTTGAAAACCGGATCGCTAAGGAAGAAGCCTGGCTCAATGTTCCTCGGCCTAAAGCACCCATCTCCGAACCAAAAGTGAACAATGGGCGTGAACTTGTCGAAGCCACCTATGATTTGATGGTTCTAGCTATGCAAACAGACAGCACCCGGATCATGACCTTCCGTCAACCAGTTCAAAGTCTGCTCAACAGCGAAAACATCGCCGTCGGCGGTCATGATATCAGTCACTACCACGGGAATTCTGAGAAAATGCATGCCTCTCAACAGCGTGACCTTGTTCAAAGTGAACTGCTCGCCGGTTTTATCGATCGGCTGAAAAAAACAAAAGAAGCCGATGGTTCGAGCCTCTTCGACCACCTCTGCCTAGTTTACGGCAGCAACCTTAGGACCAGTCATTCGGTGGACAACTGCCCTACCCTAGTTGCAGGTGGTGCATCTGGAATCAAACTTGGATACAACCATGTTATGAAGACTGAGACTCCATTGAATAATCTTTGGTTGTCCCTACTCAATCAACTCGACGTCGTGACAAAGAAGCATGGTGACAGCACCGGGGTCCTTGAAAAGATCATGGTCTAGAGGCTAGTTTTTTTGCTTCTTTAATAAGAACCGTTAGTCCCAAACATCTTTTCCTTAGAAGCGCGAGGACGCCGACGCACTGAGTGGTCTGGAGCTCCCGTAATCCGATCAAATTCATCGGGAGTTCGCTTTGAAGGAAGGTAGTCGTTTGTCCTTTTGAATTGCGTTTTAAGAACCGCTTTCAAATCTGAGAGGATATTCTCATGTGCTTCGTTCGAGGCCAAGTTGACAAGTTCAAAGGGATCGTTTTTGAGATTATAAAGTTCGAACTCAGCACGAGGCTTGCTGAGACAACGACCTTGAGCAGGAGTAAGTTTATTTTCCTTTCTTAACCTCTGGATGGTAGTCCAAGTAGGACTCCTCCCGGCATCCGCCGATGGAGTGTTAGGAAGATCGGGGTAGGTATTGTGAATGAGCTTCCAGCGTTGGTTTGCAACCGACCGACCATGATCCTCAAAATCGTGCCAGTGATCCTCTGAGAAAGCATACTCGCGGGTGGTCTTCTGAGCGTCTTTCAAGACAGGTAAGAAGCTCGTTCCTTCGAATGAGTCCGGCGACTTTAAGCCCGTGATTTCAAGAAACGAGGGAGCGATATCGACCGATGACACGAGGCTTTTCGTTTTCTGTCCTGGCTTGATTTGAGCAGGCCACTTTACGATCCACGGAGTCCGGATACCACCATCATAGAGGGTCGTCTTATCTCCCGGAAAAGGACGCCCATTATCACTGATAAAAACAATCATGGTATTCTCGCTAACCCCCTGCTTTTCCAGTTCAGTAACCACTTTTCCCACGTATTGATCGAGGCGCCCGATCTCATCATAGTAGAGGCGGAAGTCTTCTCTGACCTCCGGAGTGTCCGGCATGTAGGGCGGAATCTGAATATCAGACTTTTTGTGAGGAATCTTCAGAGCTCCGTCTTCGTAGGCCCGATGCGGATCCAGAGCCGCCAGCCAGAGAAAGAATGGTTTGTCCTTGGGGCGGTTTTCTATGGTCGACACCCAAGCCTCGCATCCACTTGGCGACTTTGCCACCATTTTGCCCGGTTTGGCATCGGTCCCGGATGGGAGAATGAACCCGGCAGTTGAAGCTTCAAAAACATCATCAAAGCGATTCTTAACGGACTCGCCAAGGTGCCATTTCCCTGCCGCTGCTGTGTAATAACCTGCAGCCTTTAGCCGCTCCACAAAAGTCACCGACTCTTTTGGTAACGGCCAGTGCAGTTGCTCGGCCCCAGTATTATGGGGATAGCGACCTGTGATAATGCTCGCTCGGCTTGGGCTACAGGAATTCGCAGTAAGATAGGCGTGTTGGAAAGTTATTCCTGACTTCGCCAGAGCATCAATATTGGGCGTCTTAATCGAAGGATGCCCATAGACCCCACAATCATCCCAGTTCATATCATCCGCAATGATTAAAATAATATTCGGCTTTTCGCCAGCCACCAAGGGAAGGCAAATTACAAACAAAGAGAGAATGAATTTCATTTTTTTGAGATAGGATTTCCGTAAGCGTCGACCTCGATTTGTGCTCCTTTGGAGACGGGAGGTTGCATCATTTTGGCGATGACTTTTTCGAGCTTCGCTTTGGCAGTTTTCGCTTCCGCAGTGAATTGGGCAGGATCAAGAAGCTCTTCCTTATAATCTACCCCATCGATCGCGAAGAGACGCCCATCTGAGAAGAGCTTATACTTATGGTCGAGGGCAAAGATCGCGCGGGAGAAAGCCATTTTATCCCAACCTGGTCTTGGGTCATACCAGAAGAAGGCCCAGTCACGGGGAGGTGCACCGGGGTGCTTATGAATCGCTGGAGCAAATGAAACACCATCGTGCTGCCAGTTTGGGGGCACCCTTTCCCCAGCTAGCTCAGCAAGAGTTGGCAGAAAATCCGAAGGATCAATCAATTGAGAGGACACTTTCGCTTGAATCTGCCCCGGCCAACTCGCGATTAAAGGGACCCGAATTCCGCTTTGGATCGGCTCGGCCTTCCCTCCTTTGACAAGTTTTCCGTTGAGATGAGAAGTCACCGACTTGTTGGTGCCATTATCGGAGTAAAACAAGATGAGGGTTTCGTTGGTGAGGCCAAGCTCCTCAATCCCATCAACTACTCTCCCTACAATTGTATCCATGTAGGCCACCATGTCGGGGAAATACTTGTCATCTTCATCCAGTCGTTTCGAAGGATCGTCATTCCAGATTTTGGAATTGGGAGTGGGATTCACCGGCCAATGCGGAAGAGCCATTGGATAGTAAACGAAGGCTTTCTCGTCTTTGTTCTTTTTAAGGAAATCGAGAAGAAAATCGACTGCCAAATCCTCACCGTATTTCCCTTCAACATTCTTATGAAGCTTTCCATTTCTCAGGAAAGTGGGATTGGCATAGCGCGATCCTTTGTCCTCGGTGTGCAGTGAGTGGAAAAGGGAATACTCGTGAAACCCGGCGTCCTTCGGATGCATCCCGGTGCCTCGGCGTTTCTCGGCATTCGGAAAATCTGGCGGGTCATAAGATTGCAGCTGCCACTTTCCCGAAATGCAGGTGCGATACCCAAAAGACTGCATCAGATGCCCAAAAGTTTTCTCCTTAGGGGGCAGAATCCCGAAATATTTCCAATTCCGATGATTCTCTCGGCCCGTCATGATCTCCAAACGAGTTGGAGAGCACAAAGGCTGAGAATAGGCGTGAGTACAACGAAGCCCCTCGGCCGCAAGTTGATCGAGCCGCGGAGTCTTATAATCCGAACCACCATAACAGCCCAGTCCCTCGAGACCAATATCGTCCGCCATGATCAAGACAATCTTCTTGGGAAGTATGGGGTGCCCCGCCAATGAGATTAAAGCGGAGAAAGAAAGAAAGATAAGAACTCTAAAACGCATAACAACCGATGATTAGCGCTCGCTCTTCAACTTGAATCCTGGATGCTCGGAAGGAGTGCGAACTTGATCCATCAGCGTCGTCAACTCAGCTACCTTGCCAGAGTTCGTCTTCGAAAGATCGATCTTTTCCGATTGATCATTTGTGATGTTGAAGAGCTCGGCACGTGGATTGTCGGCCTTATTCGTATTATAGAGGATCAACTTCCAGTCGCCCTTGAGAATAGCGCGCTTCCCTCCCCCTTCAAAAAATTCCCAATAGAGTTGCTCGTGCTTCTTTTGCTCACCCTTCCCGAGGAGAGTCGGAACCAAGGAATATCCGTCAGTATCTGACTGTTCCTCTGCGCCTGACAGCTCGCGAACGGTAGGGGAAATATCCCAAAAGGCCGAAGGATGATCACTGACCTTTCCCCCCTTGATCGTCCCAGGCCACCAAGCGACCATCGGAACTCTGACTCCACCTTCATAAAGATCACGCTTCCCGCCGCGGAGCAGGCCGCTGGAGTTAAAGCTATCGCGACGGTGGCCACCTTCCTGCATTGCCCCGTTGTCGCTCGAAAAAATTACGAGAGTATCCTCGGCAAGACCCAAGTCCGCCA
>Ga0213863_10000807_pt1 | contig 23431 bp, 16 predicted proteins | sample PICome_8_FD_160128 | JGI IMG/M metagenome (GOLD analysis project Ga0213863, IMG submission 160128) | Coastal seawater microbial communities near Pivers Island, North Carolina, United States - PICO497 | ecosystem: Environmental > Aquatic > Marine > Coastal | place: USA: North Carolina... | reverse complement strand
CAGCTTTTTTAATGCCAGATTTTGTTGGAATTGTTTTAAAAATACCCACTGCATATTCTTGAAAACGAACTGGGTTTTCTAATTTTGGAACGATATGGGTTTCCTGCAATTCCATTATTTTGCAAACAATTGATTGAGATCTTTAAAGGCCTTGAATTCCAGGGCATTGTTTTCTGGATCGTTGAAGAATAACGTAGCTTGTTCGCCAACTTTTCCTTTAAACCGAATGGTTGGTTCTATAATAAAACGTGTATTATTTGCTTTTAGTCTGTCTGCTAAATCTAGCCAAACCTCCCAAGTAAGGACCACACCAAAGTGAGGTACGGGAACATCTTGACCATCTACCGGATTGGAAATCCTTTGTGGTATAAAATCCTCTTTTTGATGAAGGACTAATTGATGTCCAAAAAAATTAAAATCTACCCAATGTGTTGCACTTCTTCCTTCTTTACATTGTAAAATATCTCTGTAAAAAGTACGGCATTTTTCTAAGTTTTTAACAGGAATAGCGATGTGAAAAGGTTGAAGGTTCATATTTTTTTATTTTAAAAATTCATTTTGTGTTGGTGAAAAAGGCTAATACCCTACAGCAGCGTCATCACCCCGTTTGTCGGCACCACCTTCCAATTCTCCGTTTTCCAACACTAAAATGGCGGCAACTTTCCCAATAACGATTGCATTGCTTTCATCTAATTGATAGTGCAATTGTTTCAATTCAGATTTTACGGTGTCTGAAAAACTGTTAGGTTCCATTTTAATTACATCTGGCATCCATTGATGATGAAATCTTGCCGCGTTTACAGCATCTTGCATGCTCATCTCAAATTCATGAACATTCAAAATGGTTTGTAATACCGAAGTAATAATTGTAGAGCCACCGGGTGTTCCAACTACCATAAATAGTTTCCCGTTTTTTTCTACAATCGTTGGTGTCATTGAACTCAGCATTCTTTTTTCGGGTGCAATCTCGTTTGCTTTTGCGCCCAAGAGTCCAAACATATTTGGTACTCCTGGTTTGCTGCTAAAATCATCCATTTCATTGTTTAAAAAGAATCCTAATTCACTACTGTATAATTTGGATCCATAACCGCCATTAATCGTTGTTGTAACTGATACAGCATTTCCAAATGCGTCTACAATTGCATAGTGTGTGGTTTCATCGCTCTCTATAATTTCGATATTTCCATGCGCAACTTCTGAGGATAAGGTTGCTTTCTTAAAAGAAAAATTTTTCATTCGCTTTTGAGAATATGCTTTCGAAATCAGTTCTTTTTGAGGGATGCTTACAAAATCAGGGTCCCCCAAAAAGAAACTACGATCCGCGTAGGCGCGTCTTTCTGCCTCTGTAATTACTTGTATCGACTTTGTTGTGTTGTGCCCAAATTCCTTCAAATTAAAAGGCTCTATTGCATTCATAATTTGAGCCAAGCAAATACCACCACTTGAAGGAGGTGACATTGAAATGATTTTCAAATCATCATAGGTGAACGTGATGGGGTCTCTCCATTTGGGTTGGTATTTCTCTAAATCTTCCAAAGTAATAATTCCGCCGTTTTCTTGTATAAATTTTACCAAGCGCGCTGCGGTTGCTCCCTTGTAAAACTCATCCCGACCATTTTTTTGAATTCTAGATAAGGTTGCTGCCAAAGCACCATATTTAATGGTGTCATTTTCCTTCCAAGCTTTGTTGAATAGTATTGGATTTTTGTTTGCTTTCAAAAAAGAAGCTTGAAATTTAGCAATTCTTTTTTCTTGTTTTTTTGTGACAACAACCCCTCTTTTTGCCAAAGCGATCACAGGTGTTAGAATTTCTTTCATGGAAAGTGTTCCAAATTTTCTATGTACCTCAAAAACACCTGCCACCGTTCCTGGAACACCAACTGCCATAGCACCTAGCGTACTCTTTCCTTTGATGACCGCCTTATTTTCATCCAAATACATATCTTTAGTTGCTGCCAGCGGGGCTTTTTCTCGATAATCCAAGGCACCAATCGCTCCCATGTTATTTCGATAAACCATAAATCCGCCACCACCAATATTTCCGGCATAGGGATAGGCTACGGCCAAAGCTAGTTCTGTGGCGACCATGGCATCAAAAGCATTCCCTCCTTTTTTTAAAATGGAGCTACCAATTTTAGAAGCTTCTTCTCTTGCAGAAACTACCATCGCTTTTTTTGTTGTGACGCCTCTATTTTTATGCCTTATATTGTCTGAAGTGGTACAATGTAGCATGAGTATTGAGAGGATGCAAAGGAGCATGGTTTTTTTCATGTTTTTTCTTTTTTATACTACCTGTAAAGGTGTCCTATTTTTTGAGGTTTCTTTATTTTGAATTTCTAATTCTTCCAGATTGAGTCAATAGCTGTAGTTTTTGTTGAGTAAAAACTCTTAAGTCTTGAAAAAATAACTTAAAATCAGTCTCAAACTGAGGATCTAATTTTTTTAAATCTTCAATGGCCAGATGCATTTGAGATTTTCCTTTTGTTCTGCGATTCATTCCATTCAATACTTTCTCAATTCCATCGGTAAATTGATAATTAAAGAGGAGGTTGTATTCAATCATATAGTGAATAAATTGTTGCGATTTTTCTGGTAGTTCTGGAGCTTTTCTGGCAAAAAAAGTATTCATTGCGGTCGTATACTGGTCAAATGGGATTGCTGAGTATGTTGCCCAGTTTTTCGCCAAATAATGATCAAAGAAAATATCAATAATCACACCATCATAATGTCTGTATCGTTCATGCAAACGTCTTTTACTTTTTCGCACCACTGCATGGGCGTCTGTAAATGTATCTATTTCTCTGTGAAGTAGAATCCCTTGTTGAATTTCTTCAGAAAAATGACGGTAATTATTCCCTTTAATATGATCTGCAATAAAATTACCAATTAGTAAGTTGGAATTGTTTTGAGATAGGTATAAGTGCGCTAAGAAATTCATATAAGTAAATGTAAACAAAAAACCACAACTTTCTGGTTGTGGTTTTATGTTCTACTATTTTTATTGGGGCAATAATTAGCTATTCAACATTACTGGCATTACCAACATCGTAACTTTTTCCCCTTCGTCTGTTCCATCGATTGGTGTTAGAATCCCTGCTCGGTTTGGTAAGGACATTTCAATTAAAATCTCGTTGGAATTTAAGTTGTTTAACATTTCGCTTAAAAAACGAGAGTTAAAACCAATTTGCATATCATCTCCCTGATAATCACAGTTTAAGCGTTCGTCTGCTTTGTTTGAAAAGTCTATGTCTTCCGCAGAAATATTCAATTCAGTTCCGGCCATTTTTAAACGGATTTGATGTGTTGTTTTGCTAGAGAAAATAGAAACACGTCTTACTGAGTTTAAAAAAGAAGCTCTGTCTACAGTTAATTTATTTGGATTCTCTTTAGGAATTACGGCTTCATAATTTGGGTATTTTCCATCAATTAAACGACAAATTAAAACTACATTATCAAAAGTAAACTTTGCATTTGCATCGTTGTATTCAATCGTGACTTCGCTTTCAGAACCTCCTAAAACGCTTTTCAGTAGATTTAAAGGTTTTTTGGGCATGATAAATTCTGCCGTTTGGTTTGCAGTAACATCAGTTCTTGTATATTTTACCAATTTGTGTGCATCTGTTGCAACAAAAGTCAATCCTTGTGTACTAAATTGAAAGAAAACACCACTCATAACTGGTCGTAAGTCATCATTTCCAGCCGCGAAAATTGTTTTCGAAATGGCCGTTGCTAGGATATTAGATGGAATTACAGTACTGCTTGGGGAAGGAAGAGAAACTGCTTTAGGAAACTCATCACCACTAAAATAAGCCATGTCATATTTCCCTTGATCAGAACTAATTTCAATGGTATTGCTACCTTCAGTTTTAAATGTTAAAGGTTGATCTGGAAACGTTTTCAAAGTGTCTAACAATAAACGTGCAGAAATTGCAATTGCACCATTACTATCACTTTCTACATTAACAACCGAACTCATGGTAGTTTCTAAATCCGATGCAGAAACTTTTAATTGATTTTCAGAAATTTCAAATAAGAAATTATCTAAAATTGGTAAGGTATTGTTACTATTTATAACGCCCCCTAAAACTTGTAATTGTTTTAGTAGTTGCGAACTGGATACAATAAATTTCATTGTTTGTTTTTTCTTAATTAGTATTACAAATATAATCTTATTATGTGATTTTAAAAATTAATTTATTAACAGGTTATAAGCATTCTTTTTAAGTGTTTTTTAATGTTATAATTTTGTTAATTACAAAAATTGACTTGATAAAAGGCTACATTTGTTTTTAGTAGTTTTGTAAACAAAGGGCATAGGTTGCATAGTTTTTTTATTGTTTGTCCTTGGTATTGCTGAAGTTGATTTGTCGCCCTTGACCAAAATATGTCTTTTTTTTCAACGATACTGAGTTGTCAAGGACAGAATAATTTTACACCATGAAAAAAAATATATTTTTTAGGATTGCTTTTTTAATGATTTCAATTGCTGTTGTTGCTCAAAAACCTCAAAAGTGGAGCTCAAACCAGATTTATGAAAAAATTCAAAAGCTTAATTTTATTGGGTCTGCTTTGTATATTGCTGCACATCCAGACGATGAAAATACACGATTAATTGCCTATTTGTCGAATGCTGTAAAAGCAAGAACTGGCTACTTGTCTTTAACAAGAGGTGATGGAGGCCAGAATTTAATTGGACCCGAAATTAGAGAACTGTTGGGAGTCATTAGAACCCAGGAGCTATTGGCAGCTAGGCGTATTGATGGTGGTTCGCAATTTTTTACAAGAGCCAATGATTTTGGGTATTCCAAACATCCGGAGGAAACTTTGAAGATTTGGAACAAAGAAAAAGTTCTGAGTGATGTTGTATGGGTAATTAGAACCTACAAGCCCGATATAATTATTAATCGATTTGATCACAGAACTCCTGGAACAACCCATGGACATCATACCAGTTCTGCCATGTTGAGTTTTGAAGCCTTTGATCTGGCTGCCGATGCTTCAAAATTTACAGACCAGTTAAAGACCACCTCAGTTTGGCAACCACAAAGATTGTTTTTTAATACCTCTTCATGGTTTTATAAGCATCAGTCCGATTTTGAAAAAGCGACCAAAGGAAAATTGACTTCTTTTGACGTTGGTGTTTATTATCCTCTAAAAGGTCTTTCCAACAATGAACTAGCTTCCATGGCGAGTAGTCAGCATTTGTGTCAAGGATTTGGAAGATTGTCTACCCGTGGTGATCAAAAGGAGTATGTAGAATTTTTAAAAGGCACGCCATTAAAAGATACAGAAGATGTATTTTCAGGCATAAATACTACTTGGAATCGTCTGAAAAATGGGGGGGAGATTGGAGAAATTTTATATGAAGTGGAAGCAAATTTCGATTTTGAAAATCCTTCCAAACACCTCCCAGCATTGCTTCAATCTTACCGAAAAATACAACAGTTAGAAAACAAGCACTGGGCAAAAATCAAAGAAAAAGAAATTTTGGAAATCATTGAGGCCGCTGCAGGACTTTATTTAGAGGCTTCTGCTGTGAGTTCATCTGCAGTACCCAATGCATCAATTCAAGTGCAATTTGAGGCCTTAAACAGGAGTCGTACTACAATTGATATTGCTTCCTTAAAAATACTGTCCTCTGGGAAAGTGATTGAAAAAGACCAAAATCTGGCTTTTAATGAGAAAATAAACTTTACAGAGATCATCTCTACAGAAAATACCAATTATTCAGCACCCTACTGGTTAAAGAACGCTGCCTCACGAGGCATGTATGCTGTTGATGAACCGCAATTAATTGGATTGCCAGAAACACCCAGGCCGCTTCAGGTACAGTTTAATCTTTTAATCGATAACGAGGAAGTCGCTATTGTAAAAAACGTCGTCAGGCGATATGCAGAAAGAGCTTTAGGAGAAATGTATGAACCTTTTGAAATTTTACCAAAAGTAACCACAAAATTGGAAAACAAAGTCATTCTTTTTTCTGAAGAGACTCCGAAAGAAGTTTCAGTAGAAATTCACGCAGGTGCAGCCAATACCTCGGGAAAAGTTTTTTTGGAAGTGCCAAATGATTGGAAAGTTTCTCCTAAAGAAGTTGCGTTTTCAATAGCTCAGAAAAAGGACAAGCAAACCGTCGTATTTTATGTAACACCACCCCAAAAAGAATCTGAAGGAATTTTAAAAGTCGTGGCGGTTTCTGAGACACAAGAATATAGAGATGAATTGATAGAGATCGACTACAATCATATTCCAAAGCAATCAGTTTTAATGAAATCGGAAGCAAAAGTGGTTCGGTTAAATATCCAAAAAGCTGGAAGTTATATCGCCTATATTAAAGGTGCAGGAGATACCGTTCCAGACAATTTACGGCAAATAGGATATACCGTTGTCATGGTGAGTCCTGAAGATATTTCTTTTGAAAATTTAAAAAAGTACGATGCAGTTGTTATGGGTGTTAGAGCCTATAATGTTGTAAAATCATTGAAGTTTAAACAAAAATACCTATTGGAATATGTTGAAAATGGAGGCAATATGATTGTCCAATACAATACCAGTAGAAACGTAGATGTTGGCGCACCATTTTCGCTAAACTTATCCAGAGATCGTGTGACTGATGAGTTTTCTGAAGTCCGAATTTTAGACAAGAGGCATTCGTTGTTAAACTTCCCAAATAAAATTACCAACAAAGATTTTGAAGGCTGGGTTCAAGAAAGAGGCTTGTATTTTCCTGGGTCCTGGAGCAAAGCGTATACGCCTATTTTAGCTATGAATGATAAAAATGAGACTTCTAAAAATGGAAGTTTATTGATTGCGAAATATGGAAAAGGAAATTATATTTATACAGGATTAAGTTTTTTTAGAGAACTTCCAGCGGGTGTTTCTGGTGCTTACAAGTTGTTTGCAAATATGTTGTCAGTGGGAAAAGATAAAATGATGATCCGTAAAGAAATTAAAAAGTAAAATTTGAATTGCCGAATGAACAGGGGTAAGGATGAAATCGTTTCAAAAAAGCATGCAGCATGAAAAAAAATAAGCACACTTGGAAAAAAGCATACACATGGGTTTTAGTAGCAAATGTTGTGTACATTTTACTTTTCTTAATCATTGCTAATTATTTTACCGTTTAGGCTATGGAAATTGCAAGTAAATTACACCTTGTTGATTGGATTGTGTTATCGATAACGCTCTCTTTCATCGTTGTATATGGAACCTATGTTACACGAAAAAACAAGAATGTTACCGATTATATTAAAGGAGGTAGTGATAGTAAATGGTGGACTATTGGGTTGTCTGTAATGGCTACACAAGCCAGTGCAATTACTTTTTTATCAACACCAGGACAAGCATTTCATAGTGGGATGGGATTTGTTCAATTTTATTTTGGTTTGCCCATTGCAATGGTCATTATTTGTGTGGTTTTTATTCCTATTTATCACAAACTGAAAGTCTACACAGCCTACGAATTCTTAGAAGGTAGATTCGACCAAAAAACGAGGAGCTTGGCCGCAATTTTATTCTTAATTCAACGAGGTTTGGCTGCCGGAATTACCATTTATGCTCCAGCAATTATATTGTCTGCTGTTTTAGGATGGGATTTGTTAACACTCAATATTCTTATTGGGTTTTTAGTGATTATTTATACCGTTTCTGGAGGAACTAAGGCTGTAAATGTTACGCAAAAGCAACAAATGGTGATTATTTTTATTGGAATGCTCATTGCTTTTTATATGATTTTGAGTCAGCTACCCGTTGATATTACATTTACCAAAGCCCTTGAAATTGCTGGAGCTAGTAATAAAATGAAAGTCATTGATTTCTCTTCGGATTTAAGCAACCGATATACCATTTGGACTGGAATTTTGGGAGGAACTTTTTTAATGTTGTCTTATTTTGGAACAGATCAAAGCCAAGTACAACGGTACTTGTCAGGTAAATCGATTCGAGAAAGTCAAATGGGATTGATTTTTAACGGACTGTTAAAAGTACCTATGCAGTTTTTTATCTTGCTGATTGGAGTTATGGTTTTTGTTTTTTATCAGTTCAATCCCTCTCCGTTAAATTTCAATCCGGGGGCAAATGAAGCCGTTTCAAAATCTACGTATAGAACAGAATATCGCGCATTAACAGAAGCACATATTGCGATAGAAAACTCAAAAAAAATAATTTTTGCTGATGGATTTCAAACCAAAGAAAAAGAGCAAATTCAGGATTTAAATACCCGAGATTTAGCGCTAAAAACAAGATCTAAGGAAATTATTGATGAAATTGACAAAGAAAATCCCTTGGATAAAATAGAATCAAATGACAAAGATTATGTATTCATTCATTTTATTTTAAACAACCTTCCTCGGGGGTTAATTGGTTTGTTGTTGGCTGTTATTCTATCGGCTGCAATGTCTTCCACAGCCTCCGAATTGAACGCGTTGGCAAGTACCACTACTATGGATTTGTATCGTAGAAATGTACAAGAAGAAAAGAACGAGGCGCATTTTGTTAAAGCTTCCAAATGGTTTACGCTACTTTGGGGGCTGGTTGCGATATCCATTGCATGTGTGGCAAATCTATTTGAAAACTTAATCGAATTGGTCAATATTATCGGTTCTATTTTCTATGGAAATGTACTCGGAATCTTCTTACTCGCCTTTTTCTTTAAAAAAGTAAATGGAAACGCTGTTTTTAAGGCTGCAATTTTCACGCAAGTGCTCGTTTGTCTGATCTTTTATTTTGGAATTTATAGGCTAAAATCAGAAGGATTGGAGCCTGTAGTAAGTTACCTGTGGTTGAATTTTATCGGTTGTATTCTAGTCCTATTCTTTGCTTTATTATTTGTTTACAAACTGATAAATAAACAAAGCAGGGTCATTTTGTTGATTACTTTTTTAACCATTTTAAAAATCACTTACGATCTCTTAAAGGATGTTTCCTTAAATATTACCCATGTAATTTCCTTAATTATTTTGTTTTTCTTTTTAGGGTTTTTTAATATTAAAAACAGTAGGAAATAGCAAGTTTATTAAATCACGCATAAAAACTTAGTAAGGCATTTTTTGAAGCGATGTGATGCTAATACCAACGTTTCTTATTCTTTTTGGAAGCTTCCGATTTCCGACCTTTTTTGTGCTTACTAATTGTATTGGGTTGTTGCTTTCTTTTTTTTGGTTGCACCCGTGGGTAGGGGTGGTCTGTAATAACTTTAATCGGTCTTTGGAGTACTTCCTCAATGGCTTTGATGTATGTATCTTCATCTGGGCTACAGAATGAAAACGCAATTCCAGACTTCCCAGCTCTTCCAGTTCTTCCTATTCTGTGAATGTAGGTTTCAGGAATGTTGGGGATGTCAAAATTGATAACCGCATCCACATTGTTAATATCAATTCCACGAGCAGCAACATCAGTTGCAATTAAAATAGTGGCTTTTTTATTTTTAAAATCTTCAATGGCCTTATTGCGAATAATTTGTGTCTTTTCACCATGAATGCTGGTTACTTTGTAGCCGTTTTTAATCAATGTTTCTTCTAATTTGTCAACACCAATGCGGGTTCTCCTAAAAATAATAATTTTACCATTGATTGTATTTCTTAATAAATACAGGCATAAATCTGTTTTGTTTTTTTTAGGAGGGTAATAGAGTAACTGTCCAATTGTTTTTGAAGTTGTTTCTGCGGGATTGATCTTTAAAGTCACTGGGTTCTTGATCATTGTTTTAGACAATCCAACAATTTTATCAGGTAAGGTTGCAGAAAATAACAAACTTTGTTTTTTTCGAGGACACAAACCTTCGATGCTGCTTACATCATTGATAAAACCCATGTCTAACATTAAATCTGCCTCATCCAAAACAAAAATCTCGATCGCACCCAAATCGATCGCGCCTTGTTTTTGTAGGTCAATCAATCGGCCTGGGGTTGCAATTAAAATATCAACACCTTCTTTTAAAATTTCCTTTTGAGGGGTTAATGAAACACCCCCATAGACCGCCGTTGTTTTTAAGTCGGTGTGTTTTGCATAGCTTTTAAAGTTGGCTTCAATTTGCAAGCACAACTCACGTGTTGGTGTTAGGATTAACGATTTTATCTTTTTTTGTTTTTTTTTACTGTCTTGTCTGTCCAATAATAATTGAAGAATTGGCAGGGCAAAAGCTGCTGTTTTTCCTGTACCCGTTTGTGCAGAGACAATTACATTTTTTTTTGCTAAAATTGGCGGTATCGCTTGTTCTTGGACCCGTGTAGGTGTTTGGAAACGTTCTTCGGCAATTGCTTTTAATAGCGAGGCATTAAGCGGTAATTCTGTAAACTGCATTTGGGTATTTTTTTTACAAAGGTATATGAAAAGATGCGATCGTTTTTGTTGAAATAGTTTTTTTTAATATTCCATAGAGCAATCTTTCGAGAGTTTTTTTGTAGCTAAATTCTTTGAAATTCGAAAATAAACTTACAAACGCCCTTCAATCCAAGTTTTAAAACTATAAAAATTTTGCGGAGCAACTCCATGTCCAACAGGATACTCATTGTATGAGTTTTCGAGTTTTAAGTTCTCTAAAATAGGAGACGCCTTTCTTGCCCAGTCTACAGGTAGTACTTGGTCTACCGTGCCATGAGAAATGTAATAAGAAGTTTTTATCTGTAAGTCAGTAAGATTGGATGGAAGTAATTCTTCGTTAATATATCCGCTCAGCGCAATAATATGATTGACTTTATTTGGGTGTAAAAAGCTAAAAGCATAACTTAAAATTGCACCTTGGCTGAAACCAAGCAGGAAAGTTTTGTCAGCCTTGGTCTTGTATTTTTGTTTGATTTCATCTATAAATAAATCAATTTTCCCAAGCGATGTTCTTGCTTGTTCTAAATCAGAATATTTTCCATTGTTATTGTCGAAGTTAATCGCATACCAAGCATGTCCGCCTTGTCCCATTTCATAAGGAGCTCTGGCACTTACAATCAGTAATTCTTCAGGCAATTCTTCAGCAAATGAAAATAAATCTTGTTCATTGCTTCCGTAACCGTGCAGTAAAATCAATAAGGGTGGGTTTGTAGCGCTCTTTTTGGGTTGCCTAACAATGTATTCTAGCGTATTCAAAATAATTATTGATTCAGTATTAATTGGTTATTTGCAAAAATTCCATAGGCTTTTCCTTTGAGATTTTTATCAATAAAAATGCTATTTTTTGAAGTAGATAAAATATCTGATGAAGAGAAAATATGGTTTTCATCAGGGTTGAAAAGGGTAATATCTGCTTGACAACCTTCTGCTATTTTGGGTAAGGTGATGTTGAATTTTTTTCGTGGATTGCAGGTAATTGCTTCTATAAAATCAGTTGGTTTTAAAACAGAATTTACAGCACCAAATAGCGTCTCTAAGCCAAGGGATCCATCTTTGGCTTCACTAAATTCAACTTTTTTGTTTTCGATGTCTATAGGGTTGTGATCGGAAGTAATCATATCAATAATACCCGAGGTGACTCCTTTTTGTAATGCTTTCGTATCTTCTTTTGTTCTTAGTGGTGGGTTTACTTTGTATTTACTATCAAAGCTCGGTAATTCATCTTCTGTTAAAACTAGGTGATGGGCTGCTACGCTACAAGAGATGTCCAATCCTTTCTTTTTGGCTTCTTGAATGAGTGAAACTGATTTTTTAGTTGAAATCGTTGGAATGTGTAATTTACCCCCCGTATATTCCAATATAAATAAATCACGTGCAATTTGAAGATGCTCAGCCAAGGCAGGAATTCCTTTCAAACCCAATCGGGTGCTATTGATTCCCTCATTAACAACCCCCTCTCCAGCGATTGAATTGTTTTTGGGAAAGCTCAAGATAAGTCCGTCAAAATTTTGCGCATATTGTAAGGCTACTTTTAACAAGTTGTCATTCCCAATAGGGCTGTTGTAATCGGCAAAAGCAATGGCGCCAGACTGTTGCATGTCGTAGAGTTCTGCCATGTCAATCCCTTTACTCTCTTGAGTTAATGCGCCAATAGGATAGAGCTTAGTGGCAAATCCTGAGGATTTATTAATTAAGAATTCTATGGCAGACTTATTATCAATCACAGGATGTGTGTTCGCATTTACGGCAACTGCTGTGAATCCACTTTTGGCAGCAACATTCAATCCATTTTTAATTGTTTCTCGTTCTTCAAATCCAGGTTCACCAAAAGAAACACTCGTGTCAAACCAACCCATAGAAATATGCAGGTTTTTTAAAGAGACCACAGTATCTTCGCTGTTGGGAGTAATCGTATCTGCGATTTTTGTGATATTCCCATTCACAATTAAAATGTCTTTTTGTTGCTGATGGTAAGCGCTTGAGGGATCAATAATCGTTGCCGATTTTAGAAGTGTGTTCATGATTTGAAGAATTTTAAAATCAAAATTTCTAGCAGCAAAGATACAATTGCTAGCGCTAAAAACCATTTCCAAAGCCAATGAACTTCACTTTTTTCGTTAATTTCTCTTAAGAAATCCTTTATAGAGTCTGAAGTTGAAATATTTTTATTGTTTTTTGCGAGTCTTTCTGTGTTTAAAAAGACCAAACTGCTTTCCGCTTTCGGGATGTTGTAAGCAAGAGTTTTTAAGGTGTCTTTTTTCTTTGTAACAGAATAGAATCCTGCCATTTCTGGATTTTCTAATGTGGTTAGTATCACTTTGTTTTGAGTGTGATACTGTCGTGGGATAAAAGTGTTATTTCGGTTGTTAAGCGATAATATTTCATCTTTTTGCAAGGAGGTTTTGATATCGATTTTGTTTTCTACACCAAGGGAATAGTACAGTTTTGATGGTTGTAAACTCAATTGGGCGAAATTGTAAAAAACAGGAACAACCAAGGGAGAATTTATGAAATTACTGTTTTTCGAATCCAAATCAGCGGCAATCCAAAATAGGTTTCCGTTGTTCGTGGTTACTTTTTTTATAAAACCTTCATCGTTTTCATAAGAAATAAGATTATTACTATTCACAAATGAAGTAGGGAAGTAGTATTGAGAATTTGGATATTGAAAATTCTGAACCTGTTTGTAAAAAACGCTCTTAAAAAAAGGGTGTTCAAAATTGATGTCGGTAATCTTTAGTAATTTTTTTGTTTTTGAGTCAAGGTGCCCCTTTGTTATTTTTTTTAAAAAAGAACGATAAGAATTGATGGCTAAATTGTTGTCTGGAATGATGACAATACTCCCTCCTTTTTTTGAGAATGCTTCCAAACTACTTTGTAGGGAAGGAGAGATGTTTTTTAGTGAATTTAAAATGATTAATTGCTGTTGTTGGATAGCGTTAAAATTTATTTTTTCTGGGGGGTGGTGTGTGTAAATAAACTCCTTTTTTGTGTAAATTTTTGAAAGAAAATTTGTTGTTTTACCAATCGATAGAACATTCATTTTTTCAGCTAAATTTAATGTAAAATTAAAGGTGTTGTCAAATAGAAAAGTATCGTTAGAGGTGATTTGTATTTTTCCAAGAAAATTCGCACTTTTATCAATGTTAAAATTGACTGTATAGGTTCCGTTTTTTTCAATAGAAAATGTCTGCTTACTTATGAGTTTTTGATCGTTATAAAGTCTAATAGGGAGGTTGTTTTTTTTTGCTCCTTGGTTTTTAATGACCCCTTTTAGGTTTATTTTGTCCATGGAAGTGCTGGCAACATAAACACTATCTATGGATACATTGTTTTGGGTAGCCCTTGCTAGTTTTATAAGTGAAATTGGCTGTGTTACATTTGTAAATTCATTTTCATAAGTATCTTGAAAATCAGATATTAAAATATATTTACTTAAAGTATTACTAATATTATAATTTAGTTTGTCTATTTTGAGTAAAATACTGCTTATTTCTAGTTTTTTAGGTGTTGTTTTTACCTTTTGTAGTATATTTTTTAATTCAGATTTTGAAATTCTTGGATAATATTCCGAATTCGTTTGTAACGTATAGTTGTTTTTGTCAGATGTGTTTTCTATAATATCTTGTATCGCTACTTTGAGTAAATTGCCTTTTTCTCCTTTTGAATTTAAGCTTGTAGAAGTGTCTAAATATAAAAAGTATTCTTCTTGATTGCCCGCTTTTTTTTGTCCAATATAAGGTTGTGAAAACGCAAAAAGTATCGCTGAAAATAACAGTATTCTTACACCTAATAATAACCACTTTTTTATGCGTGAACTCTTACGGTTTTGCTGAATTATTTTCTGTAAAAAAGCAACATTTGTAAAAGCGATTTTTGTGAATTTTTGCAATTGAAAAAGGTGTACTAAAATCGGAATGATTAGCAGTACTAAGAAGTATAAAATATCGGGGTTTTTAAATTGCATTGATCGATTTAAATGATGCTTTCATTCTTCTAAATTAAGGGAAATAAAAGAATAAAAAAATCCTTGTTAATTTAAATTTAAAACTTTTCAAAAACGCCCAAACCAAACAACGCAAAATCATACTTTACAGGGTCTTTTTTGTCCAATAATCGTAGATTTCTGTCTAATTCTAAAACTGCTTTCCAATCGTTTTGCTTTCTCAAAAGAAGCGCAAGTTTCCTAGCCACATTTCCTGAATGTACATCCAATGGGCATGATAAATTCGCCGTATTATGTGTTTTCCAGATTCCAAAATCTACCCCTGTCTCTTTATCTCGAACCATCCAACGCAAAAACATATTGATTCTTTTTGCTGCAGAGTTCTTCAGTGGATCGGAAATATGTTTTTGTGTTCTTTGGAGGTGTGCTATTTCAAAAAAAATATTTTTAAAATGGTGTATTGCTGTCTGATAGGTATCTGTTTTATCTCTTATTTTCAAAGCGTTTTCAAGACCACCATGTTCTTTGTAAATATGTTGTAGTGAGTTTATGAACTGTTGCAGATCAATGCTGTTAAAGGTTCTGTGTACAAAACCGTCCAAACATTTTAAGTCTTTTTTTTGATGATTCATGATAAAGTCATGGGGAGCGTAGTCTAAGAGTTGCATCATTTTCGATGCGTTTCTAATAATCATGGTTCGGTTTCCCCAAGAAATAATAGCGGTTAAAAAAGCCGCAATTTCAATGTCCTCTTTTTTTGAAAATAAATGTGGAATTTGTATTGGGTCTGATACAATGAATTTTGGGTTTTCATAGAAAAGTACTTTTTCATCTAAAAATTCTTTTAATTCACCAAGTTTCATGTATTAAATAATTTTACCATCTTTCATTACTAATTTTCTATCAGCCATTTCTGCAAGTTCTTCATTGTGAGTAACTATTACAAATGTTTGCCCAAACTTATCTCGGAGCTGAAAGAACATTTCGTGCAATTTTTTAGCAGACTTGCTGTCCAAATTTCCACTCGGTTCATCGGCCAAGATTACGGATGGATTATTAATGAAAGCCCTTGCAACAGCTACCCGTTGTTGCTCTCCTCCAGAAAGTTGATTTGGTTTGTGATGTAGGCGATGTGATAAACCAAGAAATTCTAAAATTTCTTTTGCTTTTTTTGTTGTTTCTTGTTTTGACTTATTTCCAATAAAAGCGGGAATGCATACGTTTTCTAATGCTGTAAACTCAGGTAATAATTGATGGAACTGAAAAATAAAACCAATATGCTCGTTTCTAAATGAGGAGACCTCTTTGTCAGAGAGATTTTTTAATGAAACTCCGTTCAAAGACAATTCGAAACCTTCTTCCTTTAATGGCGTATCTAGGGTGCCAATAATCTGAAGCAACGTTGTTTTTCCTGCACCAGAAGGTCCAACAATAGCAACAATTTCACCTTTTTTTATGTGAAAATCAACCCCTTTTAATACTTCTACTTCCCCATAATATTTATGGATATTTTTTGCAATAATCATAGTTTGAAATCTGAGTAACGAAAGTATTAAAAATAAAATTGGTTACACTTTTTAAGCGCATTCAATTTTCTTTATGAAGATGTGTGTAGTATTTTTTTGATCTTATTATAATCTATAAAGTAAACAATTCTCACTGATAAGGTATGTTTTTGAGATTGTTCAAATAAGTTATTTAAATTCTCAAAGAATGACAGGTTCGCATTGGTATCATCATTGAAAATTGAATTCCTATAGAAAGCAATTAATTGACTCCCAGGAGCGAATTGCCAAATATAATTCAAGTCCAAATTCCAATTATTAAAATTTACATTTTCACTCGTATAATTTGTGTTTGGATCTAATCTACCGACAGCATTTAGGTTGTAAAAATTGGTATAGCTAACAGCTCCCCAATAATGTCTAAAACTTAGTGATAGTGAAGAATTTGTACTAAAACTATATTTTCCTGAAATCGTGTTTGTGTAATTTTTTCGATCTCTTATTCCAAAAATTATGTTGTTGTCCACTTCGTCCACATACCCTTGATCGTCTTTGGTTTTATTAAAATTAAGTCGATATCTTAATGAAAATTGATTGTTAAATCGATAACGAGGTGCAATACTAAATCCATAGCTTGTTTTTGGGTTGTTAGAAAATGTAGTATGGTAACTGTTCGCGTTTAATTGAAATAATTTTTGGGAATTGGTAGAAATCCATCCGTTTACATTCAATCGCTGTGGTTGTAAAAAATAAATACCGCTCGTTGTTCCTTGCCTTGGTTCAAAAAAATCTTTATTTTCAGATCCATAATTTAAATTCGAACCAAATGAAAAACGTTCTTTTGTTTGTGCGCTAAAATTAATCCCCGCGTTATTGCCTGTATAGATTCCAGAATAATGTTGAAAACGGGCTTGATTATAAATGCCAAAACGATAGCTGTTAAAATTCTTAGTCGGTTGTAAAGTTCTCCAACCAACATTCCCATAAATAGATTGCTGATTGTTTAAAAATAAGATTCCTAAATCATTAGGATTGAAATCTTTGTTTTCAAGGTTGTAGCCTACTTCCCAATTCCAGTGCCCAGCATTGTAGCCAAAACTATTGTCAAAAGTATACCCTGTGTTCGGATTGTTTACATCATCAGAAATAGCACTTATTTTAAACGAGCCATCAGCATTGTACTTGCTGTCTTTTGTTTCCAAATGCCAGGTTAAGGCAGTTACATTGGCATCCCTAAATCGCCCATCACGTGTAACGTTGGTGTTTATCAATGCAATGCTAGAATTTTGATTAAATTGTTGGTCTAGCACCAAAATATTATAATTTGTAAAAGGGTTTGTGACTGATTTTCTAATTGCTCCAGTGGTATTGTTTTTAATTGTAGCCTCTGTTTTCTCTGTGATTGCGTTAAAAAAACCAATTCCCAATCCTTTTTTTGTTCTTCCAGAAATTTTTATAGCATTTAACATCGTTACTTTTCCTGGAGAATCAATTAGTGCTTCCTCCGATGAAAGAGTGCTTGCAACATTGAATTGATCAATTGGTGCGCCTCCAATTCTTCTGGAATAAAATAAACGTCCTTTGTTAAAGAGTTCGGTTCCTTCGGTGAAAAATTGTCTTTGTTCAGAAAATTGTTGCTCAAAAGGACCGAGATTTAAAACAACGTCATCAAAACCAACCTGACTAAAATCTGGAATTAAGGTAGCGTCCAGCGTGAAATTTTCAGTCAAGCCATACTTGACATCCATTCCAGCACTCCAATCAAATTGGGTATCGCCTTCAAAAAGAGTAGTTGTTGCCGATGCATATGGGTATAAGTTTAATCTTGTTGGCGGTTTTATGTTTTCAAAACCTTCAACTAAACCATCATACTGAGTCCATTTACCAACGGCATTGTCAATAAAAGACCAGGTGTGTTGTTCATTTAAATTTTCTAATCTTCTATGAAAATTAAAACCCCAAGATTGTACAGGGCTATTTGCAAAACGAATGGCTCGATAGGGGATTTCCATTTCTACTTGCCATCCCTCTGGAGTGATCGCAACGGCACTTTTCCAAACGGCACTCCAATTAAAATCTTCATTTCCGTTTGATATTTTCGCATCTGCTTGGTTTCCAGTACTCTGAACAATAAATTCAAAAGGGTTTTGACCATCATCATTTGGATTAATGGTGACTAAGAAAAAATCGGCTTGACTAAAATTATCCCTACTCGCAAATTCTTGTGGAATATTTGTAGCATCGGGATCCAACATTGTTGCCGAAATGTAAATGGCTGCATCGTCGTAGACCACTTTTACCGTTGTCTGATATGCAGCTGAAACTGTTTTGCCGTTGTCTGGTCTAAAAGTGACAAAGTCGCTTAATAATGCTGTATTTTTCCATGCTTCATCATCCAAGATACCATCAATTGTAGGCGCTCTAGAAACTCTTGTTGTCGTAGCTTTTTTTCCTTCTTTTTTTAGTTGTTGCGCATTTAAAATACCGATAAAACCTATTCCTAGCAAGAACAGAAATTTTTTCTTTAACATTTTTCCGATTTATGAAATGATAAATTTAAAGTGTCTCTGATTAACACCTTTTTAGTTAGACATATGTTAATAACTTGTAAGACTTCATAAAATTGTTTGAGTTACAGGAAGGCGTGTTAAAAAATTCTTAAAAGTTTTCTAAGAAAAAAACGAATTGTTTGCACATTTTTTATGAAAACTTAGCAGCAATTTACTTCTGAATGTGTATTTTTGTCGGCGTTATAAACATTACACAGCATGAATTTACACGAATATCAAGGAAAACAAATATTAAATAGTTTTGGAGTTAGAATTCAAAGAGGAATTGTAGCAAGTACCCCAACAGAGGCAGTAGAAGCAGCCAAAAAATTGACAGAGGAAACTGGAACTGGATGGCATGTTGTAAAAGCGCAAGTTCACGCAGGTGGACGTGGTAAAGGGGGAGGTGTGAAGTTGGCTAAAAACTTAGACGAAGTAAGAAGTATTTCGGATGACATTTTGGGAATGATGTTAATCACGCCCCAAACGTCTGCAGAAGGAAAATTGGTAAATCAAGTTTTAATTTGTGAAGATGTTTATTATCCTGGAGAATCAGAAACAGATGAATTTTATATTTCAGTACTTTTAAATAGAGCCACTGGGAAAAATATGATAATGTATTCTACTGAAGGTGGAATGGATATCGAAACGGTAGCTGAAGAAACCCCACATTTAATTTTTACTGAGGAAGTTGATCCTTTGTTAGGATTAATGCCTTTTCAAGCGAGGAAAGTAGCTTTTAACCTTGGTTTGTCGGGAGTAGCCTTTAAAGAGATGACAAAATTTGTATCTGCTTTATACACGGCCTACATTAAATCCGATTCTGCTATGTTTGAAATCAATCCAGTATTGAAAACTTCAGATAGTAAAATAATGGCCGTAGATGCAAAGGTAACTTTGGATGAAAACGCATTGTATCGTCATAAAGATTATGCAGCGATGCGTGATTTACGAGAAGAAAACCCAATAGAAGTGGAAGCGAAAGCTGCAGGCTTGAATTATGTAGATTTGGACGGAAATGTTGGATGTATGGTCAACGGAGCAGGTTTGGCAATGGGAACCATGGATTTAATTAAAGAGTCTGGTGGTGAGCCCGCAAACTTTTTAGATGTTGGAGGAACTGCAGATGCACAGAGAGTTGAAACGGCCTTTGGAATCATTCTAAAAGATCCAAATGTGAAAGCAATTTTAGTGAATATTTTTGGAGGAATTGTTCGTTGTGATAGAGTAGCACAAGGAGTTGTAGATGCCTATAAAAATATGGGAGATAAAATTACTGTACCTATCATTTGTCGTCTACAAGGTACAAATGCAAAAGAAGCAAAGCTTTTAATTGACAATTCTGGAATGGAAATTATTTCTGCAACCGAATTTCAAGAAGCCGCTGACAAAGTTCAAGAAGTTTTAGAAGCCTAGGTTTCTTATTAAAAATACGATTAAAAATGCCTCATGAAAATGAGGCATTTTTTATTGAAATAACTTGAGCGATTTGTTTTAAAATATTCGAAATAATTATTTTTTAATTCCCTTGTGTACCAGCGAATGCTGCTGCTTTTAGTCTTTCACCAATAATCTTAGAATATTTTTTTGCACCAAGTTTGTTTAGGTGATTCGCATCGGACATAAAACGATCGGCTATGTCATCTTCTATAAAGTTCAAATGGCGGCGGTGCTTTAATCTTTTTAGCGATTCTGAAAAAAAATCATAATAGCCCTGGTCAATTTTCTCTTTGTATCCAGAATGATATGGCGTGGATACTAGGATTAAGGTAATGTTATTGTCGGTGCATAGGCGCTCTATTTCATACAAATATGTTCTCTGAGAATTACTAAATTTTGCTTCATTTTGTTGGATAGAGAAATGCATATTAAACGTTTTATTGATAATTGCTTCCTTGGGATTTGAATTTGTAGATTCATAAAATCCTCCAAAATCTGGTGTTGCATAAACTCCCAAAATTGCTGGTTTTAGGATCTTGTCAAAGGTGGTTAAGAACCCTGAATTGTCAAACATTCGAATGAAGTAAAGATATTTTTTTAGACTTTTTTCTCCTTCTGAAAAGTCAAGACTGAAAAGTCTATTGTATACCGGCGCAAAATTGTGAATTGACACCCCTAGCATTAAGGTATCGATGCTATGATTTTTGTTTTGGACTAAGGTTTGTAATTTTTGATAGGTAAAGTAATAATGTTCACCAGAACTTGCTAAGTTTTTAGCTCCCAAAGAAATAGCATCTCCATGAAGTCGTTGTATCTGAGAATCTCCCATTAATAGGACAGAATGCTTCGAGAATGACGTTAGTTTCGTTTCAATATTTGTTTTTGTATTCAGATAGAGGGTAAAAGAAATCAAAATGAATATCAAACCTGGGGCGCTGAATTTTAGGATGTTAAAGGCGAATATTCTCATAATTTAAAATTGAAAATAAATAAATTGTTGTTCTTTTCCGCTGAACCAAATTAATGCAATTATAATTGTATAATACATGGCATGTCTCAGAGGACGCTTCCATCTTAGCCCCAAATGTTCAAGCGCATATTGGCTCTCCCTTCCTAGCCATTCTACACAAATGAAAACAAAAATAAGTAGCATCGTTATCATGGCTCCTTTGGGATCTGAGAGCTGAGGAATTTCAAAAAGTGATGAGGAGAAAATCCCCGAAATATAACTGAAGGCATGCTTCATATCTTTGGCTCTAAAAATAATCCAAGCAAAAACAGTAAGCGAAAAAGTAAAGAGTATTTGTAGGAACTCTTTCGCAGTAGGGAGGGTGTTTCCCTGTGCAACTATTTCTAAATTTTTTCTATTTTTATTGGTGAGTAATAGCGGTAAAAAGTAAATAGCATGTAGTATTCCCCAAACAATAAATGTCCAATTAGCACCGTGCCAAAAACCGCTTACAATGAAGATTGCAAAAGTATTTCTAACTTTCATCCATGTGCCACCCCGACTCCCGCCCAATGGAATGTAAAGGTAGTCTCTAAACCAAGTTGATAGCGATATGTGCCAACGTCTCCAAAACGCTGCAATGTCTCTTGAAAAATAGGGAAATTTGAAGTTTTGCATCAAATTAAAACCGAAAAGGCGCGAAGTTCCAATGGCAATATCTGAGTACCCTGAGAAGTCTCCATATATTTGAAATGTAAAAAATATGGCGCCTAAAACCAGCGAACTCCCATTCATCTCTGCCGAATTATTAAAAATGTGGTTCGCAAGCTCTGCACAACTGTCCGCAATCACCATTTTTTTAAATAAACCCCAGAGTATTTGTCGCATACCATCTCCCGCTTTTGATCCCTCGAAAGTTCGTTTTTTATAAAATTGAGGTAAAAGGTTTGTAGCTCTTTCTATTGGACCAGCCACCAATTGAGGAAAGAAACTTACAAATGCCGAAAAGACAATAAAGTCATTCGTAGGTGCTAGTTTTCGTTTGTAAACATCGATGGTATAACTTAATGTTTGAAACGTATAAAAGCTAATTCCGACAGGCAATATAATAGAAAGTGAATTTGTTGTTATTGCTGAGCCAAAAAATGAAAAGGCACTTTTAAAATTGTCCAAGAAGAAATTAGCATACTTAAAGAAACCAAGAAAACCTAAGTTTACAAATATACTTGTCCATAGTAAAATTTTTCTTTTGGTCTTATTTTCCTCATTTTTTAGTTTTCGCCCAATCGTAAAATCGACGAGTGTACTGAAGAGAATTAAAGATAAAAAACGCCAATCCCACCAACCATAAAATACATAACTAGCTAAAACTATAAGCGCATTTTGTAGTCTGAGATTTTTATTTGCTAGCAACCAATAAAGTAAAAATACTATGGGTAAGAATACTGCGAAATCAATGGAATTAAAAAGCATGTTTTGTTTATTTTTCCATTGTTCAACTTTCTCAATAGCACTGTTTTAAAAAAAAATATAACAGCATATCAAAAAGTGTCAGATGAAGTATAAATCTGTTTTGCGGCAAATATCTTAATTTAAAATAGTTTTTTGAATGTTTTTGTTAAAATATTATGCAACATTCATCTTTTTAGTGGTGATAGGAATGTGTGAGAGAAGCGTAATCGCTGCAATGAGCAGGAGAAATTTTATAACTCCTTCTTTAAAACAGCAATTTCATCGCGTAATTGAGCTGCAACAATAAAATCTAAAGACTTTGCAGCGGTCTCCATAAGCTTTCGTTTCTCTCGAATCCGTTTTTCAATTTCCTCTTTGGGTAAGTATTGTAAATCCTGTTCGGCAGCTTTTTGTTTTGCGTTGTCATAATGATAACTAGATACATCAGATTTGGTTAAGGTGTCCTCAATCTTTTTATTAATTTGAGTAGGTTTAATGTTGTTTTTCGTATTGTAGGCAATTTGTTTTTCTCTTCTACGATCGGTTTCATCAATGGTTTTCTGCATGCTATTGGTAATTTTATCTGCATATAAAATGGCAATACCATTCACGTTTCGTGCAGCTCTACCAATTGTTTGAGTCAAGGAACGATGACTTCTTAGAAACCCTTCCTTATCTGCATCTAAAATAGCTACTAAAGAAACTTCCGGTAAGTCCAATCCCTCTCTTAATAAATTAACACCAATTAATACATCAAACAATCCTTTTCGGAGGTCTTGCATGATTTCTACCCGCTCAAGGGTGTCTACATCAGAATGAATATAGCGACATCGAATGTCTACCCTTGCTAAATATTTTGTGAGTTCTTCTGCCATTCTTTTGGTGAGCGTAGTAACCAACGTACGTTCGTCTTTTTCTAATCGAATTTGAATTTCTTCAATCAAATCATCAATTTGATTCAAACTGGGTCTTATCTCTATAGTAGGATCTAACAATCCAGTGGGTCTTATCACCTGTTCTACAAATACACCTTCCGTTTTTTGTAATTCATAGTCCGCAGGGGTAGCGCTGACAAAGATGGTCTGATTCTGTATGGCTTCAAACTCTTCAAATTTTAATGGACGATTGTCCATGGCAGCTGCCAAACGAAATCCGTATTCAACCAAATTTTCTTTCCGACTTCGATCGCCTCCATACATTGCGTGTGTTTGCGGAATGGTTACGTGACTCTCATCAACCACCATCAAGTAATCTTCAGGAAAATAATCCAAAA